>Ga0074195_1003098_pt1 | contig 16474 bp, 24 predicted proteins | sample EPASupsiteHSE623_FD_64525 | JGI IMG/M metagenome (GOLD analysis project Ga0074195, IMG submission 64525) | Bioremediated contaminated groundwater from EPA Superfund site, New Mexico - Sample HSE6-23 | ecosystem: Environmental > Aquatic > Deep subsurface > Groundwater > Contaminated ...
CCAAGAAAAAGGTTAAGCGACTCATGAAGGCATTCGAATATTATGGGAAGATGCGATTCAGTTATGCGAAGCACGATTATGCATCGGATTTGTATCATCGATAGCAGTGATCATATTGATAGTCACATCGTGACAAGGCACTACATCATAAGAAGGTCAAATCATGGCTTAAGCGGCATGCAGGTGGACTGCATGGCCTCTTTCTCCATGAAATAGGTGAAACATGTCAGAAGTTCCAGATTGTCTATTCGCGAGCAGCAATAGCGAAGGCGTGGCCGATCTCGACCCATCCATGCAAGGAGATGTATTAGACTACCCTCGCCAATGGGGATCAGTTGCCCGAACCAAAGAACTCATAGGAAACACAATCACCTTTTGGGAGGACGACAATCGTTTTGATGCTCTTGGGACTGCTGTAGAGCATGGCCACCATTGGCGCAAGCTTTGGGAAAGGCCCGCGAAGGTTTGGGAGAGCAAGGCCCCAAGCTTCATAGAAGTCAATTTCAGCACATCTAATGCACAGCCCTACTATAGAGCCCTCTGGCAGATCGCCAAGAAGCGGCACCTATCCCGGCTCTTCCAGGAACATGGGATGCGGTGTTGGGTTGATCTCAATGTCGCGGAGAGATGGGAGGAGCTGAATCTGTTGGGTGTTCCTCTTGGCTGGAGATCTTATGCTACCCATTACCAGAGATACTATACCTTGGATCTCCTCTTGCATCAGGCAGACTTAGCCCGATGCCACGCAGGAACCGATAACATTCTCTTCGCGGTCTTCGCCCATAACAAGGAGGTCGAGCACCTATGCCAGCGCGAAGGCTGGATCTATTGCGGCGAGGATTGGAAGGCAAGGGATGCAAGCAAAGCGGCAAAGAAAGCGTCGCTGCAAACCGAAAAGAATATTGAGCCTAGAAAGATAGCTACCTTGGAGATGTTTTGCTAATGGGCGGAGGAAGCGGCGGATCGGGTTCTGGTGGTCGCAAATCTGGTGGTGGTGCCGGATCAGGTGATGCTGGTCAGCCGGGTGAAGTGGTGAGGTCGGCAGAAGAAGCCAAATTACAAGCTCGCGTAGATAACATGAATCAGCTTATGGGGAAGCTGGATAAGAGCATCAAGGCGAAAGATGTCTCTCTCGCGAAAATGAAGAGCGATTTCGCGAACGCCAATACTCGCGACTATAGTAAGCGAAACGCTCAGATAGCATTGAAAGATAACATTCGGAAGACCGAAAAGGCGCAAAATATAGAAAGAAAACGCTTGTTAAATATCAATAAGCGGTTCGAAAAGATATTAGCAGACAACTCTTAGAGTTTCTGCTCTACACAATCCCGGACCATCCAAGAAGCATGCTCCCTTGGATGTGATTTTAGCCAATACCAGACATGCTCCTCTAGAGATATGGTCTTCTTATGGCGAACTGGTTTGAGGAGCGGCACTACAACCGCCCCAGGCTTTCGCCTGATGGGTCAACCTCTCTCTGGCATTCTGAGCATACCAAGACAGACGCCACAAATTCGTCATGCCGCTTGATGATCTTAGTTGCGACCTCCTGTATTGCAGGCGTTCTGTCCGGCGTTCGGATATTTTGCATTTTCAATCCTCCAGTGATGCGATATATTTCTTGGAATAACTGCTCTCGATCGCGGTCTTCTGGCAAGCGGCTCTCTCGGCGTTCTTGGCTGCGAAATATGCTTCGTCCTCGGCGGACATTTCGCTTGTTGGTCTTCTTACCATTGTCATACATCTCCAAATACTACATAGTATCTACTGGTATATATAGGTTATGCTCACAATTGGTGCACACATTTCGTCTGGTCCCATGACATTGCCCATTATGACGCGCGCGTTTCGCTGCTTGCGCTTTGATCCAGTTCTCTGCATAACGTTTTGCATCTGAAATATCATCTTCTGATAATTGGAAGCATTCGCGAGATGTGCAGCCTTCTAATAGGAAAAATCGCGCGTGTTGCCAATATCTAAAATGGAGATTTCTTTCGAGATCGAGCGCATCCGCTTCGCATAGCATTTCTATGGAAATGGATACGATCAACCGTTCCTCGAAGTGGCGTTGCAGACACGGGAGTCTAGTAACCAAGTTTGATGTCATGCCTATCTTGCATAACCCAGATTCCGTTTCTAGAAGATAAACAAAAAATCTATTTTTTGCATTCATCTAACGCCTTCTGAAAACGTTGGCTAAGTTGTTTAGTAGACTGGAGTAGCAAAACCGTTTCCTCTTGGTCTGGCCGATAGGACACCAATACCCGCCGGTACCTGTCAGATTCCGATTTCTTTCTTGTCATCGTGATATATACTGGTGTATAGCTATAAATAACCTTCGGTGCCCCTCCCATGTCCCTACCAGAACGCCAGATCAATGATATCTTGAGGAAGTTTGGCCCCAAGATCCTCGCCTTGCTAACCGCAATCGGGGTCTTCGAGCTGGAAGGCCAATATGATGCAAGCGATGTGGATTATCAAATAAAAGAAGAATTGGATAGCGTCTGATATTAGACCTTCTGAATAATTCTAATTGACAAAACACCATCGGTTGACTCAAATGGCGACTTCTCACCAATTGATCCATCCGCCTGTTCATATCCACGATTCACATAACCTTCTGGCAGCTCTTGGTTCGCAGGCTGTAAAAGCATTGCTCCTTTTGGAATTTCCATGTTCTTTCTATTGATTTACGAGGTTAAATAAATGTCGATTGTAGATGCAATCTGTAACCACTTAGCGGATATGCCAGGTCGGACGCTGCCCGTTTTCCCAATGCAGTTCCCCCTTGATACAATCGAGTGCATAGCAGTCTTCCCAAGTGGTGCAGGCGTTGGGGGTAACATCGGCATCCAACCAGGTCACTATACCACAAGCGAGGGTGACATAGGGGCATTGGACTATCCAGGCTTCCAAGTCCAGGTCCGCAGGCTCGACCCCCATAATGCTTTCGCAGACGCGGAAGCGATCAGGTTGTGGCTGGATTTCAACCCCCCAACGGGCTATCTACTCTGCTCCACCGATGGCTCGCAACCTCGCGATATGACGAATGCGCAAGATCTGGCTATGGCGGGCGGGGTGGTGTATCGGTGGGAGGTTAGCTTTGGGACATGCAAGGTTAGGGCATGATAGCTGAGGAGATTGGTCTGAAATGGGCCAAACGCATCTCTCTTGCCTTTCTCGCATGGGCTGATCAAGAGCAGACGAGCAAGAAGATAGAAATCCGCCCCTTCGATCCATCTAATCAAATCTCTCTTGCATTCTACGAAGCGGGCGAGGCCCAATTGGAAGACTTGGGGAAGCTGCTTGGAATGGGCGTCAAATTTGACTTGCGATCCCCGGAAGCGGAGGCTTGGATCAAGAAATATTCTGGAGAGCAGATAAAATACATCTCAAAAGCCAATCAAGCCGCAATCAGACAAATCAAACTTAAAGCCTTCCAGGATGGCCTCTCAATCGGTGAACAGAGGCAACTTATCAAGCAATATATTGGTCTGTTGCCGCAACACGTAGTTGCAGTAGGCAACTACCAAGATAGCCTCTTGTCCTCTGGCGTGGATAAGGCATCAGTGGATAACCTGGTCGGCAAATATCGCCGGAAACTCCTCAACTATAGAGCCTCTAATATCGCCGTCAGCGAAGGAATGATGGCGACCAATGAAGGCGTGAGAAAGACCAATGAAAGTGCCGTAAAACGTGGTATAGTCAATCCTGATGAATATGAGCAGATGTGGGTAGCCACCGGCTTGACGAATGTTTGCGATAAATGCAAGGCAGCGAATGGAACCAGGGCCCCCATTGGCGGAACATTCCCGAACGGCTCAAGAGGCCCGCCGATCCATCCGAGTGATCACTGCAATACGGTTTTGGTGAGGAAATAGTGCCAGTCACGAAATGGGACCCAAAAGCATTTCTCGATAAGACGGCAAAAGACGGGCTAGACGGCGTTGAGGAGTTCTGCCTAACCGTTTGGCGACCCCAAGCCGTTCAGAACGCTCCTAAGAAATCGGGAACCATGGCGGGCTCTCTTGGCGTCGAACGGGATGATAAAAATAAATGCTGCTACGTAGGTGGTGGCGGGCAGGCGGCATCCTACATTCTGAAACAAGAGCTGGATGAAAGCCTTCATCACGAAGTTGGCCATTCCAGGTTTATAACCGGGGCTGTCACTGATAACGCCCCCAAGCTCGCTGGATATGTGCAGAAGCATATCAAGTGATGTTATTCAATACGCCCTCGAACCCAAACAGCACATCATCGATATCCGTAATATAAACATCGCCCGCCAGTAGGTATTTTCCAGTGACAAATGCCTTGAAAATGGGTGTCTTATCAATGAATGCTTGCGCGATCTGCGCGAACTCGTCTTGCCCATGCAAGATTGCTTCACCAGATCCATCTCTAAATCCTTGCATGGTTTGATGTGAATTGTAAGAAATTAATCGAGCCATTACATTTGCATTCTTTTCATCCTATTTAAATCTATCATCATCTCTTGATATCGTTTTCGTCCTTCGATGATGGTATTCGCCGATCGCGAATGCTTGAGAACGCAATGTTTTCTGAAAAATTTGCGCAAATTGTAAAAGGAGAACTGAAATAAATGGCCATAACAAACGGACCAATGAGCGGAAAGGCTCAAAAATTCACATGGAAAGGCTCAGGCTCCCATGTGTTCGTAGACGGCGTTGAAGGACTCAGCTTTGCTCGCAAGGGCGCGACAGTCGAAACCACCTGCGCCCTAACCACGCAGGATCTTACCGACAAGACCTATATCGGTGCCCTGCGAGATGGAACCGCATCCGTGAAACTCAAATACGTCAATCTGGGTGACACAAACGGGCAGGCCGACATGTTCAGCCGGGTGGCACAGACCACGCCGGTAGAATGCATCTTCTATCTGGATGCTGCCACGAAAGTAACTTTCGATGCCATTGTAACCGATTTCCCGGTAGATACCACCATCGAGGGCCTGGCAGGCGGAAGCACCATCTCTCTTCAGATCAGCGGAGATATCACGCCAGCAGCCGTGTAGGTGAATCATGTTCCCTTTTTTTGGGGGTGACCCATGACGGCCCCATATCCAGGAAAGGCGAGTTCATTCTCGTTTCCAACACCCGGAGGTACAGCCACATCACAGACCGGCGAAGCAATGACCCAAGTGGGCTCAACGCTGGTTTACTTCATCACAGATCGCACAAAGGCTTGGTGGAGTCCCAATCATGCGGTTGTGGTACTGGATGGCGTGACGCCAATTACCGGCTGCAAGATCGATTATGCAGGCGGACATGTGACTCTGCCCGCGACCCCATCTGGCGCGGTGACTGTCAATTGCTATACGCTGCCCTTGGAGAAGTTGGGCGGCGGGTTCGGTTGGAACACCTCAAAGAAGGGCAGTGCTCTGGAGACGACTGTGTTTCCGGCCATAGCCGGGACAGTCACAAGCAAGACCTACATCGGGTCAGGCATTGTGGAATGGTCCGGGTCGGTCAAGCGGCACTTCTGGTATGCGAAAGCAAGCGTGACAACAGCAATCGCAGGCGATAACAACGATCTGACCTGGACCTGGAAGGCATCGGGCAGCTTTGGCAACGACGAGGCAATTGTCTATGAGTCTGGCGCTGAACTGCAGATAGCGCGGGCGGCCAATGTAACTACCGTGACCTATGTGACGGCAACCACGACAGCCGCACATGTGAAGGCCCACTTGGAGGCCGATCCTGTCTTGGCCGCCCTCTGGGATCTGTCCTATCCAGTTGGAAATGACGGCTCCGGCATTGTGGGAGACGTTGAGCATGTCCATTGCACGGGCGGGCGCGATTCTCTGCAGCAACTATCACTGGTGGCGACAAAAGTCCTTGCAGTCTTCTACATCGAGACCTCTGCAGCTACATCGCTCAGGTTAGAGGGTGTCGGCGTCATTACCAATGTCGATATCGATGAGCCGCTTGAGACGCTTATTGACGGCGGAATAGACTTCCAGGGCACGGGCGCGCTTTGCGTGCATAGTAATTGAGGTGCAACCATGTTCAGAGCACGCATCTTTTATGACGCGCCAGTTCTCAACGGCTATACGGTCGACAAAGACGGGCGCGAGTGGGCCAAATATCGACCACCCGACAACGGTGATAAGCATATGGAAATTCATGCTATCAATGAAGTTCTAACGTGGTGCTTCTAATGCCGGTAATCTGCCCACAATGCGGCAAGGAGCATCTCACCTTAGAAGAGATGGAGCAAGCCAAAGGCGGCATTGGCAACACAATTGTTAAGATACCGTCCGAAGAGATTGACAAAGTTGTCAAGAAGATAAGAAAACGTTCTATGACACCTCTGGAAGAACCTGAGTAAATGTCATAGAACTTTTTACAGGGAGAAAATACCATGATTAAAGTCGATTTGAAACAATGGAAAATATTCTCTGATGACAAAGAGATAACATCGAGCATACATCGATTTCAATTAATATATCAATCCCGGCCTGCGGTGCTTGAGATAGAACAGTATGCTATGAACGCAAACGGAGATTTTATACTCGATCTAGGCGAACCATACATGCATACGGTTCGCATTACCGAGTTTGAAGTGGTCTGTTGAACCTGAGGCCTCGGTGAAGGTCTATCAAGATCTGAGAGGTCTCCCTGCATATTAGATGGATGAGGTGAAACGGCATTTACTCTGGATACATCGATGTCTTAAAAATGGCTAGAATCTGATCCGTTCGACTCGGACCATCCATCTATATTTATATTTAATTGTTATTCAATTTTGTAGCGACCCATTTAAGGCCCGAAATGTTTCGGGTTTGACATAATATTACAGGGAGAAATACCAAATGACAGAAGCGTTCATTCCAATCGAGATCGATGGATCTCAGTATAGACTCAGATTTCCCGGCCTGGTGCAAATTGCCATCAAGAGGAAGGCCGCAGAATTCTTAGGCGTCCCAGGTGGCCAATTGGCCATTGGAGATGTCATGGTCAAGGCAGGCGAGGGAGATGTCGAAGCACAGGCCTACCTACTCTGGCAGGGGATCATGGGCGGAATGCCAGACCAGAGGAAGATGAAGTTCGATGAGGCGGTTGAACTCAGAGACAAATTCTTGCAGTCAGGTGAGTTAGACGATGGTAGCCGATATCAACTGTTCGTTGAGACTCTCGCGGATGCCATAGATGCTGCGGTCGGAGCGGACCGAAAAAAGGCGAAAGCGAGGATGGCGGGGAAGAAGGAAGACCCTGGGACTGGGGGGAAGCCTATGAATATGGAGTCGGAGAGTTAGGCCTATCACCGCACGAATTTTTAGAACTTACTCCAATTGAACTTAACTGGAAAACGGAAGCTCACATGAATCGCCACCGCCGCGAAGATGTGAATATATCAGATACGGCGAGCTTGGTTGCTCTTGGGGTTAATAATCCCAAAGAGTTCAATAGGTCGATTCGAAAGTTCCGGGTTCCAGTTCGGAAAGAAAAGATTGATCTAGAAGAGATGAAGAAAGCGGGGGCCGCGGTTGGTATGCGGGTCCCTGGATAATTTTTTACAAATAATAATTTAGGAGATTTACTTATGCCAGGAGAAGCGGTCGGTTCGGCTTATGCCGTCATTAAAATAAATCTCGACGAAAATAACGTAAAAGGTAAATTTTCGTCTGTCGCTGACGATATGGCTGGCAGTGCCACTGGCATGGGAACCAAGATAGGCACTGCAATGGTGGCCGGGATTGGCGTTGCTCTCGCTGGCGTAACTGCCCTCATCGGCAAATCTGCTATGGAATGGGAGAAGTCGATGGGCGGGGTCTTCAAGACCACGGGCCTCGACAAAGGCACGGAAGCCGCTAACACTCTGAACGATTCCCTTCTAACGCTCTATTCCACCACCAAAGGCGCGAGCAAACTTGATATCTCCAATGTAGCCAGCGGCCTCGGCTCTCTCGGCATTGCCAATGATCAAGTCACCGGCGCAACCAAGTCTATCCTTCAGGCACAAGGAGCATTCGGTGTAGATGCCGCCACCGCCACGACCCAACTAGGCACTATCAGCACCCTATGGGCAAAGCAGACAGCAGAAGCGGGCGGAACCGCCAAGATGTTTGACAAGGCAGGATCGGCCATCAATGAGTTGGGCAATAAATATCCTGCTGCTGAAAAGAATCTGCTTTCCTATCTGGAAGTAGCCGGAGGCATCGCAGGAACCTTCAATCAGGGGTATGAGGCCACGGCAGCATTTGGCGCGTTGCTGGAAGGAAAGGGCATCAAGGGCAGCGAGGCAGCTAATGCTCTGAAGTCAATGACCCTGGAAGGCCTGATGGCGGGCTCTGAGCAGAAGTTCGACAAGAAGACTGGCCAATATGTCAGCGGTGGCTTTGGCTATCAGTATGCGGCGGATGTCCTCGGCATCGATGACAAGACAATGAAAGAGAAGCTGTCCAAAGACCTTTATGGCACCATCATCGAGATCTCCACCGCCGTAAGTAAGCTGCCCATCACCGAATTCGAGAAGGGCGAGAAGCTCAAGAAGATGTTTGGGGCCTATGGATTCACTGCGGCCTCTAAACTCTCGGGGCAGGAAGGCCAATTCAAAGAGATGACAGCGACGGCGGAAGCAGGTTACGCCGAAGGCACCTCCATGTCCAAGGAATATGAGAGGCAGACCAATAACCTGACTGATTCTTTAAGCGGCCTATGGAACTCCATAGATACGGCTGGAATCAAGGTATTCTCGGATGCGCTTCAGCCCGCCGCCGAATGGGTTGATAAGCTGGCTCAATATGTCAGAGATGCCACGCCTGCCGTGGTGGAATTCTTCAAAGCATTCTCTTCAGGTGATCTTTCCAAAGTAGGAAAGATGATCAACTTTGACGATATAAAGAACAAAGCATTAAAAGCATTCCAGATAATCGCCGGTGCCGCTGGTGTCGGCCTCATCATTTCAGCAGTCGCAAAATTTGGCCCCGTCCTTCTATCTGCTGGCAGACAATTTGCTACAATGGCCCTAACCGCCGTTGCCAGCTTTGCCAAGATCACCGTCTCCGCCGTTGTATCAAGCCTGATAACAATGGTCGGATGGGTTTCCAAGACAGCCGCGTCATTCTTGGCAGTCGGAGTAAATGCTGCCGCTGCATTCCTTTCTGCAAAGGTATCCGCAGTTTCCTCATTTGTCGCAATGGAGGCTTCGGCGGTGTCTGCCAAGCTTGCTTTCATAAGCACATGGGCAGCGGCGCTTGGGCCAATTGTGGGAATAATGGGCGCCGTCGCTGGCATAGCAGTTGCTCTAGGCGCGCTCGGTTATGCGCTCGACCCAAGCAAGTTCACCATCTTCAATAGCACCGCAGTTGCCGCTTTCAACGGCATCAAGGATGTCGTCATCGATGTTTGGGCCCTCATCCAGGCAGGTGATTGGGCCGGAGTAGGCGACAGGCTGAAGACCGCTTTTGGTGATGCCATAGATTTCGTCAAGAACCTGGATTGGCAGGGGCTTGGCGGCGAAGTCGTAGAAATGGTCGGCGATGGCGCAAGGGCCATCATAGATACGGCTTTCAAGCTCGGTGACTGGATCAAGTCCAATGTCACCGGCTGGATCTCAAGCGGCGGTCCGAGACGATTAGGCGAATCCATTGTAGATACGATAGCCGGGGGCATCAAATCGTGGATGTCTTCAGATGTCTCGATATGGGATGCACTGAAAGGTGTTTGGGGCACGGCGGGCGAGTGGCTGAGCCTCGGATATCAGATCATCGCGGGCATCGGGTCGGGAATTGTGGGGAAGGTTAGGGAGTATTTAACCCCTGCCCAAAACCAGTTCATATCCTTTGTGCAGGATATCACAAAAGCATTCTTTACTCTCGGAGATAGCATAGCCACTGCCATCGGCAACGGGCTGGATAGAGCGCAAGCGGCGGCAGTTGCCTTCGTTGAGTGGATGGCTCATAACATCCCCGGCGTGGCTGCTTCGTTATCTGCGGCAGGAGTTGGCACATCGACCGGGGCGGCCACGCCAAAAACCTATACAATTGTGAATGCCGCAACCAACGAGAAGCTCGCATCCACAACGGACGAAAGCTATGTCGAGCGGTTACTCACCAAGTACATGGAGAAGGGCATAACCGGAACGGTCCAGGTCTCCTCGATTGGGCAACGGCTCGGGAGCAACCCCAACCTCGCCACCGCACTTTCATCGATGTATGGCACAAGACAAGATAGCAGTGCCTTCTATACTGACGAAGAAGCTCAAGCTGCCTTAAACCCCGGTTATTCCGCGAATGTGCCTGATGCCAATGTTCCCGGCACGCAAGAGAACTTGACGCCCCGGACATCGGTTGCCGAAAATGTAGGCAAAACGATGGGAGACGCCTTCTCCTCCACCGTGGACAAAGGCTTCAAGCTCACTTATACACCGATCTCGGAATCCCTTAAGAATCTGAATTCCGATAGCCGAACTACCACACTAAATTATCTGGAAGGTCTCAAATGGCAAACGGAGGCGGATAAAGCATCCGCAGGTTCTACCAAAGAGGCTGGCAACTTCTTCAGCACATCCACCATTCAGGCTGCCAACCTTGCTGCCCTGACCTCGAACACTGCCGCAAATTACTTCGGCGCCGAGACCATCAAAGCAGCCAACTCGGCGGCAATGGCGGCAAATAGCGCAGCAGCAGGGGCAGCCAGTGCTACGGTGGGTGCTGCTTCTCAAGCCTCCGCCCTAACCCATGCCGCCGCAACAGCACTTACACTAGGAGGAGACGCCGTCAGAATTGGTCTGACGACCTCCGGCCAACAGATAGCAGTTATCGGACAAGTTGCACAGCAACAGTTTACTGCTGCAGGCGGCAAGTGGGTCTCAGATAGCGCAGCAGCGGGCACGGCACACGTGGGCGCAGTCACTCAGGCAGGAGTCTATCACATTGGGGCCATGAACCAAGGCGCTGCAATCGGCCTGAATGCCGAGGCACAAAAAAGTAATATTGCAGCCAGTAGCGCAAATGCGACAGCCGCTGCCTGGGATGCCAGCGCGAGCAAGATATCAAACTCATCCACCGAACTAGCCGGGGCCGGATCAAAGGCGGCAAGCGACTTTGCCACGGGGGTGGGGGCAGCAGCGGGCTCATTCCTGTCCATGATCCAAGGGGCAAATTTGGCTGCATCTAGGGCAAATTCTGGTGGCTCTTATAGCGGTGGCGGCAACATAGGATCAGCTACTCAGAGCTTTACTGATTGCTTCTTTGAGGGCTTTACCGATTCATGCACAAACATGAATATCAATGCTCTCAAATATACCGCCCCAAATGGCCAAATCTCCTACATAAATCCGATGGATAATGCTGGAGTACGCTCCCTTGGTGGTAGTTCCGGGCAGGTTATTGCTGGATCGAGCGTGGGGGTAGCGAGCAGTGTAAGTAACTATAAGCTACCCGCTTACCTCATGGCAAAGGGCGGCAACCCCACCAGGCCGACGCTGGCATTGATGGCCGAGAAAGGCGAGGAGATGGTCCTACCCCATGATATCACCGTCGGGCTCAAAAACATGATCGCCAATGGTGGCTCAGGCAGCAACATCACCATCTATCCGGCTGATGTCATCATCGATGGTCAGAAGCTTGCTCACATCACGTTCAAAGTGGGCATGAAGAGCGCCGGAACCAAGGGCTTCCAGATAGTATAAGGAGATCTCCTCATGCCTATTTTTGTCACCATCGCCGGCGAGAAGCTCTTCACAGGCCGGACAGTAGCTGAAATCGATGCCATGACAGTAGCTGAAATCGATGCCATGACAGTCGGCGAGCTGCAGGCCTTCCAGAACACAAATATCGTTACCACCGACAGCCAGTCTCCTGAGATCTCCCATCGGATAGAAGAGAGGTCTACGGCCTCCCTGCCAGTGCTTGACCTGGATATGACCAAGGCATACGATGTTGGCCAAGAAGTCATCATCGAGGACTCGATGGATCGGCTATTTGGCGGCCTGATAGATAGCGTCTCCATCGCGGCCCTCCGACCCGATGGCTGCTGGATTCATACGGTTACGTGTATCGATTATCAGGCCCTGGCAGACCGCCGAGTCTTCCGGAAGGCATATGTCTCAACGACCGCAGATGCGATTGTCAGAGACATTCTAGATATCTTGGATGAGGAAGACGTAACCGAGGGAGAAATTCAGGCAGGCCCCACCATAGAAAACATCACTTTCGATGTCAGTTGCGCAGAGGCAATGGTCACTGTCTGCGAAAGAGCGGGCTTTACCTGGTTCATAGATGAGTGGAAGAGATTGTACTTCGTGGTCCGAACCACCTATGATGCTGGATGGGACATAGCGGGTGGGTCAGAGATCTTGTGGAATCCGCCGCCTAGGCTCGAAATTGGCAATCCCAACTATGTCAATGTCCAATATGAACAGTCAGGGAACGCGCAAACTTCTTCGCAGACTAGGCAATTCAAAGGCGATGGGAAGAATCAAACATTTGTCGTCCAATTTCCGATCGCAACCGAACCCACGATCACGGTTAGCTCAAATGGCGGCGCTCCTGTAGCCAAGACAGTAGGAATTGGGGAGGTCAATCCGACCGGATATGACTATTATTGGAACGAGGGCAGCCCATCGGTCAGCCAGGATTTAACCGCGACACCACCCGCTGATACGGATGTGGTTAGCGTCACCTATACAGGCTACTTCAAGCTGATGGCCAAGGCGACCCAAACATCTGAAGTTACCAGACAAAGGCTTGCTCAGGGGTTTGGGACTGGTTTCGTCGAGGCGATGCATAAGGACATCTCCCTCAAGAGCCAGGATAGTGCCATCGATGCCGCCAAAGCAAAATTGGCCGCTTATGCTTCCATTGGCCGAAAGCTGCAATACTCCACCCATGCCAACGGCCTCGCCGTGGGGGTCATGCAGGAGGTCACCCTATCCAGCCTCGGGCTCTCAGCGGCCTCCATGCTCATCTATAGCATGAACATCACATGGCCCAAAGGAGTTACCACTTATGCGATAGAAGCCTGTGAGGGCCCTGTCGAGCAGTCCTGGCAAAACATCTTCTGTGGCATTGCAAGCGAGCTGAGGAAGCAGGCGGGTGAACAGGCCGGGGAAGCGGATGTGGTCCAAGGGCTCGAAGAATTCACCAAAGTCTGGTATGAGACCGACCATCCCAATCCATTTATAAAAGTCTACCCAGATGGTGTGACCACGCCGGCCTCGGTCGATTTCCCATGTCTTGCAACGGAGGATCGGCTCTCCCATGTGGTCCTATATGATGCCTATGATCAGGAATTCTATAGGCAGCAGATCACATTGCAGGAGGATGCGTCGGATGCTAGATCGATTTTGACGACCTGTCTAATACTTGCGGCAGATGGGAACGGTCAGATCACCGCGGTTGCGCTATGGGGCGGAGTCGAAGCATCGACTGTTGCGGGAACGGGAATCGAGATGAGCAAACATTCATGGAGCAAATTGAAGAATTCGCTTGAGAGCGCTCAAATAAATTGCACTGATGAAATGGATTCGGGGTGGGTATGACTTATACAGCTCCTTCTTTTGTCGAAATCGGCATGAGCACGGTTCAAAAAGTGGCGGCGCTCAATCTACTGGAAACCCAATCATCGGAAGCCGCAACTTACATGGCCGCGATGGCCCATAGCATCTACTTGAAAGCGGCTGCTGATGCGAGATATTACAAAACCCCAGACCATCCGAGCGGTAGGTCAGATACCGGCGCAGGATGTGGCATAGATGCTGCCACCCTGAGCGGCTATACCCTCGCTGAATTGCTCGCCTCCGCCATTCCTTCCAAGATGATCGGCATGTGGGGCGCCGGAGATATCCCCAACGGATGGGCAGAATGCACGGGAGCGAGTAGCACTCCGAATTTGCAGGATAGGATACCATTCGGGGCGGGTGGGAACAAAGCGTGTGGTGCGGTCGGTGGGGCAAATTCGGTCACGCCAAGCACAAGCAGTTTCAGTTCGTCGAGCACGACCCTGACAGCGGCACAAATCCCCAAACACCAACATAGCATGACCGATAGGTACCCAGTAAACGTGACGATCGCTTACACGGGCAGTTATTATTCATATGCGCTCAGTACAACGACGCGCACCACGGAAAATATATTACCAGGTGATTATTCAGCGATCGCTGGACATGTCCATTCTGGATGTACGTTTGCCCTAACTGGATACACTGGAGATTTGACGGGAGCAATAACATCAGCGACCGTTGATAATAGGCCACCATGCCGAGCGGTCAAGTTCATCATGAGGAGCTAGGATGTCTTATACCAAGATCGTTTTTACGGGCACTACGTTGCTCTCTGCTCCGAATATGAACAAGCTCGGCACTATCTATTCAGAAGGCAAAGCGGCAATTGATCTACATACTCATCCGGCGGTCCATTATAGCCAAACAGAATCGGATGCCCTATTTTTCCCAATTGCAAGCGGCTTAGATGCCGACATGATAGATAGCTTGACCTACGATGACCTGCTTGGATCACTGATACCAGTTGGCGGAGTGATGCTCTATTATGGAGAGGACGCTGATTTCGAAGATGGTGGCTATCTGAAAGCATCGCATAAGTGGCATATCAGCGATGGGGGGACTTATAGCGGAACGGCCACAATCGACATGAGAGATTATTTTCCGAGGTGCCCGAACACGATAACAGGTACTGGAACGGGTGGCCATAGCACGATAACTCCGACAGGTTCCGCTGCTTTGGGGGATCATACCCCCACAGTTGACGAAATTCCATCACACGCGCATCGAGTATCAGATCACTGCAACACGGTTCTTTATGCGCCATCAAATGTGGGCGGAGGATCAACAAAAGGCGGAAGCGATAATTATTCGCAAACCATATCAACTGATTATAATCACAGCGCATCGGCTGATCCACACGCGCATACCGGCGCGACCCTGACATTTACGACTATAGACAAAAATCCCGCATACATGGCTTTATATCTCGTTGCCAAGGTGGTGGCATGACCTATACTCCAACTGAATGGGCATCAGCTACACCATTTACGCCAGAGCTTTTCAATCATATTGAGACGCAGGCCGATGAAATCGCATCAGATCTGGCAACCCACGATGCGGCGGGGCACCTAGACTGCTACTATACCGAAGCCGAGATGCAATCATATTTTTGGTATGGCGGCAATGACGGCGATGGCTCGACTCTGAATGCAGACGCCCTGGGCGGTTCTCATGCCGCTGCCATTCAGAGCGGTGCACCAAGTGGCCTGATGATTTTCTGGAATCCGAATATCGCACTCAGTGCCGGATGGGTATTCTGCGATGGAGATAACGGCACCTATGATATGCGAAACAGGTTCCCGACCGGCGCATCAGGCACGTTGGCGGTCGGAACGGCAGTGGGGAATGCAACAATAACACTGAATGGAGACATTACAGTAGCAAGCCATACGCTCACAACGGAAGAAATTTATCATACTCACGGTTTTACTGATCAATTGTGGGAGAGTATCATGTATATTTGGTCGGGCGGATCGGGGACGCATTCCGGGCGGGAGACGACGGTATCTGATGTTACCACTTATGTCGGAGGAGGGCAATCCCACACTCACCCCGGCACCTTTACAGGAACCTCTTATGACAATTTGCCAATCTATAAATACCTGTCAATAGTTATGAAGAGCTGAATAACATGATCGAATCAAATGTGCAAATATTCAAGGGAGTGCTTGGTATTCCAGGCGCGATGATTGAACTTCTGAATGCTGGCTATCAGGCTCCATGTGAGGGAGATAGATGCCAGATCGATATGAGGCTTAGCTTGCCGGCGAATGAGAAAGGTGAATTGATCGCAGAATATCAATTTGGAGAAGCGGTCAAGGTTTGCGGCCTGCCTCTGTCTGCTGAATGGGGCAAGAAGATGGTCCAGGGCCTGCGGACCTTCCAAACCGTTGCCCTCTCTGATACGTGGCCAGAGGGGTTCGAAGGTTCCTTGAAGCAGTTGGCCGAAGAGTTGCGACCCCTGAAGGTCGCATTGGAAGCGCGAAAAGAGAAGGTAAAGCAGGCGAATTGGCCCTAAGCGCCTGCTAGATAGTTATCGCCGATGACCCGAATTGGCGTTTTCCCGTCGGGCTGATATTGGATCCGTCCGTCTATCTTTTTTACATCTTGTGCCTGCCAGCGGGATAGCCGAGAGTCAGACAGATCGCTTGCTGATCCGACGGTGATGCTGATATCACCGAATTTGGCGTCATGTGTGGAATGGTCCATCCAAGATCCATTCTCTTGCGGCTCGGTCGCAGGCCCGCCGAAGATAGGCGGCAGCTCATAGGCAGTGGCCGGTTCCGGGCCTACATACTGGCAGCCGGTACCGCGATAAAATGCATCCGTTGTCTTGAGGCTTGGGTCGGGTGCCAAAAATGGCACGCCGTTACTTCCGTCTCTTTGGTCGGCCATCGCGGGAACCAACAGCAGGAGCAATACCAAAATGGCCTTCATTGGAAGA
>Ga0074195_1003099_pt1 | contig 16472 bp, 17 predicted proteins | sample EPASupsiteHSE623_FD_64525 | JGI IMG/M metagenome (GOLD analysis project Ga0074195, IMG submission 64525) | Bioremediated contaminated groundwater from EPA Superfund site, New Mexico - Sample HSE6-23 | ecosystem: Environmental > Aquatic > Deep subsurface > Groundwater > Contaminated ...
GCGGGAGAGCCTGCTCCCGAACCGGCCGCGCTCGAGGGCCTGGGTCTCGCCTTCAACCGGGGCTTTACGCGGGGCCGTCTCTTTGGCGAGACCGATGCGGAGGTGATGGGGCGAGACCGTCCCGGCCCGCGCGGTCTCCGTATCGGCACGGTCCTCGGGACGGACCGCGCCGGCCGAACGCGGATCCGCCTGGAGGGCGCCGTCCGCCCGTCGACCGGGGACGGGCTTGCGGTCTCGCCCGTCGGACGACCCGAGGCGGACGTCGGTGCGGTCCTCCGTCACCCCGTGGAGGGAGGAACGCTCACGCTCACGCTGGGTGCACCCGTGCCGGTCGGAGCACCCGTCTACCTGACCAGCCGCGCTGGTCCGACCACGCCGGCTCACGAAGCCAGGGTGGAGCTCGGCCTTTGCCTCCGGGTCGGTGAAGACGGCCGCCCCGTCGCCAGGGGAGAGGTTCGGAGGCGGCACGGTCCGCCGGTCCCGTTCGAGGCCGCCGGCGATCCGTTCGCCCCGGCCCGCTCCCGCCCGCTCGGCGGACGGGTCGTCGAGGAGCACCTCCGACGGACCGGGGGAACCCCGTACCGCTTCGGCGAGGTCGCGATCGAGGTCCTGGGCGACCACTTCGCACCCGCCTCGGTCCTGAACGACCTGCGCAGGAGGGTGCTCGCCTCTGCTGCGGCATCCCTTGTGGAGGCCGGCCGTCCCGACGAGGCGGCGGTCCGGGCGGCGGCAGCACGGCGCCGCGCGCTCGTGTTCCCGTCATCGGCTCCCGGAACCGTTCCGGGGGTCGGGCCCCGGATCCGTATTCTGGCCGACTCGGTCGAGACCGCTGCAGAGGCCGCACGTCTCGGGGCGGACGAGGTCTGCCTCGAGCTCCCGGGATCGCCCGCTGCTTCCTGTGCCTGTTCGGCCATGGATGAAGGTACGGTTGCTGCGCTGGTCGGCCGGGCGATCGATCTCTGCGGCGGCGTGCCGGTCGTCTGGAAGTGGCCCCGGATCACCCGACAGGCGTTCCTGGACCTGGCGATCCCTGTCCTTGCAGACCTGCCCGTCGCGGGCGTGCTCGTCGACGGACTGGGGGCCGCCCGGGCCGTCGCTTCGGCGGCCGCGGGCCTCCCGGTTCATGGAGGACCCGGGCTCAACCTCTGGAACTCGCGGGCCGCGGCCGTCCTCTCGTCGGGCTTCGCCTCGCTCGCCCTCTCACCCGAGCTCTCGCTCGGCAAGATCTCGGCCGCGTTCGGCGCGAGCCGGGCCTCCAGGGTCGGGACGTCGTTCGCCGTCCAGGTCCAGGGAAGCCTCGAGGTGATGGTCACGGAGGACTGCGTGCCCGCGCTCGCGGGCTGCCCGCCCGCCCCGGGCACGCGCTTCGCGCTAGAGGACGAGACCCGCCGCCTCTTCCCGGTCCTGCCCGATCCCGGCAGCCGTGTCCGGGTCCTGAACGCGGCCGAGACCTGCCTGATCGACCGCCTGCCGGCCCTCGTCCGGGCCGGCGTGGAGGTCTGCACCATCGATGCCCGGGGGCGGACCCCGACCTACGTGGGGGTCGTGGTCGAGGCCTACCGACTCGGCCTCGCCTCCCTCGATATGCCCGGACCCGAACGGTCGCACCGGCTCGAGGCCCTGAAGGGCCGCCTCGTCCCGATCGCCGCGGGCGGGATCACGGTCGGCCCGCTCGTCCGAGGGCGGCAGGAGGAGGAACTGTTATAGCCCGTGTTGAAGCATGGTAACGCATGCCAGAGGTCGTCATCCTCATCAACCTGAAGACCTATAACGAGGGGCTCGGTCAGCGCGCCCACCGGATTGCCGGCGCGGCCGAGGAGGTCGCAGCAGAGAGCGGTGCCGTGATCGGGATCTGCCCGCAGCCGATGGACCTCCACCCCCTCGCACGCCACTTCGAGGTCCCGGTCTTCGGCCAGCATGTGGACGGGGTCGCGCCCGGGGCCTCTACGGGGCATGTGACCGCCGAGGCGCTGAAGGCGGCCGGCGCTGCCGGCAGCCTGGTCAACCACTCGGAGCGACGCCTGACCCTCGCGGAGATCGAGGCATCGGTCCGCGCCTGCGAGCGCACCGGCCTCAGTTCGGTCGTCTGTACCAACAACGTCATGACCAGCGCCGCCGCTGCCGCCCTCGGTCCGAACTTCGTCGCGATCGAACCGCCGGAGCTGATCGGCTCGGGGATCTCGGTCGCGAAGGCGGACCCCGGGATCATCAAGGGGTCGGTCGAGGCGATCCGGAAGGTCAACGACTCGGTCCGAATCCTGACCGGGGCCGGCATCCAGTCGGGAGAGTGCGTCCGGATCGCGACCGAGCTCGGGACCGACGGCGTCCTCCTCGCTTCATCCGTCGTGAAGGCTGCCGACCCCGCTGCCGTGCTGCGGGACCTGGTTTCGCAGCTGTAAGGTTCGGCCGGGTTCCACCGGCGCGGGGTGCATCCCGTACACGGAGAAAAGTAGCCGCGACCTCGCCGCGGGTCGACCGGCCGGCAGGGGCTCCGGAAGATCCGTATCGAGATCCGCGGGCCCCCGCCATCCGGAATCCTGTGTAGGGCGGCGCGCCGTCGTCCTCCCTAGAGGCCGGAGAGGAGCGCGATGGCGATCGCGACGGCGATGCAGAAGACCACGATGATCGCGATGCCTATCAGGAACAGGCGCCGGAGGCCCTGGCGCACCTCCTCTCCGGGCCTCCTTTCGACCCGCCCGAGCGGCCCGCCGGCCGGCCGTTCCTCCCCGGGCTGAAGTAAGGACGGTGCGGCGGCCCCTGCGCCGCTCCCCGTGGGGCCGGTACCGTGACGGCCAGCGGACCCGCGTGTGTCGCGCGGTCTCTCCCGGCGGAGGTCGGAACGCATCTGACCGATCTCTATCTGGTCGGAGTTGAACCTGCCGACGTGCGGTCAGACGATCAGGGCGATCAGGTCGTGCTTCGTGATGACACCCTGGACCTTGCCTGCCTCGACTACGAGCACGGCGTGGTGCTGCTGGAGGATGTGCTGGATCGTCTCGATGTCCATCTCGGGCGGCACGGTCGGAAAGGACGGCTCCATGAAGTCGCGGACGCAGTACACGTGCGACCGGTGCTGTCGCTGCTCCTCCAAAGCCGAGAGGAGCGCGGCCTCGGAGATGCACCCGACGGGGACCCCCTCGAGGAGCACGGGGAGCTGAGAGACCCCGTTCGCGCTCATCAGGTCCACCGCGTTCGTGATCTGGTCGTCGGGATGGACCGCGAGGACGGGCGTGTGCATCACCTGGGCGGCCGGGATCACCGAACGTTCGGCAATATTCAGGACCGAGACGAGCTTCTGCAGGGTCGAGACACGCGGGTCGACCGAGCCCGCCTCGATCCGGGCGATCATCGACTGGCTGATCCCGGCACGGGCGGCAAGATCCGTCTGCGTCATCGAGAGACTTTCGCGCATAGCCCTGATCTCCGCGGGCGTCGGGATATGCATCTCATTACTCAAGGGAATAGGGACGGATTATGTTTATGCTTCGATTAGAAGAGCGTCCTAGAATGAGTGGGAGGAGTAAGCCCCCTTCTGTTCTGTGCGGCATTCGGCTATCGCGTCAAACCCGGGCCGGGACCGGACTCCCGACGAGCCCTGTTCTGACTTGCACCCGCAGGGATTCACCGTTTCAACGTCACCCGCGCATCGACGCTCGACGAGTCTCCGTCTCGAAGGACGGCGCTCGCCCCGAAGGGCTCGATCGTCTCATTGCTCCGCGCGGGGCGTACCGTTTCTGTGCCATTGCCATGACTCTCGCCATCCGCACGTAAATGCGGCTGCGTGTCCGGTGGGTGGGGGGACTTTCCTCAGCGGCGCATCAGCGCCACCGTCGGCCGCACTCTCCCTCTCGCGTAGTACTACTGAGGGGGACGCAATAAAGGTTCGTCTCGTGCACCTGCCGCGTTCCTTCGTTATCCGGTCGTCACGGTCTGAATGAAGGCCGAATCGACCTCAGATCTCAGATCATTCCAGCATCTTCATTATTGTCGAGGACCAGATCGTGATCAATGATCCCTCTCCTCCTCGATCTTTCCGACCGGCGGGTCCTGATCGTGGGCGGGGGGGAGGTGGCGGCTCGTAAGGCCGCGTACTTTGTGCCGGAGGCAGAGGTCACGGTCGTCTCGAGGTCGTTCCACCCGTCCATGCCCGGAGGCGTCCGCCGTGTCGAGAGCGATCTCTCCGAGTTGAGCGATCCGGCGCTTCGGCTGCTCTGCGAGGGGGCCTTTCTCGTGATAGCGGCCACCTCCGATCCGACCCTGAACGATCGGATCGTTCGGGCCGCAGCGGCAGCGGGCGCCCATTCCAACAGCGCCTCGGGCACGCCCGGCGACGTGCAGCTCCCGGCGGTCTCCCGCGGCGACCGCTACGTGATCGCGGTCTCGACCGGAGGCGAGAGCCCGGGTGTGGCCCGATTTCTTCGCGAGGCGATCGAAGCGCGCTTTCCCGCGCTCGACCGGATGATCGAACTCCAGGGCCGGCTTCGGAGCGAGCTCCGGGCCAGGTGCGGGGATCAGCGGGAGCGTTCGGCCGTGCTCCGGCGCGTACTCGAGGACGGCGAGGTCTGGGACGCCCTCGGCCGAGGGGACGGGCAGGCGTGGCGGCTGGTGGAGGCGAGATATCTCCATGCCTGAGCCGCTCCTCCCCCCGCTCGCGGTCGGCGGCCTCGTGCACCACCGGGCCGGCGTGGACGCCCTCGAGGCCTTCCGGTTCCCCGACGAGGCGGAGGCGCTCGCGGCTGCCGGACAGCGGTTCGGGGGGGCCCTTCTCCTGCAGACCTGCAACCGGGTCGAGCTCCTCGTGCCGGGGACCGGGCCCGAACTCGAGGCGTTCCTCTCGGGCTCCGGCCGCTCCGGCTTCTCGCTCGCCGAGGGAAGCGAGGCGGTTCGTCACCTGCTCGAGGTCGCCTGCGGGATCGACTCGATGATCATGGGCGAGGACCAGATCCTCGGGCAGCTTCGGGGGGCCCTGGTGCTGAGCCGCGAGGCGGGGGTCCTGAGCCCGCTCCTCGAGGAGTGCGTGAACACCGCCGTTCACCTGGGCGTCGAGGCGAGGCAGCGGACCGAGATCAACCGGGGGGCGGTCTCGATCGGTTCGGCCGCGGTGCAGCTCGCCGAGGACCTGCTCGGGTCGCTCGGCGGCCGGCACATCCTCGTGATCGGCTCCGGCGAGATGGGGATGCTCGTGACCCAGGCGCTCGCGGCCCGCGACCTGACCGCGATCTATGTCGCGAACCGGACGCACGGGCGGGCGATCGAGCTCGCGCGAAAGATCGGGGGGAAGGCGGTCCACCTCGACGAGCTCCGTCGGTACCTGATCCTCTCGGACGTCGTGATCTCGTGCACCTCGGCTCCCCACCCGGTGCTGAAGGTCGAAGAGCTCAAGGAGGTGATGAAGGGGCGGTGCTGGCCCCTCGAGGGAGAGCCGCGACCCCTGATCCTGATCGACATCGCGCAACCCCGCGACGTCGAGGAGGGGGCGGAGCGGGTGGCCGGCATCCACCTCTGCACAATCGACAGCCTCCGCCTGATCAGCGAACAGAACATGGAGACGCGGCGGGGCGAGGCCGACAGGGTCCGGGCGCTGATCGACGAGGAACTCGGCAGGTGCGTGCGCCTCCTCAACCGGAAGGCGGCCGATGCCCCGCTGGCCAGCCTCCATACCTGGGCAGAACAGGTGCGGGAGCGTGAGCGCGATCGGGCGCTCAAACGGATCGGACAGGCAGACTCCCACACCCTCGAGGTCGTCGACGATCTCTCGAGGGTCCTCGCCGGTCGGCTCCTCGCCGATGCCACCCTCGCCGTGCGCCGGGCTGCAGAGGCCGGGCGGCTCGACGAGGCCGAACGCCTGGTCGGGGCGATCACCGGCCTCTCATCCCCCGTACCGCCTTCGGAGCCCCTTTCCGATGAGATCATGACCCCTAATGGAGACGATGCATGTATCCCCAAAAGCGCATGAGGAGACTTCGGCGGCGGCGGGTGCTGCCGCTCTTCACAGAAACCCACCTCAGGACCGACCAGCTGATCGCTCCGATCTTCGTCGACGAGGGCGCCTCGGAACCAACCCCGATCCCGTCGATGCCCGGGCAGTACAGGTATCCGATCGAGGGGGTCGCGGCGGTCGCCGCCCGCCTGGCCCAGGCCGGCATCCGTTCCGTCCTCCTCTTCGGCATCCCCACGACCAAGGACGCGGCCGCAACCGCCGCCTGGGACCACGACGGCGTGGTGCAGCAGGCGGTCCGGCGGATCCGGGCCTCAGTCCCCGGACTCGTCATCATTACGGACGTCTGCGCCTGCGAGTACACGGAGACGGGCCAGTGCGGCATCGTGGGCGAGTGTGCCGACGGGGGGCCCGACCTCCTGAACGACCCGTCGCTCGCGCTGATGCAGCGGATCGCGGTCAGCCATGCCCGTGCCGGGGCCGACATCGTGGCGCCCTCCTGCATGCTCGACGGAATGGTCCGGGCAATCCGTGAGGGCCTCGACGAGGCCGGGTTCGAGGAGACCCTGATCATGTCCTACTCGTCGAAGTTCGCCTCGGCCCTCTACGGCCCGTTCCGCGAGGCGGCCGATTCGGGCTGCCAGTGCGGCGACCGGACGACCTACCAGATCAACCCCGCGAACAGGCGCGAGGCGTTCGCCGAGTCGCGGCTCGACGCGGAGGAGGGGGCGGACGTCCTCATGGTCAAGCCGGCCGGGCCGTACCTCGATGTACTCGTCGATGTGCGGGAGCTCGGTCTCCCCGTCGCCGCATATCAGGTCTCGGGGGAGTACGCGATGATCCGGGCGGCTGCGGCGAACGGCTGGCTGGACGAGCGCGCGGCGGCGCTCGAGAGCCTGCTCGCGATCCGGCGCGCCGGCGCGGACATGATCATCACCTACTACGCAGAGGACGCGGCGCGCTGGCTCGCGGAGGGAGCATGAGGAGCGCCGACCTCTTCCGCGAGGCGACCGGGCTGATGCCGGGCGGGGTGTCGAGCCCGGTCAGGGCGATCGCGCCGTACCCCTTCTATACGGCGTCTGCCGACGGGGCGTACCTCGAGACCGTCGACGGCATCCGGCTGCTCGACTGCTGCCTGGGTTACGGCCCCCTGATCCTCGGGCACGCCCCGGGGGTCGTGCGGGCGGCCGTGGAGGCGCAGCTCGCCAGGGGCTGGCTGTACGGCACCCCGACCCCGGCCGAGCTGGACCTTGCCCGCGAGATCATCGCGGACCATCCATCGGTCGAACAGGTCCGGTTCGTCTCGAGCGGGTCCGAGGCGACCATGGCCGCCATCCGCCTCGCCCGCGGGTATACGGGCCGGACAGGGCTTGTCAAGGTCGAGGGCGGGTTCCACGGAGCCCACGACGGGGTGCTGGTCAAGGCGGGATCGGGAGCGACCACCCTCGGTGTCCCGGACTCGGCCGGTGTCCTCCCCGGGGTCGCGGCCCGGACCCTTCAGGTCCCGTACAACGATGCGGAGGCCCTCGAGGCCGTCCTCTCGGCCGATGACGACGTGGCCGCGTTCATCATCGAGCCCGTGCTCGGCAACATCGGCCCCATCCTTCCCGACGAAGGGTACCTCGAGGACGTGCGCGAGATCACGCGGGCCCACGACGTGCTCCTGATCTTCGACGAGGTGATCACCGGGTACCGCCTCGGGATCGGCGGCGCTCAGGTCAGGTACGGGGTGACCCCCGACCTGACGACCCTCGGCAAGGTCGTGGGCGGCGGCCTCCCGATCGGGGTCTTCGGCGGCCGGGCGGAGATCATGAAGCTCGTCGCCCCGTCCGGCCCCGTGTACCAGGCCGGGACATTCTCGGGCAACCCGCTCTCGCTCGCGGCCGGGCTCGCGGCCGTCCGCTGGCTCAAAGGGCACCGCGAGGTCTACGGCTCCTTCGAGGAGGCGACGCGGGCGCTCGCAGAGTCGATCGACCCGCGTGTCGGCTCGTTCGTCCGGTGCGGCTCGCTCTTCAAGCACTTCTTCCGGAGCGACCCCCCGACGAACTATGCGGAGGCCAAACAGTCCGACACGGTCGCGTTCCGTCGCTTCTGGGAGCGGATGCTGATGCAGGGCGTATTCCTGCCCCCGTCGCAGTTCGAGACGAACTTCCTCTCGACGGCCCACGGCGAGGGCGAGATGACGAAACTGGAGGCGGCGTACCGGACATGCCTCTCGTAATCGGGACGCGCGGCTCGGCACTCGCCCTCGCGCAGGCCGAACGGGTCCGGCACCTCCTGGGCGAAGCCGGCCTCGAGTCCGAGCTGCGTCTGATCGCGACCGTCGGCGACACGGTCACGGGCGTGCCGCTCCACGAGATCGGCGGCCAGGGAGTTTTCGTCCGGGCCCTCGACGACGCCCTTCTCTGCGGAGAATGCGACTGCGCGGTCCACTCGATGAAGGACATCCCGGCCGCGCGCCCTCCCGGGGTCACGACCGCGGCCGTGCTGAGGCGCGACTCGCCGGCCGATTTTCTGGCAACCGGTATCGAGGCCCCGCGCGTGATCGGCTCCTCATCCACTCGCCGCCGGGCCCAGCTCCTCCGTCACGACCCGGGCTGCGATGTCCGGGCGCTTCGCGGAAACGTCGACACCCGCCTCCGGCGGCTGGCCGAGGGGGAGTACGAGGGGATCCTGCTCGCCGAGGCGGGGCTCGAGCGACTCGGCCTCGAGGTCGAGGGGCGGCGGCTCCCGCCCGAGGAGTTCGTCCCCTCGACGAACCAGGGCACGATCGCCGTGGTGAGCCGGGACGAGCCCGTGCTCGTGGCGGCCCTGGAGAAGGTCCTCAACGACCCGGCCAGCCGGCGGGATACGATGATCGAGCGGGCCGTGATGGAGGAGCTCGGCGGGGGCTGCTTCACCCCGATCGGGTGCTGGTGCCGGAGCGGACACCTGATCGCCGAGGTGCTCAGCCTCGATGGCGATCGCTGGGTCCGCCGGGAGGCGGACGTACCGGGGCCCGATGAAGCCCGTGCCTTCGGACGGACATTGCGGGACGATGCGGCGGAACTGATCCGCGAGGCGTACGAACGATTGGGGTTGACGAATGGAGGGTAAGGTCTATCTGGTGGGATCGGGGCCGGGAACACTCGGCCTCCTCTCGCAGCGAGCAGCAGAGGTGATCGCCCGGGCGGACGTGGTCCTCTACGACCAGCTCCCGGGCGAGGAGATCCTCGCGTCGCTCCCCGATGCCGCGGAGCGAATCGACTGCGGCAAATTCGGGGGCGATCACACGAAAGAGCAGGGTGAGATCGAGCGGTTGATCGTCGAGCACGCGCTCGCCGGCAGGACCGTGGTCCGGCTCAAGGGCGGCGACCCCTTCATGTTCGGGCGCGGCGGCGAGGAGCTCGAGGCCGTGCGGGGAGCCGGGGTTCGGGTCGAGGTCGTGCCGGGGATCACCTCGGCCCTCGCGGTCCCCGCCTCGGTCGGGATCCCCCTGACTCACCGTCGGTACACCTCGCAGGTCACGGTCGTGACCGGGCACGAGGATCCGACCAAGGAGGGAAGCGCGATCAACTGGGCCGGGCTGGCGCCCGGGCCGGGCACGATCGTGGTCCTGATGGGTGTCAGGAACCTCCCGCTCATCGCGAACACCCTGATCGCGCACGGCCGTGACCCCTCGACCCCGGTCGCGGTGATCGAGCGGGGCCTGCGCCGGGACCAGCGGGTCACGGTCGGCCCGCTGGACCGGATCGCGGCTCTCGCCGCCGAGCGCGGAGTACGTCCTCCGGCCGTGATCGTGATCGGCGGCGTGGTCGAACTCTACGACCCGGCGTCCCCGGTCCTGACGCCGCCCGAGGGCACGACAAATATTCTTTAGTTAGGGCAACTTAACTTTAGATTCACATGGCGGGGCTGAAAGGGGGGCCGACGCAGGAGGAGGTGCTTGCGATCGCGCTGCAGAAACTCGAGCTCAGGCCGGGCGATCGCGTACTGGACCTGGGCTGCGGGACCGGGCGCGTTGCGATCGCGGTCGCGTCGCAGGCAGCGGAGGTGGTCGCGATCGATCGGCGACCCGAGGCGATCGCCCTTGCTTCGCGAACGGCCCGGGAGGCCGGAGCGGACAACATCTCGTTCCTCGAGGCCGAGGCAGGCGCAGTCCTGCCGGGCCTCGGATCCTTCGACGCCGCCTTCGTCGGCGGGAGCCGGGGCCTCGAAGACCTCCTCGTCGTACTCGCCGACCGGGTCCGCCGCAGGATCGTGGTGAACGCAGTGCTCGTGGAGACGCTCCACCGCGCCCTCGCCGGAATGCAGGCCCTGGGGGTCTACGAGGAGGCCGTTCACATCCAGTGCGCCCGGGCGGTGCCCCTGGCCGGCTCCGTCTACTTCCGGCCGATCGACCCGGTCTACGTGATCGTGGGGAGGGGCCGATGCTCGTAGGGCTCGGGCTCGGGCCCGGCGACCCCGAGCTCCTGACACTCCGCGCCGTGCGGCTCCTCGAGTCGGCCGATGCCGTCTTCGTGCCCGGCCGGGTAGCGGCCGCTCTGGTCGCCCCCTGGCGGCAGGCCGAGGTCCTCGAGTTCCCCATGACCGAGGACGAGGCGGAGATCCGGACCTGCATGGAGCGCAACGCGGACCGGATCGCCGCGACGGAGCGGGCGGGCGACGGGGAGGGGCTCGTCGTGCTCGGTATCCTCGGCGACCCGAACTTTTACTCGACCTTCTCGCGCCTCTGTGGCGTCCTCGACAAGCGCCACCCGGGGATCGAGTGGCGGACCGAGCCCGGTATCTCGGCGATCACGGCGTTCGCGTCTGCAGCACGGGTCAGCCTCCAGAATGGGTTCGCGGTCTCGGACGGCGCCGAGCCCGGTGATCGCGTCGTGCTCAAGGTCCGGCACCCGCGCCGTGCGGCCGACAGGCTCCGATCGGAGGGCTACGCCGAGTTCGTGCTGGTCGAGAGGATGTACATGGACGAGATGCAGGTCTATCGCGGTGACGAGCTCCCCGAGGAGTCCGACTACTTCTCGGTCCTCTTTGCGAGGCGGTGATGGAGCCCGTCGTCTTCGTCGGCGCCGGGCCCGGCGATCCCGACCTGATCACGGTCAAAGGTCTCCGACTTCTCGAGGAGGCCGACCTGCTGATCTACGCGGGCTCGCTCGTCAACCCCGTGCTGGTGGCACGGAGCGGCGCTGCCGAGCGCCTCAACTCACACGGCATGTCGCTGGACGCGCTCGTGGACGCGATGGCATCCGCCTCTCTCGCGGGGCGCCGCGTGGTCCGGCTCCATTCGGGGGACCCTTCTCTCTACGGGGCGATCGTCGAGCAGATTGCCGGGCTCGAGGCTCGCGGCGTCCCTGTCGCGGTGGTGCCCGGCGTCTCATCCATGTTCGGTGCGGCCGCAGCCCTGAAGACCCAGCTGACCCTCAGAGGAGTCTCGGAGTCCGTGATCGTGACCCGGCCGGCCGGCGCGACCCTCGAGGAGGACCAGCTCCCGGCCCTCTCGCGGCTCGGCGCGACCCTCGTGGTCTTCCTCGGGACCGAGCACCTCGAGGCGATCACGGCGCGGCTCGAGTGCCCGCCCGAGACGCCGGCTGCCGTCGTCTACCATGCCACCTGGCCCGACCAGCGGGTCGTAACCGGGACCGTGGCGGAGATCGCATCAAAGGCGCGGGAGGCGGGGATCACCCGGACCGCGCTCCTGGTCGTCGGCGAGGTCGTACGTGCCGGGGCTGCGGAGTTCCGCCACTCGTTCCTCTACTCATGAAGCGGATCGGCGTGGTCGCGCTCCCCCGGTTCTCGGAGCAGGCAGCGCGGGTCGCCCATGCCGTGGAAGGAGAGCTCGTCGACTACGCACCGGGCGTCTTCGAAGAGGTGTTCGGACACTATGACGCGATCGTGGCGATGATGTCGGCCGGGATCGCGGTGCGGGGGGTCGCCCCCCTGCTCCGGGACAAGTGGACCGACCCCCCGCTCGTGGTGGTCAGCCCCGACCTGCGGTTCGCAATCCCGGTCCTCGGCGGACATCACGGCGGAAACGCCCTCGCCAGGCGGCTGGCCGACGCGCTCGGACTGGTCCCGGTCCTGTCGACCGCGACCGAGTGTCTCCACCGTCCCTCGGTCGAGGGGATCGCCGATGCCGAGGAGTGTGAGGTCGTGAACCGCGACTCGACGCGGGCCGTGAACGCGGCGGAGCTCGACGGCGAGGTCCCGGTCTACCGGATATCCGGGCCCGCGATCGTGATAGCGGGACCGGCGGTATCGGTCCTCCTCCGGAAGGGAGATTATGTCGTCGGCGTCGGCTGCCGGCGAGGTGTTCCGGCCGACGAGGTTGAAGCGTCGCTTCGCAGCGCCCTCGCCGATGCCGGGATCGGGCCCGGAGAGGTCGTCGCCTATGCGACGACCGAACAGAAACGGGACGAGAGCGGCCTTCTGGACGGCGTGGCCCGTCTCGGCGGCTCGCTCGTCCTGCTCGACGACGAGACCCTGAACCGGGTCGAGGGCTGCGGCCCCTCGCGGGCCGACCTGATCGGGCTTGCGGGAGTGGCCGAGCCGGCCGCGTTCGCGCTCGCCAGGCGACAGGAGTGGTATATGAGAAAGACTGTATACGGAAGGGTGACCGTTGCCATCGCCCGGTAGGCTCGTGATCGTCGGGATCGGACCCGGCGCCCTCGACCAGATGACCGGGCGGGCGCGGACCGCCCTCGAAGAGGCCGATTGCGTGATCGGCAACGACACGTATCTCGCACAGATCCGACCCCTCCTGGAGGGGAAGGAGGTCGTCGTGAGCCGAATGGGCGAGGAGGTGGACCGTGCGAGGCGCGCTGTCGCGCTCGCCCGCGACCGGTCAGTCGCGATGGTCTCGGGCGGCGATGCGGGGATATACGGGATGGCCTCGATCGTGCTCGAGGTGCTCGAGCACGAGGAGGTGCCCGTCCCGTTCGAAGTAGTGCCGGGCGTGACCGCCGCGAACGGTGCGGCAGCCCTGCTCGGCGCCCCGCTCTCGGGCGACTTCGCCGTGATCAGCCTCTCGGACCTTCTCACACCGCTCGAGGTGATCGAGTGCCGGCTCGAGCACGCCTTTGCGATGGGGGTGCCGGTCGCGCTCTACAACCCGAAGAGCCGGGGCCGGCCGCACAACCTTGCGCTTGCCATCGAGGCGGCCAGGAGGCACCTGCCGGATACGACCCCGGTCGGTATCGTCCGAAATGCATATCGGCCCGGCGAGCAGGTGTTTGTCACCACGCTCGAACGGTTCGAGTCGGTCGAGGGCGAGGTGGACATGCACGCGATTGTGATCGTCGGGACCGATGAGAGTCGAATCATCGAAAAGGAGGGACGGAATGGAATCATCACCCCGCGGGGATACCACCGGAAGTATGTATACTGACCTGGGTGCGACCACACCCGAAGCGCTCTCGATCTCCCGGCGAAGCCGCGAGTACGCCCGTGCCGAGCTGGGCAACACGACCCCGGAGGACCGGGTCCGACAGCGGTGCTCGATCGCGGTGGGGGACCTGGGGATGGCGGACCTGCTCCGCTTTCGCCATGACCCGGTCGCTGCGGGCCTGACCGCGCTCCGTGCCGGAGCGCCGATCATCACCGATATTCGGATGGTGGAGGTGGGGATACAGAAGCGGGGCCATGCCTCTCCGGTCGTCTGCGCGCTCGACCACGGCGCCGAACGGGCGATGGCCGAGGGGATCACCCGGACATCCGCAGGTCTCCTCGCTCTCGCCGATCGCCTCGAGGGCGCCGTCATCGTGATCGGGAACGCCCCCTCGGCCCTTCTCGTGCTCTGCGACCTGATCCGCAACGGGTGCCGGCCGGCCCTCGTGATCGGAACGCCGGTAGGATTCGTGAACGCGGCCGAGTCCAAGGCCCTGCTTCGGACTCTTGATATCCCGTCCATCTCGAACGAGGGGACCAGGGGCGGCACACCGGTCGCGGTCGCCGCGATGAACGAGATCATCACGATCGGCGCCGAGCACCGGGCATGATCGATCCCGTCACGGGCTTCACGTATCCCGACGCCTGGGTCGCGGCATGCACCTCGGTCGAGGGGCTCGCCCTCGCGGCCTCGGGCCTCGGCGTCCTCACCGCAGACGGGACCGTCCGCCGTCGAGGGTTTTCGACGGGGACTACGGCCGCGGCGGCGGCAAAGGCCGCCGTCCTCTCTCTTCGGGCTCCCTGCTCAGAGGTCGTGCTTTGTCTCCCAGGCAGCCTCCGTGTCGCGCTCCCGGTCGAGGGAAGATCCGGACAGGGGCTCTGCCGCAAGGACCCGGGGGACTACCCCGAGGACGCCACTGCCAGTGTCCTGATGGTCGCCCGAGCGACTCCCGCCGGCGCGTCGGTGTTGGCGACCGGCCCCGGGATCGGGCGGTATGTCCGCGATACCCCGCGCTTCCGGCGCGGCGAGCCCGCGATCAGCGCACCGGCCAGGCGAGCGATCGAGCAGGCGGTGGAGGAGGCCTGCAGGGAGATCGGCCTGGTGGGGGCCGAGGTGACCCTCTCTGCCCCGGACGGAGCAGCCATCGCCGAACGAACCCTGAACCGTCGGGTCGGGATCGAGGGGGGGATTTCCCTCCTCGGCACGACCGGCCTGGTCGAGCCCTGGGACGACCACCTCGCCGAGGCCGCCATCGCCCGGATCGCCGGGGCCGACCGGGTGGTGCTGACGACCGGCCGGATCGGCCTCGCGCACGCCCGCAGGCACTACCCCGGGCACGAGGTGGTCCTGGTCGGCGGACGGATCGGCGAGGCGCTGGCAGCGGTCCGCGGGTCCGCGATCCTCTTCGGCCTGCCGGCCCTGATTCTCAAGCACCTCTGGCCCGAGATTCTGATGGAGACGGCAAGCCCGACCGTGGAGGAACTGATGGCAACCCCGGGGGCCGGCGACGCGGTCGAGAAGGCGTTCGCAGCGGCTGGCGTCCGCTATCCGGGGCTGCGGATCGTGCTGATCGACCGCTCGGGCTCCGTCGTTGCGGAGGGGCCGTGAAGATCGTCGGCGTCGGCTGCGGCCCGGGCATGCTGACCGAGGCGGCGGCCCGGGTCATCGGTGCGGCCGACGAGGTCCACGGATCGGCGCGGGCGCTCGTGCTCGCGGCGGATGCCATCCGGCCGGGCTGCCCCGTCCACGAGATCGAGGACTACCGGGGCCTCCGGTCGCTCGGCCCGGATGCGGTGGTGCTCTCGACCGGCGACCCGATGCTCTCGGGCCTCGGGTATCTCCCTGGCGAGGTCGTGCCAGGCATCTCTTCGCTCCAGTGTGCGCTCGCGCGGCTCCATCTCGCCTGGATGGGCGTGATCGTCCTGACCGCACACGGCCGCGATCATGCGGCTGCCTGTGCGACCGCGGCCTCAGAGGTCGCCCGAGGCCGTTCGGTCTTTCTGATCGCCGATCCGGCCTTTCCTGTCGCCGCGCTCGCCGCTGCACTCCGGCCGGTCGCGCCCGGGAGCCGGATAGCCGTCTGTGAGTCCCTCGGGTACCCCGAGGAGTGCATCCTGATCGGGACAGTGGACGCGCCTCCCGAGCCCTCGTCCTCCCTCTTCGTCGTGGTCGCCGGCCGGTTCTAACGGAGCGATCGGACGGTCACCTCGCTGAGCAGGCGCTCGACGTCCTCTCGCTGCGCGAGCGCGGTCCCTTCTCTGAGCGTGGTCGCCGTCCCCGAGGCGGCCGCCCACCGCACAGCCTCCGCATACGGCAGCCCCTTCGCGAGGGCGTGCACGAACCCGGCCACGGCCGAATCGCCGGCCCCTATCGTGTTGACGACCTCCACGCGTGGCGGGACGGCATGGAACGCCTCGTTCTTCGTCGAGAGGACGATCCCGTCCGGGCCCATGGAGGCGACCACGACCTCGACCCCGGCCTCGAGCGGGACCTCGCTCGCCGCAAGGACCTCCTCCGCTCCGTGGAGGGGACGGCCGACGAGGCCAGAGAGCTCGTGGACGTTGGGCTTGATCGCGAACGGCCGTCCCCGTATGCCTCCGGCGAGGGCCTCCCCGTCCGCATCGAGCACCACGCGGCAGCCGAGATCTCGTCCGATCTCGATGCACTTGCGGTAGATCGCCGGCTTCACGTTGGGCGGGAGGGAGCCGCCGATGGTGAGGAACTCGGGATTGCGCAGGTTACGAAGCTGTCGGAGGAGGTTCATGATCGCCGTTGGCTCGACCTCGGGTCCCTTCGAGTTCAGGATCATCTGGCAGTCCGATTCGTGCTGCCGTATCACGATGTTCGAGCGCGTGTCGCGGGCGATCCTGATGAAGTCGCAGCTGACACCCTCGCCGATCAGCAGGGCCTCGAGCTCCTCCCCGCGGAACCCCCCGACGAACCCGAGCGCGACGTTCGGCGTGCCGAAGGCCGTCAGCACCTTCGAGACGCCGATCCCCTTTCCCCCCGGAAACCGGGCCTCCTCGACGATACGGTTGGCGACATCACAGCTGAGGTTGTCGACATGGATCGTTCGATCGAGGGCCGGGTTCAACGTGAGTGTGTAGATCATGGTCCACCGATTGCGCTGAGGGTCCGCCGGGGGGGGGTTCACGGGTTTTGCCAAAA
>Ga0074195_1003100_pt1 | contig 16471 bp, 26 predicted proteins | sample EPASupsiteHSE623_FD_64525 | JGI IMG/M metagenome (GOLD analysis project Ga0074195, IMG submission 64525) | Bioremediated contaminated groundwater from EPA Superfund site, New Mexico - Sample HSE6-23 | ecosystem: Environmental > Aquatic > Deep subsurface > Groundwater > Contaminated ...
TGTGCTGTTGGCGGTGATGGTTGCGATGCTGTTGGCGGTGCTGTTGGCGGTGCTGTGTGCGTTGCTGTTGGCGGTGCTGTTGGCGATGCTGTTGGCGGTGCTGTTGGCGATGCTGTTGGCGGTGCTGTTGGCGGTGCTGTTGGCGATGCTGTTCGCGGTGCTGTTGGCGATGGTATTAAAATAATGAAAAAACTTGGATTGTCAATCTCATGGCATTACTGGTTAGGAGGACAATTCTGGGTTGGAGGATGGTATTGGGGGGTAGCTTTTGTAAATTTTTTCTTTGATGTCTGCAAACTGAAAATAGCTAAAGATATCATGGAAAGGGCTGAGGCTTATAGGAAAGTCTGTGAATCGGCCAATTATATCTGGCCGAACAGAGATTTCGTCATGGTTTGCGAAAGACCCACTAAAATAAATCGAGATGATCGCGGGCGACTTCATTCTGAAACTGAGAAGTCTATCGAATATCCCGATAATTGGGGACTTTACTATTTGCATGGAGTAAGATTCGAGAAAGAATGGTGGGAAAAGATTGTAGGAGATCAAATGACCCCCGATGATATTTTCGCCATCGACAATATCGAACACCGCCGGATAGCCTACGAGTACATGGACAAGGCGAAGATGAATCAATTAAAGGACTTCAAAATCCTTGATGAGCAGACTGATGATAAGGGCAAGCCCATGAAGATCATCAGCTTCACGGTTCAGAACATGAGGGAACCATTACTGTTCTACAACTGCATAGATGCCAGCACGGACAGGGAATACTTTGTAGGAACCGATAAAAAGACCTGTATTGAGGCTAAAAATGCTTCATTCGGGCTTGAGAATGTCGAATGGATTGATGAATTTTAAAGACAAATTTTATGAACAAACACCCGGAACAGAAAATCCAGCATAAAATAATGAACTGGTGCCGCGACCATTTACTTAAAGTATATGGCACTGCCAATGGGCAATTCATCAATACATGGAGCGCGATCAGGGAAAGGGGTTTGCTTGGTAAGGGCTTACCGGACTTATTCATTCTGATACCCGCGGGGAGAAGCAACACAGGATCAACTATTATGGTCTGTATGGAAGTAAAATCAGCTACCGGACGGGCCACTAAGGAACAAAAGGAGTTCATTAGCCTGGTTGAATCCATTAAGGGCGAAATTCACGGGGTAGTAGTACACGGCTTCGATGAGGCGGTCAGTTTCATCACCTCGTTACTGGCCCCGAAGCCTGAACTGACTGATGAAGAAGCAGAGAAAATAATTAAAAATATGTAAATATGGAAGAAATTTGGAAAGACATCGAAGGATGGAAAAATCATTATCAAATTAGCAATCTAAGTAGGGTTAGAAGTCTGGATTTTCCAATGTTTCATTGGAGAGGAGGACAATCCATCGAAAAAGGAAGAATAATGAAATTAAAAAAAGATAATGGATATTTAAGAATAGTTTTACGAAAAAATGGTGAACAGAAAAATTTGGCAATCCATCGCTTAGTAGCTCAAGCTTTTATCCAGAATCCTGAGAATAAGCCTGAAATAAATCACATCAACGGAATCAAAACCGATAATCGGATAGAGAATTTAGAGTGGTGTACACAAAAAGAAAATTGTGAGCATGCTTTTAAAATAGGTCTTAGAAAAGGACTAAAAGGTGACAAAAATCCTTATAGCAAACTTAATGAAAAACAGGTTAGAGTAATCAAATATTGTATAAAATTAGGGATGAATTGTCATGCTATTGCAAAATATTTTCCAGTCAATCGTTCAGCAATTAGTAGAATTAAAAATAATCATTTATGGCCGCATATTAAAATTATTTAAAAATAATTTATGAAGTTAAATTTGCTAAAAACCCTTGAAAATACTAATGGAAGAATATCACAAACATTCTTAGCTAAATGTTTAGGCAGAACCCCCGTAACCATCAATAGATGGGTAGGCGGTTCACATATTCCTATGGGTGCTGAGCGCAGGCTGATCGAAATACTTGAGAAGAATGAAGTAAAATTGATCTACGATGAAGATATTAAGTAACATCATTGACCGGATTCAGAAGGGGTTCACCCTTGATGATCAGGAAAGCATGATCAGCGAAATGATGCTATATGAAATCTTTGACTACAAAAGTGCGGAAGAAATGACAATAAAAATAAAAAAATCATATGCACAAATTACATAACTTTATTTTATTGATTCTTTCCCTGATGACCTCGCTCATCTCGGCATGGTACATCATTAACTTCTAAATCATAGGTACATCAAAGGAATATCAAATAAAAACAAAAATATGAAAATGATCATTAAACCCTTATATACGATTAAAGAACGGTTTACAACCGACTACCATAAGAACACGGATATGGAATGGCTGATTGCCCTGCTCCCCTTAGTAATACTGGCAATCACCATTATGCTCAACGCCTACGGCAAGGCTAACGCCTCGTATACGATGAATAATGAGCCAGTCTACGAAGATTACACCTCCTCCCTACCAGACTACCCCATGAAGTTTGGAAGCGTGCTAGAGGCCTCTCAGTCCGAAATGGACACCATCTATAAGAGGGCAAAGGCAATAAGCCGGTGCGAAGGCTGGACTAAGCAAGGTTCATTATCCCAAAGGAATAACAATCCGGGGAATCTGAAAGCGGGCGGGACAAGGGACAAACAAGGTCATACGATATACGAAACTCCCATAGAGGGCTGGAATGCACTCCATAAATTACTGTATAAACACCGCACTAAAACGATCTGGCAGTTATCCAGGTTCTACGCCTCAGCTTCAGATCAATGGTACTCATGTGTAACTTCAAAGCTATGATCCACCTCCGTACACCCATACAATATGCAGGCTCAATGTGCCGATGTGGATCACCGCTTTATAAAATGGATGGCCGGATAATCTGTAAACGCTGTCCCCGCCCGATCCAGTACCGGAAAACTGAGCAACCCCTCCCCAATATCATTAAGAAGAACATATAATTAAAAGCCATATGAAACAATCCTCAATAATAACCACAGATGAAATCCTTACTCAGATTTTCAATCTTAAAATCGGCAGTAAGTTGATTTTGGGTAGAGGCGACGAAAACAATAGGGAAATAGTCTGGATCAAAAGAATTAAGGATGTGGGGTTCAAGTTACCCAAAAAATAAATACTGCCTAATCCAATAGCCTATGTCAGAAGATAACGCTGAAGTGGAGAAGAAAGTCCAGTTTACCCATACACATAAAAAAGATGTTTTTGGTAAAAGCAGGGTTTGTATGGATTGTGGTCAGAACTTCTCGCACGATTATCATACTGATCTTTACCTCACTAACAAGAACAATTAACAACCATTATTATGAACAAAGAAGATGTGCTACAAAATCTTGAGCAAGTCAAGAACTGGATTAAGGAGTCAGAGGAACCTAAAGAGGTCAAAAAGACATACCTTGAAATCAAGAACCGCTGGACTGGTTCGGTTATCTGGAAGTCTGAAAAGACAACCATGAGAGAAGCTGTAGAGGAGGCAGTAAAAGCTAAGGCCGACCTGTCCTATGCCGACCTGACTAATGCCAACCTGTCCAAGGCCGACCTGTCCGAGGCCAACCTGTCCTATGCCGACCTGACTAATGCCGACCTGACTAATGCCAACCTGTCCGAGGCCAACCTGTCCTATGCCGACCTGACCGAGGCCAACCTGTCCTATGCCGACCTGACTAATGCCGACCTGTCCAAGGCCAACCTGTCCGAGGCCAACCTGTCCTATGCCGACCTGACCGAGGCCAACCTGTCCTATGCCGACCTGACTAATGCCAACCTGTCCAAGGCCGACCTGTCCGAGGCCAACCTGACTAATGCCAACCTGACCAAGGCCAAGGTAGACGGCTGTATATTCTATATGGGCTTCGGGAACAGGAACTTTGAAGCTTTATGTAAGGCAATCAAGACGCTTAAACATAATGACGGAACCTTTGATGAATTAACCAACAAGAACGAATGAAAACCCTCTCCCAAATTATCCAGCAGGAAGTTGAAAAGTTCGAGTCTGACTCAGAAGTTTATAAAAAGGTTCAATATGAAATAAATAAATTTTTTGACCATGCGGGGAGTAATCATTGTGCCTTCTGCGGATTCTCAGTGAAGAAAATGAGTGCCTTCCTTGAATCAGCGTTAAAACGGGTAGCCGAGCAAACCATTGAGGGGGTAAAACTCTACCCATGCAAGCCTCCTTGTGACTGTTCTTGCTCTGATGTAATAGAAGACCAAGCCTTCAAAATTTTAGCCTTTAATCCAAAGAAAGATGATAGAAAGTTATAAATGTGTTATATGCGATGGCTGTCACGATGCGTTAGATTACTATCAAGGAACCATCAGTGATGCAAATCGTATAGCCAAAAAGGATGGCTGGATTGTTAGCAAGAATAAACATTATTGCAGTAAAGAATGCCTACTTAACCCCCCTAAAGAATGAATGCCAACTTTAACTCTGCTTGCCTTTGCCTGATACTGGCGAAGATAAATGAAATGCAGGGATATAATTTACCTGCCGCCATGTGGGGGTTACTAACGGTATTCTTTGGAGTTTTAATTTTCCATGACATATTTTATAAACACTAAGAAATGATACTCACCATCTTAGCCATTAACTAACTAGAAATGAAAATGGATATTGTTGCGGGGAGTCAGAATGATGAGTTTTTTACCCCAGAATACGCCGTTCTGCCAATCCTGAAATATATTCCTATTGGGGCTAAAGTCTGGTGTCCTTTCGATACGGAAGACTCAAACTTTGTGAAAATGCTCCGAGCCAGAGGTAATAGCGTGAAGGCTACACATATCTCAAATGGTTATGATTTTTTTCTTTTACACCCCCAGAAATCGGATGTAGATTTTATTATCAGCAATCCTCCTTACTCATTAAAAAATGAAGTATTTGAAAGGTTATTTCTTCTAGGCTTCCCTTTCGCTATGTTGGTGGGAGTAGTGGGGCTGTTCGAGAGTCAGAAAAGATGGGAAATGTTTAGGGAGAATGACTTTGAAATTATGTACCTTAATCGCAGGGTAGCCTATTTTAAGGATTATACTGAACAAAAACCATCTCTCAACCCCCCATTCAGTTCGGTCTACCTATGCCACAAAATGCTCCCAAAACAGATTATTTTTGAACAAATAACCAAATAATTTATGTTCCTCACCATCTTAGCCATTGTACCTGTCGTGATTGGGGGAATAGCCTTAATAACCCTAGCAGTTATTCATTATGTGGATGCGGGGCTGAAAGAATTTTTTATTGATTGTGCAATTATTTCTATCCCTACCGCCCTTGTCGCATGGCTGGCGTGGGGGATTACTCATTTAACAACATAATTTTTACAATATGTCTGATTGCTCTGGGGCAGACTGCCCGTGTAAGGAGATAGCCAAAAGGAAAATGGAAGAATATGCTAAAGAGTTGCTGAGAAGGGAGGCAGTGCGAGCAAAGTATCTCCCCCACAAGAAAAAGCGTCGGTGATTGCCATAATTATTGATTGATTTCTGGGGGTATGGCGGAATAGGTAGACGCAGGTTCCGTGACACTTGATAGGTGAAATCACGGCAGACACCATCAAAATGCAGGGTGACTATACGAGTAAGAGCCGTCAATGCGACTAGGTAGCTCCCCCCGTCAAATCCCTGCTACCCCCAGAAATTAGTTAATTATTAACCCAAATTTGTATGAGTTTACATGACCGGACTGCTGAAGTCCAAATGCCCAAATACCAAAGCCATAAAAAAGTATGGGCATTGAAAATTAAATCCATCGTTCGAGATGGCGAAGGTGAGGACAGAGAAACAGACGGAAGTGCGATGATAACACCAGAGGAAGCTGGTTATGCTCCCTTCAGGGTAGATGGCAGTTATTTATTTAAACATAAACCGCAAGTAGGCGGATATTATGTAGTCTATGAAGATGGTTATAAATCGTGGTCGCCCGCAGAAGCATTTGAAAGCGGTTATACAAAAATATAATAATTCACACTAGGCAGTATCAGCCGATATTCTGCCGAGCATAACCCCCAGCAGGGGGAAGCATAAGTTGTTCATAGGGCGCACCGAAAGGGCGTACCAGCCTATGTCCCAGACGAAAGGCCACGCTTAGTGGACTGCTGACGGCAGGGGAGTAAAAAGCCAAGAGGAGCTATTTATTCTCTGGTCACGAACTGACGGCTATCAGTTCTCCCTTGCCGGATATAAGTATCAGACTCATGGGCAGAAGTACAAATGGATAAGACAACACGAGCCATGACGCTCAGCTAGCTAGTCCATTCTGCCCAGCAGTTTGCTTACTAATTAACCCAAATTGTATATGAGTTACCAGTACATAAAACCGAGCGAAGAACAGATCGCTCAAATGCAGGTGTTCCGTGATGCGTTCTCACAGCTTCATGCCGATATTGAGAAGTATGTACCAGCCTCAAGAGGCAGGTCTTCTTGTTTCACAAAACTGGAAGAAGCCAGCTTTTGGCTGAACAAGGCTATCACAAAGAATGATTAGCAGTTGATAAGGGCCATGCCAAAAGCCCGAACCAGTGGATTCAGGAATCAAGCTGGTATAAGACTAACGTGTCGAAAGCCCCAAGGAGGGCTGAAAATATCCTACCTGCTGACAGGGGCATTAAAGGGTGTAGGGACTTGTCCCTCTGGCAAATCACCCGCCCCTGTCAGAAATATGTTAACTCTTAACTCATATTTAACACATACTTAACATGACCAAAGAAGACTCTAGAACAACCAAGACCGCTTGCGAAATGCTTGATATGGCTGATGACCAGAAGTGTGAGGAACCTAAATCCAAATGCTGTAAAGCCCCCATTGTCACGGGTGGTATCGGTGACTTCCATGATGCTGACCAAGTGGTGACGCAGTATATGGTCTGTACCAGTTGTGACAAACCGTGTGATATTCAAGCCAAGCCCAGCAATCAGAGAAAGTTCGACCCTGTTCATGAAGGTCGAGGTTGCCCTATGGATAACCATACGGATATTCAATGCCCCTGCGGTTCTACCACCGAAGAGATTAAAAAGAAGGTGGACAAAACATGGAAGCAATCAACCTACGCTGTGGGGAGGAATAGTCCGACCCTTTCCAAAACAGTTGAGGGGGAGATTATTGAGGAAGCAATGAACATGCTAGGGAATGGTGAGAATGAACACATTATCAGTAAATTATTCTCCGACTACCGTAAGGATATTATTGATGAGGTGAAGGGGAAACTTATAAACCAGTCAGTGCTTACAGAAGATGAAGGAGTAGTTGACTTGTATGAACTCCTAAATCAAATGGAATGAGGAATAGGACTGCACATGACAGAAGAAAAAGAAGTAGGAGAAACTTGTGGCGAAAACAAAAAGGAAAATGCTTTTATTGTGGCTATTATGTCCCAGAAGAAGAGGCAACCCTAGACCACATACAGCCGTTGGGGCCGTTAAGCGGCTTGCTCAAGAGGTATTATTTTAACCCCAAAGAGAATGAGTAAGGAATTCCCCCTCGATGAATTAGTCCGTGATCTGACTAGCGTAGATTGCAGAACGAAGTCCAACACCCGTGAGATACTTGAGGAATACAACTTCTACCCCCATTCAGTTTCAGAGTGGGCTAGAATCGGGAAAGAGAGGGGTTACTTTGAATACTATAATTTGAGAGAACCAGAATGAAACCTAAAACCATTACCATAGTGGACTGGAAGTGTAAAGAGCCTGATTGTGGAACAACAGGCACAAGAGCTAAGGATTATCACATGCAATCCTGTCCAGTCTGCGGAAAACTATTCAAGGTGGTAAAAGAATTTGAAATCGAATATAACCCTCCAAAAAAATGACCGACTACCTGCTAGATGAACTTACCGGAATAGAATCAAGGATCAGAAAACTAAAGGAGGAAGCCTCCGATAATGAAGTGATCGCTGAACTTAACAACCTGCTGACTCCCGTGGTGGTACTGCTTGATGAACACGCCCATGACAAACAGCCGGACTTTGATAATTTTGCCTGCCAGGTATTACAGGAAACAAGGTCAAGGCTTGAGGATTTGACAGGGCCGCAGACGCTCAGATCGGGGGAGGTGCCGAGGGCGCGGGATACAATGCCGTGTATGATGGAATTTAAAGATTTAGATATTTCTCAATAAACCAGAGGCATAGTATGTAAAGGAACGCCCATAGCCATATTTCAAGCATTGTTGTATGGTAAATAGTCACGGGAGTAACTCAGATCATTCCCGCTCTTTTTTCCTGTATGAACTTAGCAAGGGCATAGAGTCCTGCAGATACGGCCCCAAAGAACAGGCCAAGAAAGAACTTACCCGTGATGTCAGATATTTCCTGAATGGTTGCAAGTCCTGTAGCGAATTGGATCAGAAAGCCGACTCCAAATGCCCGCGCTGAACTAATGGCAAATCTTTTCCATGCCGGGAAGTTAGTCGTTGGTATCACTGTTATTTCGTCTGTCATATTGGTCTGCTTTAGAAAATAAAGTATCAAGCACCTTTTCTTTGTATCTTGTCTTTTTGGCCCCATGCAGTTCACATAACTTCTCCCTGATCTGCAAACTCAATGCTTCAAGTAAAGCTTTTAGATCACCGCCCGGCAAGGATTCAATTCTTGCATTAAGATCATTAAAGGCCTTCATGTAATGATTGCCGGACATATCAAACGAATAAACTGATAATATTACCTATTGCCTGACTGACAGTCTGGATTTTAAAACCGCCGAGAATACCTGCCAGAAAATAAAGTAATATTGCGGCCACCATCCCTTTGGCTATCCATTCAACCCATTTAGCGGCATATTTTGAATCAATGGAATTTTTAAGTTCTTTTACATCGGATTTCAGATCGGACAGGCTGGAATTGACATTTTTAAACATCTCCATTGTTTGCGGGGATGGGTCAGAATGATTAGGTATATCCTTTAATAAAGCTGTGATAAAATCCCGGTCTTCTTTATTCATGATTTTTTGATTAAACTGAATCCAGAAATATATTTATACGGATATGGAGCCATCCATAATCTTTTCCCATTCCATGGATCATTACATGCCCAACCAAAAAACGATTTAGAAATAACCGCAATCCAATGCTGATTTCCTTTTGAATTTATAACCTGAAATACTACCCCGTAGTCCTTATGCCTTGCGTATTTGGCCACCAGATCACCCATAAGTTCCTTTTCACCTGTTACCGGATCAACCATAAATTCTTTGGGCTTCCAGCTATTCTGGCGCCAGATAAACTTCATGCCGGAATGGTTGATAGATGACCAGACCAGATAACGCGGGTCGGAATCACCAGCTATTGCCGTAAACACCCATTCCTTAACGGCTTGATCGGGCCGTAAATATTTTTTATTCTTCGGGTTGTAATAAAATTTACTCCATATGTCACATAGGGCCGTGATAAGACATCCATTGCCCCCCAAATCTGAGGCGGACAGTCCGATTATAGTATCTGCCCATAATGGATTGCGTTGACTTAGATTTAACATAGTTATGCGATTAATGAATTATTCTCATCTAAATATCTCTGAAATAATGTTCTGGCTGACTTGTATCTATTATACAACGCTTTGGCTTCAGGGGTATCAATTCCGTCAGCCTGCTTGATTTTCTTATCGAAGTATTGTAAGACCTGATCTCCCGTTTTGCCCGCTTTCATCATCTTCTCAGCCTCAATCAGAATATCATTTGTTTTGGTGGTTTGTTCTATTTTGCGTAAATTATGGGGTAAGCCATTCTCCTTTTCAATTTCTCTGACTCCTTTTATTTTGTTAGTCCCCGATTTCTTATCAATGGCGTGCTGTATTTCGTGTAGTGCCGTGTTCTGGTCAGTGGAGTCCTTGAGCCAGATGGTATTGGTTTTTGTATCAAACCTGCCCAATAATGTCATTTCAGGATCAACCTTGATTTTCATATCCCCGATTCCCTTGTACCTGTCCTCATCAAGGATCGAGCCTGACATGATGTCTTTGACCTTAGCACCATTTTTCACCTTGCTCATATCAAGATCAGGATTCGGAACATAGTCGAACTTATCAACAGTATCAGGTGTAAACTGCTTATTATAACCATTATCCTTTGGAGTGATAAAAGCATATTCTTCATGGATGGCCGGTGGGGTGTCCATAGTCATCATATTCTGGTTCTGATTGCTAGTTGAGGAGGTCGCGCTCCCTAGAAAGTCCTTCTAAGATTATATTTAGGCCCGTCAGGTGATAGATTCTCCTGTGACGGCCTTGTAATATAGCCCCCTGATTGTAGGGTACTTGCTTGCTGTAATTCCCTCATCTGGCTTTCCGATACAAGTTCATTCGGTTCGCCTGTCAGCATGGCTTCTTTGATCAGGAAATCAATCAGATTATTGGCCTGTTTCCCTGCAACGGTAGACGGGAATTTACCGATATTATAAAGCATTTTGCCGAAAGTGGTTTTAAACATTGTACTTCCTGCCAGTTTCTTGGCCGCCACCAATCCGACACCTGTTACCGGCCCGCCAGCAATAGTCCCTATTGCTGCGGTTCCATAATCACTCAATCCGCCTAAAGCCCTTCTTTGTGCAAGCGCAAGTGAATTTTCCATTTGATCCCGCAACTTTCCGGCAATTTTAAGTTGCTGATTAACATCTTTGATTTTAAGGCCATTGAATGTGACTCCGCTGGTTTTTTGCTCTATCAACTCTTTTATACCTCTTGCCAGATTCTTTTTGGCATCTCTGGCAACGGTCAGATTACTATCCAGCTTATAAGACAAATCACCGATTTCATTATAAATTGATCTCTTAATTTTGTTTGCTTCAACTAAGGTCAAACGATCAGGTAAATCATCAATAACTTGCTGAATTTTTGCCAGATCAGCCTGCCGGGAGCCAAAATGACCGGAAGCTATATCATCCATATAATCATCAAGATAGCTAGTGAGTTCACTCTTTTTAATAAGTGACCTTGCATATGGATTGATATTTTTAGTCGCCTGATCATCCACCTGCTTTAATATCCCTTCCAGTCCGTCATCCCACAAGTCTAATTGATCCCTTCCGACTTTATATAGTGATTTTTCCGTTCCGCTCCATCCTTTTTCCAAAAAATCATCAATTACTGAACTTTCACCCAACCTCATTGATTTTTTTACGTCTTTGATGGGTTCTTTGAAGCCTGATTTGTATAATAGTTTCCCGACGGGTTTTATCACCGCTCCGATGAGTTTGAAAGCCCCAAGTGTAGCCAGATCAATAGCCATACCTTTGGCCAGTTTACCGGCTGTCACTTCTTCATCTTTAATGCCTTTAACGATTGCAGAAGTGGCCGCCATACTTTCACCCGCGAATCCGGCACCTGTGGCTATTTTACCTGCAAGTCCAATCCCTTTTGCCGCACCGCCTAGGAGTCTTCCTCCCGCACCGCCTGCGACGATAGTGGAAGCAACATCGGTAATACCTTTTCCGACCTTTCCGTAACCCGTAGAAATATCAACACCCGCCCCCTTGTAGGTTTCCTCAATCCCTCCCGAAATCTGTTCCCCTGCCTTTTTAATTGCTCCGCCCGTCATCTGACCGAAAGTTTTTTGCCCCATAGCTTTCTGCGCCCATGAAACTGGATTAATGTAATCTGAGGCACTGAGAACTCCGCTCATCATATTGGCCGCCACCCTGTAAGCTTCCGCCCCCGCACCTATTCCGATTTCGGCAACTGAACCCAAAATCCCGCCCTTTCTTTCGGGTGTTATCTTAGGTTTAACCTTGTATTTGTCCAAAAATGCCTGTGAAACTGCCATCAGAGTATTTGATTAATGATATATTCAGGTGAGAATTTACTAATATCACGCGGAATGCCATTCGGGAATTTCTTATTCAGCTTATCAATTACTGTCTTTTTGAATTTTCTGTCGGTAATCTGATCAATGACTGAACCCATTGAAGCATTGGGATTTTTCGCAATGTATGCGCTTAATTTTCCTTTCAAATCTTCCGCCCCCGCTTTAGCCCCCTCTAAAGCTGGCTGAGCCTGAGTCATTTTACTTTTGGAATCAATAATCGCCTGAGCGAGTACATCATGATTAACATCATTCAGCGAAAGAATCTGCCATTGTTTTCCAAATTGCTTTTCCATTTCCTGAGCAAGAAAATTTCTTGAAGTCTGATCCTGTGATAAATTAGCTATGGTCTGGCTCAGGGGTTCGTTCTTTCTTGCATTTATATAGTCGGTTGCCTGCTGAACAAATGAAGTTTCATTGGTTGTAGCGAAATTCATGGACGGGCCTCCGCGTTCCATGCTTGTTATCGCGTTATCAATCTGATCAAAATAATCCATATATCCCAGCCCCTCAAACTGCGGATAAAGACGTGTTGTTTCCTCCATTTTTATCTTTAAAGTATCATTCAGAGATGTTAATTTATTTCTGATCATCTGTGGCGTATCGTTCTCATCCGGCAGAGATTTGGATAATCTTTCAAATTCTTTTTCACCCACCTGAGAACCCGATAATGATTTAACATAGGCCGCCTTAACCTGAGTCATGTCAGCCACTAAAGTATTAAACGCTTCCTGATCTGCGTCAGTTGCAAATTGAAACTTACCCTTTACACTTTTCCATCGCCCTTCCAGAATACCTGTCTGAATAGCTTTGCTTTTTTCAATGATATTATTGGCCAGCCTGACAGTTGAAGCCATACCGCCCATATCGGTAACGGTTGTGGCCGGTACATCTTTAAGATTGATAGGAAGCTGTACGCCCTTCTGTTTCATCATAAAATAATTCTTGACATCATCTGGCTTGATATATCCATATCTGGCGGCTTCCTGATATATATTTTCAGCCTGAATACCTCCGCGTTCGATACCGCTCATCAGATTCTGATAAGCATAGGTATTGGTCAGATCGGGAGGCGTGTAAAATCCAGCAACCTCCGAAACATTATAAGTATTCTGCTGAATGGTATTTTTTCCATCTTTATTGGCTTCCAGTACTGTTATTTTACTTCCGTCCTCACTCACTCCGATAACATGAGCCGCATGACCTATTTCAGAACCGTCGGGATTGTTATACCCGACAGTATGTAAATAGGCGGTAGAACCAAGACCGGGCTGAACATAGCCTGCCTGCCCCTCAATATCGTTCCTGGTAGCAAGTTTAGAATCAATATTTGTGCCAGTCGGAGGTAATTGACCGCCAGCTAAAAATCTGCTATAACCTACACATTCGGCGTCGCCCCACCACTTTGAAGTTCCATCGGTATTAAAACTCTGTCCTCCGAATTCCTGAGAACCTCCGCCTGTATAATCAGCTGTCGTCCCCCCCGCATAAGTTCCGCCCAATGGATTTGTAGCTCCGTAATTTACCTGCGAACCGTCAGCCCGTATTCCTATAATATTTCCCCAATCATCCTTCTGAACAAATTTTATTTCGTTCATTGACTGATAAACTTTTAAAGCGTCAAAACTTCTGACCATTTGACCGTTTTCAGTCAAAAATGTCGGCATCCCGTCCGCCCCTATAGTCACCACCCCACCCTGCGCCTTTATTCCCTCGACCTGCACGTCCCAAATCCTTTGCTGAGCCGTCTGATATTCTTCGTAGGCCATTTTCTGCTGTTCGGCCTGCTGGGCTATCTTATTGGTGAAGTAACCGTTGATTGATGAGGCGTTGGCCATGAGTATCTGATTCTCGTTGGCCGTCATGTCGGATTCGTTATCCTCAAACTGCTGGCTGAGTTCATCCTGTTTGGCCAGTAGTTTGTCATCAATGCCGGAATTGAACTCAAAAGTTTTAAGAGCGTAATTGTCAATAATCTCAAGTGACTTGTTATGCAGGTCACTGATTTTTTCATCATACTGTAATTCCTGACCGGCCACAAAATCTTCCCAAGAAGAAACGGAATTGATCAGCATTGTTACTCCCATCTGTCCCTCGACGGGTATTCCCATTGAGGCCATCTGGGCCTTTACGAAAGATTCGTAACGTTCTGTTTTCTTTGACAGTTCGCTCATTTTCTGGTCTTTCTGGGCAAGTATCTGCTGTTCCTGTAAATCATTCCGTCTTAACTGTGAATCCTTGATTGACTCAAGTAAATCCTGTCCGTTTTCCCTCCTGTTATCCCAATAATCAGTGTAAAAATCCTGCTGAGTAGTTATTCTGTTCTTTCTTTCCGTATAGGATTTTTCAAGCTTCCCGTAAGCCTGAGAATTGATACCAAGTGAAAACTGAAGCTGTTTAAGGGCAAGATCGCCCGAATTGAAGTCCGTCCCGTCATTCCCCGCACCCATAAGGGAATCAAGAAGTGAGGCAAAATCCATTGACGGACTCTGATAAAAAGCCATTTCCTGTGATTGAGCCTCCTGTTCGGGTGTCTGAACCGCCTGAGCAGTTGTAACTGTCGGTTTAATGTCCACTCTGGCCGTTAACGGTTCAGTCTGCTTTGACGAATCCATGAGAATCTGTTTGACCCTCTGGTTCATTTCATCGGCCGTTCCGCCCTGCGCCCATACGCCCTCAATGGCCGCCTGAGTCTTCGGATCGTTCAGGTTAGGGGTAAACCCCTCATTCAGCACACTCTGGGCTATCTGGGCCGTTCTGTCGCCCAAAGAGGCTCTGGACGCATTCAGTGAAGCAATGGCCTCCTGATTCGAGTCCATGAATGACTGAAGTTTTGCGCTTAAATCCGTTACCTGTCCGCTTACCGTAGCCTGTTCTTTAGCCTGTTCTTCTGCCTGCTGTTTGTAATAATCAGCCTGAGCCTGAGCGTCCGCAAGTTCGCGGGCCGCTTTTTCTTCAGGTGTTTCACCCTCGGCTGGCTGAGATGGTTCGGGCACCCCCCCGCTTATTCCGGCGGTCAGTTCATCTGCCTTTGCAAGTGCCTGTCCTACACCCCTTGAACCAGCCATTGTTTTGACACCCTCTAAGTATTGTTTTTGGATAGTGTCATATTGAGCTTGTGTAATTTTACCCGCCTTTAGATCGTCCTGAGCCTGTTTGCGGGCCAAAGCTGAAATGGAATCGGAAGCTGTAGCAGTTGGCGTAGCTTGAACCCCCGTAGTCGTTTTAACAACATTCCCGCTTGCGTCTTTAACAGTAACTCCAGCTTTCTGCTGGGCCACTGTTGTTTTTTTGACCCCCTCCGTTGTACCGGCCCCCACCTTGTTTATATCTGCAATCCCCACATCGGTTGCAGTCGAAAGGCCTGCCGCCGTAAGATTTTTTGCGGATTGGCTTTGGTAGACCTTAGTTGCCTGCGCCCCGTAAGAACCGGGAGCAAGTGCTTTCTTTTTAGCTGTGGTTGTGGCCATAATTGATTATCTTAATTTAACTCTTGTTCATTGACATTCCGCCAATAGAATGGACATATAAAGTTTTTGCCGCCGCAGTCGCATCAGCGATTACACATGCTACCAGTTGTGTTATATCACCATTCGGAAGGTTGGCGGTTCTTGTGCCGACTGAAGCACCATCAACATAAAAAGTGGCTGTAATTCCATTGAATGTCACTGCATATTCATGATCTGTATTCACCGCAGGGATCGTACCGGAAATATCCAGTTTACTCTGCGTGGTTCCATCAGCTACGGAAATAAATAAAGTTCCATCCTGAATAATGAACCCCATATGATCGAGTGTAAAAGCGGAATCTTCAACCGAAGTTCCGACAAAAGAATCACCTGTAAAACCTATAAACCCATCCTGAACTGTGGCCGTAGCATATTTCGCCCTGACAAGGAATGATGGGGATAGACCCTGAAAATAATTCCCAATATTATATGTCCTTAAAATAACCGCCTTCCCTATGGCATTAGCCGCCGCCTGAGTAACTAAAGTGAAGCTTCCCCCCTCATCCGTGGCCGTTCCTGTGGTAGCGGTTAAAACCGCATTACTGAACGGGTAAAAATGTCTTGTGGAATATAATGTGTTCAAAACTAAATCATGATCATGTGAATTTGAAGCCTCCCCACCGCTTACAAGAATATCGGGAAGGGAGGTCATTACCATATTAGTACCATCATAGACAACTTCGACAACTTGCCCCGCCATAATATCCCCTGTGGCGAGAGCCGTTGAATCCCCTTTAACTATGGCCGTTGCACCTTTCCCGTTCACATTCAGAGTGGCCGCGCCTGTATTAGCCGTATTCGCCGTAAAAACGAACCTCTGCCCTGTGGCATAAGCTGAGATCGCAGGAGCTAAAGTGATAACATAAGTGTCGCTAGCTTCGGCATCAGCGGCAAAATTGAATGATTGATTCTGAACCGCAGTGGCGATGTTGCTAGGTGAAGGAACGGTTTTGGCTCCAGTGCCTCCGGTATCAGTCCCCGCAAGTAATTCGGCATTCGTTGCCATTTCAACCTTCCCCGCAACCGTCGTGGAAGCGTCCGCTACCGTACCCCCCGCCGCATTAGCTACCCACGCCGCGCCTTCACGAAAAACCGTCTGGCCAAGAGTGGTATCATAACCGACCATCCCCCCTG
>Ga0074195_1003101_pt1 | contig 16469 bp, 20 predicted proteins | sample EPASupsiteHSE623_FD_64525 | JGI IMG/M metagenome (GOLD analysis project Ga0074195, IMG submission 64525) | Bioremediated contaminated groundwater from EPA Superfund site, New Mexico - Sample HSE6-23 | ecosystem: Environmental > Aquatic > Deep subsurface > Groundwater > Contaminated ...
GTTGATTTTGTTGTTGGGTACCTCAATCTTAACAGGAGGCCTTCTTTTTTTGTAGTCTGATAATGCATATATTTTAGATATAACTTTTGAGGTGTGCCCTGGGGTCATGGTAATATATAACGTTCTTTAAAAACAAAAAAACTCAAAACTTATCCTCCGTTATTTAAATTCTTTTTTACTTTTGACTCCTGAGAAGTAAGTGCCTTTTCTGAAATAACGACGGCTGGCACGAATATTTTATGCTGTATTTATTGTCGATCCAGTGCAGAGCTTGGTTCGGCATTCTCCTTTTATTTCTATGGATTTTTAGTCCTGTCACGCTTTAAATTGTCCAGATAGTCGCCACAAATCTTTCCCACGAGTTTCTCCAATGGTGCGGTGGAGACAAAAGCTTCGGCGTGCGTCTTCTCCTTTTCCACTCTATCGGCCTCCATCTGCCTTTCATACTTTTCTTCATCAAAGGGACCAAACTTTTCTTCCAAGTCCTTTTTTACTTGTTCGAACCGGATTCCCTTAACCTTCCCGGTTTCCATTTCTTTGATTCTTTTGTCAAGAATAGACGCCACCGGGTCTTCTTCTTTTTCGTAGCCGGACTCTGGAATGTTCTCAAAATCAAGGATGGGTAGGCCAAATGCCTCAGCCATCATTATCCATGAGTGGCGTAATTCTTCTATGTCCTCTCCAAATGGCTCTACAGGTTCCTGGGTGACTGCTCCAACATGTCCGTTATTATCATAATACGCTTCGTGTATGGCATAAGTGTAACTTTCCCTCTCAGTATCAGGATTGATGTATCTTTTCCGAACCACTCTATAGTTCCACATGTTTCACCTTTTAACACGTTGCGGACTGACGTGGGGATGTCCTTCAATAATTCGATATATATTCTCCTCCAAAAGAAACCTAATCCTGGTGATTCATCCCCGTGATGCCGCCATTTTGCTTGCCCCTCGGGTTTTAATATCCTGTAGTTTGCCTCAGGGTGGTTTATTGCAATTCTCCCGCAAACTTTATAAAAACGCAAGGAATATTTTATCGACAGTATTATTTTTCATACAGGCACGAAACATTTTTATGTTTTGCTAAAACAGTTTTAGCAAAACATAAAATTCTCCGTAAAGCCTTATCCCGCCTTGATTTACATTAGAAATGTTTTTGAATATTTCAGGAAACTTTCTTTTTCTTTTTTGTTGTGTGAAGCTCTGTATTTTCTCTATGTTCGTATATGTCTTTCCTGAGAAGGAGAATCTCGTTACTGATTTCTTTGAGATCTTTGGCATTTTCATCTATATGCCGGTCAAGTTTCTCATTCAACAGATTTTGTCCAACGATTATTGCATCGAATTTTTTATTAATATCTTCAAGAATTATCCTGGATTCATACCCCTTCATGCTATTTCCTCGCCAATAGTTTTCATTAGATTCAATCTTTTTTTAAAAAATTGTCAAGTTCAAAAAACCACGAACAAAAGAGAGGGTGTGTAGACATATTGTCCAGTATCTTTCTCTTGCCGACCTGAAAAATAAATTGACTGGTTAATCCCTGTGGTACCGCCCCCTTTAAACTATTTAATCAAAGAATCTGCTCTTGACAGTTTAAGATAAATATATATAATGGTTATATACATAATGCTTGATTTTAAGAATATAACAGGCTTTGAATGGGATGAGGGCAACATAACAAAAAACGAGCCTCACGGTGTTTCTTATCTCGAATGTGAAGAGATATTTTACGGTGATCCTTTATATATTACTCCTGATGAAAAACACAGCATGACAGAAAGGAGATTCAGAGCATTAGGGTGTACGAAAAATGGAAGGTTCCTTACAGTTATATTTACCCTTCGGAAACAGAACAGCCTTATCCGGGTGATATCTGCAAGGGATATACATCGGAAAGAGAGGAGGCTTTATGAGCAGGAAACTTAAACCGATTCCCGTCTTTGCTTCAGAAGATGAGGAGAGAGAATTCTGGGCTACACACGATACTACCGATTACTTTGATCCGTCAAAGATGGTAAAGGCAACATTTCCAAATCTGAAACCATCAACACGTACAATTTCCATCAGGCTCCCGGAATCGCTTATTGAGCAGTTAAAAATACTGGCAAACAAACAGGATGTTCCTTACCAGTCATTGGTAAAAATATATCTTTCAGAGAAAGTGAAAGAAGCGTCGAAGTGACGGTTATACAATGGAGGAGACGCTATAATACAAAATAACTATCTTTCCTCTGCCAAAAAGGAATACTTTCTGTCAAATAGCCACTTCTCCCCTTTCTATTTTTTGCCATCGGCAAATTGAAGCGTTACCTGCTATTTCACGGAGTTGCCAAGAAATTATTGCTGCATTGTTGATTGAGTGAATGCTGTATCGCATTTTCATCGATCACATGTTACTCTTTAAGTGTCACGGTTAACTGTTTATTCCTAAATTTCTGGCCGTATAAGGGCGCTCTGCAATGCTGAAAGAATCAGGAGTGCCATAAAATATGCTTGCATTAAAGAACAAAATAGTTTAAAATAAAACCATGGAATCTATAGAACTAAAAGCAAAAGCAATCGACAACAGCCAGTTCCTCACCGTCTACATGAAAAAGATTGTGGGAATACTCAAAGAACCGTACGTGAGTGCAGAGGTTAAAGATGGAAAGACCAGTGAAGACTTATCCAGGTTACTTGAGTCATTGGGCTACCATGTTGAAGCCAAGAAATTTGAGGGTGGTTGGGCTGCACTGAAGGCTGCGAAATAAAGAAATTAGTGAACGGCACTCGTGCCGGGGCCTGATTTTTCGTCTTAAGCCATATAGTGAAATGCGGACTCGCGCGGAAGGAAAACCCGTCAGGGATGTTCTAAGGAAGAAGACCACCTTGAAGACGTCCATAGCTATATAACTATCTTTCCCCCGCCAAGAAGAAATTTCCATTAGCTGATTGATCCCCGTTACCGTTGCCCCTTTTTTCTTGCCCCTCGGGTTTTAATATTTCGTAATTTACCTGTGTTCCTGAGGCTCTAATTCCAATTCTAAATCAAGGATGAAATCAAGGCGGCAAGGAAGAGGCGACCCCCGCCAAGCTATGACAGGCGTAGGCGTACAATAATAGTACGTCGGAGGAGCCGATGACGAAGCCAACGATGATAGCGCCTCGATTTAAAATTGGAATAATTCACAAACAACTATTCTTCCCGATAAAACAGGGGACATAGTTCGGACGAACCGGGGACAAAATTGCGACATATTATCGGACGTGTCTCGTAAATTTCGCAGAAAAAAGATGAACCATCCCATTTGAGATAAACACATTTCGTCATTTTTACACCGGACTTATCAACGATCCGGTCACCCGCCCAGAATACGTCGTTGTTGCGTAGTCGGGCTATAATATCATAGCGTTGCTCTTTTTCCCATCTCTGAATATCTTCAGGAGAGAAGTAGGCAACCATGTCCACGTGACAGCAGGTACCGCATCGACGACAGGTAATATCACTATTCTTTTTACTTTTCATTAGGGATAATTAAATTATGAGTCTTTGAATAAGACATGTAAGGACTTGGGGAGAACATTGTTGTTTTTATATCTGTCTGGCACCGATGGGTCATTATCTTCCTCTACACACGTTGCTCGTCAAGTGTGTTTTTCTGCCCTGGCATGATGAATGGAATATTTTATTCTCCTACTTTTCCCTTATAATCTCAAACGTTTTTTTATTGAAGATGACATTCCTTTAAAAATAAATGTCTTCCACCCGCCAAAAAACCTTCCTGTAATACCACACCTCCTTTCTTTCCATTTGTTTGCTTCCAAATTCCCCGGAAACTTTGGCTTGTTATATTTCGGCAGAGTTCAAGGGAATCTGTCAAAATGATCGTTAAAATAAGCCCTGAAACTTAATGAAGGATGAAAACAGATGGAGACAGTCATGTGCCCGGTGTTCTCAAATGGTAAATCTCCACTTGCAAAAAGTATCACTTGGATGAGGGTCGGGAGGTGCAAAGACGCACTCGACCTTGATATCCGGGTCAATCTCATGGGCGAAGGCTGTGAATTCACCTTTATGCATCTCTTTGCATGTATTTTCTCCAATACCTTTTTTTAATCGGGCTTCCTGTGCCGGACAGTGAGCTACGGTTATAATCACTTCGTTTTCCTTTTCCTCAATTTCATAGCCTACTATAATTGTCCAGGGGAAAAACTTAAGGGCTTTGGCAAAACCTTTCAACCCTTTTTCCTTAATGTCAAAACGTTTCACCAGATCTCTTGCTGCCATTTTTGGTATGTGTCTCCAGATACTCTCGGTAAGACGTGCAGCGGTAGGCTGATCAAATTCTTCCTCCACTTTGAGGAACCAGGATCCATCAACAACCCTGTAATGCCATAGCAAGAATTCAATGTAGCTTCTTAATTCCGGTGCTTCCATTGTTTGAAAAGTTCTCATGTCCATATAAACACCTCTCAAAGCAAAGAAACACATTAAGTGAGGAAATGTCCACTTTTTTTGGGGAAAATAACTTTGAAAAAATTCATAAGTCTTTCTCCCCGGATTGTTATTCAGGTTTCTCTTGAACTTATTGTAATATATTTGATGGAGATGACTTGAATAGTTTTGTGGCTAATCCATTACCGGATGGCTTTAAGCTGCCGGTGATTTAACCGGGCAGCCGATGTCGACTTCAGTAGATGAGGCATGTTCAGCCCGCAGGAAGCCATTGGTTTTATCCGGTGGCGAATCAGTCTTTTATACGTCTTTCGTAAAATGATTTCTCAAAGGTCATGACAATTGTCAGCCCTTCGCTTTCTTTAACGACGACTACCAGGGGTTGTCCTGTATCGTCATCCTTGCCTGCGAACCGGAAAGAGTTGTCCTTCTCTTCCAGAGCAGTAAAACCTGCCATTTTTATCTGACCAGCAGTTTCTTTCGCGATTGTTCCTGAGAATACAAAAACCTGACCTGCAAGTATCTGATTTTCGTCATAAATACAGCCTGTACCGACAAGAGGATCAGGACCTTTCAGCCCATAAATATCCGCCGTTAAGCCGAAACCCAATTTACCAATCTCATCGGGGTTCCCCAGGATATTGAAAACTGTTGACCGGGGCATCATGACACTTACTTTGTCGATGGATTCAATGCCTATTGCCATGGTGTTGCTGGTGATTATACAGAATGTTATTGCGGCGAGTATTATATTCATAGTTTTTTTCATGACAGGTTTCCTTTATTTAAAGAGGGTATCGATAGCATTGGCCATCCCCGCCGGATTAAAGCTGACCCCGACAGATGTGCTCGATTTTTCCGTAACCTGTGTGCCGTCCGGTTTTACATAGGACCTTGATGAAGATGAGGTTTCCCATTTCTTTTCGATTGGTTTGGATTGTGCCGCGCCCACTGCGGCACCGGCTACAATACCCGCGGTCAGAAGGTCTCTCCCAGGGTTGCTGCCGGATGTATTAGGCCCGGCATCGGGAGTATATATTGCGGGAGGTGCGGGCGGTCCATAGAGACCCGAAAGATTCACCACTATCACAGGCGGCACCAGGATATATGCTTCTCCGGTACTTTCCTGCATCGAGATTGATCCCATGCCGCTGTTTATACCCATACGACTGTCCTTGAAAAAAAGACCCGAATTTACCCCTGACTGGATGGCCTTCATTAATACCTTGCCCTGCTGGTATTGTCTTCTGACAACAACATCTTCCTGCCGGTAGCTCTCTTTCATCAGGGTAACGATGTGATCCCTGTTCCGTTCCAGAGAGATATTTCCGGGTGTGGATCCCACAAGCTGCCCGTTGGCGTAGATTCTGGCTCCTGCCGGATTTGTTGTTACAGGTATGTCCTGTTTCAGAACAGGCTGGCTACACCCGATTCCGATAAAAACAATCAATACCAGAATAAGATAAAATTTACTTTGAATCATCGTTGACCTCTATGCGTTGTTATTTGTTGAGTAATTATCACCTATTTTGAGAAAATATTCAAAAAATGGATAAAATTGAACCGACCCACTATCCGAACATTTTATTCCTTGATTCAGGGATAACGGGTGATCTCTGAGGTGCGAGACCGTTTTCCTCCTATCCTGAAGCAACTTGTGCGCATTGATCTTCCATATAGAAAAATATTGAAAAATACGGGAAATCACCGTATATAAAGAAAGTCCCGGCAGTACGGGCTACTCGGTTTTCTGCCGGGTCCATGAATGTCTTAGTTGGTAAAGGAGTTACAGTCATCGGGAAAGAAGCGGACAGACTCTATTTTATAGACAATCTAAGAATATATATGACAATCTCCATAGTGCTTCATCATGTGGCCATCATTTACTGTGTTCCGGGAGGTTGGTACTATTCGGAATATACAAACGACACCCTGTCCCAGTTGGTTCTAACAGTTTTTACGTCTTTAGTCAGGGCTTTTATCATAGGTTATTTCTTTTTTATTGCCGCTTTTTTTGTGCCTGCTGCCTATGACCGCAAAGGGCCGCTCAATTTTATAAAGGACCGGCTCATCAAGCTCGGCATACCTCTTATTGTTTATTCTTACCTGATTGGCCCTACTATCACATATCTTGTTAAATTCAACACACTTTCTACTGAATACTCTTTTCTACAGAATATCTATTTTTTCAAAAATGTAGCTCCTGCAGCCCTCTGGTTTGCAGAGGTTCTTATCATTTTATCTTTCTTATACGTTATGTGGCGTTTATTTACAAAGGCTCCCGCGCCGGACAGCCGGGACGGCGGCTTTCCTTCCAATGCCATGATAATGTTTTTTGCAATCATGGTAGGACTCATTACATTTCTGGTGCGGATATATTATCCTACCACGCATAAGGTTTTCCATCTCAGGTTCGGCAATTACCCTCAGTACATTGCCATTTTTATTCTCGGTATTACAACCTATCGCCGGAACTGGCTTGCCAATATAAACGATGCAGTAGCAGGGTTCTGGATAAAAGTGTCGGTCTTCACGTTGCCCCTTTTTATGGGGCTGAAGCTATATGACGGTGTGCTGCATAATCATATAATATTTTATACAGGAGGAGCGACCTGGCAGTCCCTGATTTATTCTGTCTGGGAAAATGTTTTTTGCATAAGTGCAGTGATAAGCACCATCTATCTTGGCCGCAAGTACGACAATCATCAGGGAAGGCTTATTAAGGCCATGTCAAAAGACGCCTTTGCAGTCTACGTTTTTCACGCGCCTGTTGTGGTTGCCTTTGCCTATTACATGAAGGATGTGCCGTTCGATCCCCTCCTTAAATTTGTCATTGTTTTTGCTGCTGCAACGCCTTTTACCTTTGCTGTCTGCCATTACTGCATCATGAAAATACCCTTCGCAAAGCGTGTTCTGTGATTGGTAAAACAAATCCCAATTTACATAAGCAAGCACGAGACTTTACGATTTTGCTCTAACAGTTAGAGCAAAGTGAAAACTCCCCGTAAAGCCTTATCATGCCTGGTTCTGTGTCAGGTAAGTTTTAAAGCAAAACCAATTGAGGCCAAACCTTTATTGACAAAAATATCCTTGACAACCCGTCTGTAATAGAAGTAAATGAAGGGAGAATTGCTTTCTATGCCTATTTATCCTGCTTCTTCAAATAAATATCGCCTGATGCGAAGAGTTATAACGGTTTGTATAATATTTACAATAACTCTCTGGACTGTCTGGCCGTGGCTGCCCTGGCAGAAGGCTAATCGTCCTCAAACTATTGTGCTTTATGGATTCTCCATCCTCGAACCTTTAATTACCAAAGGCATTTTCCCTGCCTTCCAGAAAAAGTGGATGGCTGAAACCGGACAGAATGTGGAGCTGATAAGCTCTTTCGGAGGATCGGGCACTGTAACAAACCAGTTGATCATGGGCGTTCCTGCCGAGGTTGCTATTCTTTCAACAGAGCTGGATGCCCAGCGGCTCAGAAAGGCCGGGGTTGTCCGCACCGAAACCTGGAAGGAACTGCCCCACAAGGGTGTTATTAACCGCACTCCCTTTGTAATACTGGTAAGACCTGATAATCCGAAAAAAATACACGATTTTTACGATCTTGCCCGACCGGGGATTCGTATTGTTCATACTGACCCGCTAACATCCGGAGCCGCAAACTGGGCTATTGTTGCAGAATATGGGGCTGCCGTCAGACAGCCCGGTTCAGGTCAGGACGCAGGCAAGTCCATGCTTCTCGGAATCTGGAAAAATGTGGTTATTCAGGCAAGTAGCGGCAGGGCAGCCAGGACCCAATTTGACAGCGGCTTCGGCGATGCCCTTATTACCTATGAGCAGGATGCCATCTGGAGCCGTTCCCGGGGCTCATCACGTTTTGAAATTATTTACCCCGGAAGTACAGTTTTAAGCGAACATACCGTAGTTGTTATTGATCCGCACATTTCCCGGAAACAGGCGAAATTAATCAAGGCCTTTGTTGATTTTCTATGGAGCGAAGAAGCGCAGCGTATTTTTGTTAAGAACGGGTTTCGAAGTGTTGATGAAAAGCTGAATTTATCCAATCCGGAATTCGGACTTATTCATGACCCCTTCTTTATTGATGATTTCGGCGGCTGGCAGCAGGCCAAGCTTGATATCATTGATGGAATATGGAAAAACAGGGTACTCAAGGAGTTAAAACTATGAATCAGGACAAGTCATTTCAGAAAAAAATCACTTCCATGCTCCCGGCCGGTTTCCTGGTTCTGGTGCTGCTGCCCCTCCTTCTTCTGCCGCTGACCTCGGTATTCATCTATGCCTTACGAGGCGGCATTCGCAATCTTGGTGCCTTTCTTATAACGGTGGATGTACTTTTTGCCCTCCGTTTCAGTTTGATTATCGCTTTTATTACCGCAATTATCAATACTGTGCTTGGCACCTACGCAGCCTACATTCTCAGCAAAACCCGTTTTGCGGGGCGTGAACAGCTTGGTATTATACTGAATCTGCCTGTTGCCATTCCCAATGTTGTTGTCGGTACTTCTCTCCTTCTTCTATGGGGACCTATCGGTCTTTTCGGTCAGATGCTGGAGCCTTTAGGAATACAGCCCATGTTCACCCCTGTCGGGATATTACTGGCCCATATTTTTATCACTTTCCCGTACATGCTGGGGACTATCAAGCCTGTGCTGGATGACCTGGAAACAACCTACGAAGAAGCGGCATACACCATGGGCGCCAGTCGCTGGCAGGCTTTCCGGCACATTGTATTCCCGGCATTGAAAGGCGGCCTGCTCACCGGTGCTTTACTGACCTTTGCCCACTCCCTGGGAGAATTCGGAGCAACGGTCATGGTTTCGGGAAACTTGAGACTAAGGACACAGACTGCCCCGTTGTATATCTTTTCTCAGTTTGAAAGCGGCAATATTCAGGCAGCCAATGCTGTTGCGGCTGTTCTTGCCATACTTTCCTTCATACTATTCTCACTTATACTCTTTCTTGCCGGACGAACAGGTAAGAAAAGAAGTCGAGGTACATAATGTCAATTCTTATTGAACAAATCAGTAAAAAATACGGCAATCATTACGTTGTCGATAAGGTTTCTCTGGATGTGTCCGATGGAGAGCTTGTTGTTCTTCTGGGATCAAGCGGCAGCGGGAAAAGTACCATCCTTAAAATAGTCGCAGGTCTTGTCCTGCCCGACGAGGGAAGGATATTGCTTAACGAATTGGATATTACAAACCTGCCTCCTCAGAAACGCGGCCTCGGTTTTGTTTTTCAGAACTATTCTATTTTTCCTAATATGACCATTACTGAAAACATTGAATTCGGAATGAAAATCAGAAAAGTACCTCTCGCTGAACGAAAAGCCCGAAGTGAGCGTCTGCTTGAGTTGGTGGGCCTGCCCGGATTGGGTTCCCGATATTCAGGACAGTTGTCGGGTGGGCAGCAGCAGCGCGTTGCACTGGCGAGGGCTCTTGCCTATGAACCGCGTGTACTTTTGCTGGATGAACCTTTCGGGGCTGTAGATGCTAAAACCCGCGTACAGCTTCGTCAATCGTTAAAGAAAATTGTGAAGGAAATCGGCGTTACCACAATGATGGTCACCCACGATCAGGAGGAGGCCTTTGAACTGGCAGACCGTGTTGCCATTATAAATGAGGGGCGTGTCGAACATTACGGTTTCCCCAGCGATGTATATTACGCCCCGGCAACGCAATTTACTGCCGATTTTGTCGGGGACATCAATCTCTTCGAAGGGTATGTAACAGCTTCTACAGAGGAACAATGTGAGGTTAACCTCTTCGGGCATTTGCCTGTCTACCGCCGCGGCCGCCAGCCCTTTCAGCCCGGTCACCAGGTACTCTATGGAGTTCGCCCGGAACAGATTCGCGTCAGCCTTCTTGAACCGGAAAGCTATGAAAATGGAATCAACGGGGTTATCGAGAAAAGCATGTTCTTGGGTGATGTGACACGTTATTCGATCCGTTTGGCCGACAATAGTCTCCTTGATGTACAGGTCCTAAATTACCTTTTTATTGAAGGAATGGTAATGCCCTATGAACTGAATGAACAGGTCTGGCTTATCTGGAGCCAGGGATCGGGGATTATTATGCCAAAGGAAGCGTCCTGAATTTACCGCATGCGGGACTGATATGCTGTTTCATTTTGTTCCCGCCTGCATAAAAATGCTACTGTAAAAATCGTACAGGTCTATTTCTTTGTTTTCTTTTGTGAAGAATCAGCACTGCCTGTTCCAGCCTTTCCGCTTTCGGTTTTTTGTTGGTCTTTGGAGATGATGACAATTGTTCCGTTCTGGATGAGTTTTTTAATGTTTGATGATGATGCGTCACTGTCGGAAATACCGGTTGTCTGTCCGGGCGAAAGATTAATAGTTGATCCGCTGTTCATTCTGATTAATAGTGGTCGACTTGTGGTGTTTTTAATCTGCATTGCCGCATCAGCGATGCCGACAAAGAAGAATAATATAACAGCAAATACAACGATACCGATTGATTTTTTTCTCATTTTACAGACCTCCTTAAAGGTTATTATTGCCGCCGCGAACTCAGTGAAGACTGAAACGATTTTTTTTCACACCTTCTCAGTTATTATTTACAATTTCTATCCGGACTGAAATATCTCCTTCAGGGATGTTGTATAAAAGGACGTTTTCTTTTACATCTCCTATGGTTTTGAGCTTCTCATAGAGCTCTTTCAGCTTTTGGGACGGAAGTGTTGCCGTTATGGTTCTAATGCTTTCCTGTGATTGCTGCTTAAGGTTTGTTGCACTTAACCGGTTAAGCATGGTTTCTATCTCTCCGGTAGCGGTCCCGGCGTTGTCGGCTCCAACAGTAATGGTAATGATTTGCTGTTTTTTTTCAACAGATGCTTTTAACTGCAATTTATTGGGAGCTGCTTTGCGTCCGGCACGGTATTGTGCCTCTGTATCAGTGGCAGCGATGTCCTCCTTTTTCTTATGTACAAACTCAGTTGTCCCGACTGATGAAGGGGCAGACTGAAGGACTTCGCTTTTCCCTCCCGCTTCTTCTTTAGCAGGCCGGGCAGGGCCGGGTTGGGGTGGAGCAGCTAGTATTGGTGCAGCAGGAGCCGGTGCGAGTAGAACTTCCCTGGGGGCAGCAACATCTTTGGCTTTTTTCATGGCTTGGGGGGCAGCAGCCTTATCTTTTTTATAACCTTCTTCGGGCACTGTTTTTTCTTTGGAAACAGAGGGAGGCGATGGTGCAACTTTGCTTTTTTGCTTATCGGGATAATCGGCAATCTGCGCCTGTTCCGACGGTGTCTGAAGAGACTTTATCTCCGGGCTTGTAGATTTAAACACATAGACTGCCATTACCACTACAAGGCATGTGGCAAAAACCTCGACCGGAATTTTGATATGAAGGGGGAAGAAAAGCTTCTGTAATATTCCTGTTTTCTTTTCAGCTTCTTCTCTTACTTGCTCCATAATTTTCTGTTTAAACCAGGGCGGAGTTTCGATCTCTTCGAGATTGCGGACAAGTTCCATTGTTTTTTTGATGTCTTCAAGGGCTTTGCTGCACTGTCTGCATGTTGCGAGATGTTCCTCAATAAGTCTTTGCTCCTGAGGACTAACATCCCCTTCAAAATAAGCCGAAAGTTTATTTTCTATATCCGTGCATTTGTTCATATATCACCAAGGACCTTTTTCAGGCAGTTTCTGAGAGCGTCCCTTGCCCTGAAAAGCCGTGATTTAACCGTTCCTTCAGGCAATTTAAGGATATGACTTATCTCTTCATAGGAAAAACCCTGCATATCCCTTAAGATTACAACCTCTCTGGATGTTTCATCAAGGGAGTTGACGCATTTCTGTACCTGTACCTGAACTTCCTTCTGCACAAGCTGTTCGACGACCGGCATTTCAGGGGATTGCGGTTCCATGTTATAACTGCCGCTTTCTGTTTCAACAGGGCCATCGATAGATATCCCCTCATGCATAGACCGGGTTTTCATCTGTTTCAGGCGGTTTTTTGCATGATTTATCAGAATGCCTGTGAGCCAGGTTGAAAACCGTGCTTCTCCCCTGAATTTCTTTATTGATTTGAATGCCGACAAAAATGCCTCCTGTACAACATCGCAGGCATCGTCATAATTATCCGTCATCCTGTAAGCAATGTTTAACATCCTCTTCTGATGCCTTTCCACCAGTACTTCAAAGGCGTCAACATCCCCGCTCCTGCATAATAATACAAATTCAAGGTCCTCATCCGTTCCGTCTTTTATCTTATCATCCATTTTATTAGACATCTTATCCTGTAAAAAGGTTCCCTGATTGTAATGTTTACATAAAATCCCCTGCCGCGAGCGGACTTAGAATAGGCCCTTTACCTGTCCTGTCTCGGTATCTACATCAATCCTCCTGAATGAAGGGTCTGAACCTGTGCCGGGCATAAGACTTATCGCGCCTGTTACCGGACAGAGAAACCTTGCCCCTGTGAAGACAAGAATGTCCCTTACCGGCAGCCTCCAGCCCTTGGGGACCCCTTTTAATTCCGGGTCATGGGAAAGGCTGAGATGGGTCTTTACCATCATGGTAAAATAGTCCTTCTTTTCCGGGTCAGCCTCCAGCTTTATCGCCTTTGCTTCTGCGTCGGGTATCCACAAAACGCTGTCCGCGCCGTAGATTTCTTTTGCTATCAAATCCACCCTTTGTCTTAAAGGCATCTCAAGAGGATAAAGAAACTTAAAGTCTGTTTTTTCCTCACAGGCGTCAATGACAGCGTCGGCAAGTTCCAGAGCTCCATCGCTGCCTTTAAGCCAGTGCTCAGACACGGCTACACGGGCTCCTTCAGCCTCAGCATATCTTTTCACAAGGGCAACCTCTTCCTTTGTGTCGGTATTATAACTGTTGATGCAGACAACGGGTTTTATGCCGGATAATTTTACTGTGCGGATATGATGAACCAGATTTGGAATGCCCTTTTCCAGCAATGCGAGATTTTCTATCCGGTACTCTTTGGCCAAAGGAAATCCCGGGGCTACTCTTGGACCGCCACCGTGCATCTTTAACGCCCTTATTGTAGTGGTGATGACCGATACGTTCGGCTCCAGGCCGCTGATCCTGCATTTGACATTCCAGAATTTCTCGAAGCCTATATCAGCGGCAAAACCGCTCTCCGTTACATGGTAGTCAAAAAGCTTGAGTCCCACTCTGTCCGCGATAATTGAGGATTGCCCGATTGCGATATTCGCGAATGGTCCCGCGTGTACCAGAACCGGCTGCCCCTCTATTGTCTGAATCAGGGTAGGATTAATGCTTTCTCTCATAAAGGCGCACATGGCGCCTGCAACCTCCAGGTCCTCTGTTGTTACAGGATTTCCATCCACATCGTATGCCACAGTGATTTTACCGAGCATTTCCCGTAAGTCTTTCAGGTTCTTTGCAATCGAAAGTATTGCCATTGTTTCCGAGCTTACCGCAATATCAAAGCGGGATTGCATGGTAAAACCGTTCATTCTTCCACCGAGTCCTATGACGATATTCCTTAGGCTCTGGGCGCAGAAATCCATAACCCATCCCATCTGTACATTGCTCGGATCAATGTTGAGACGCCGCAGATTCCTCTTTGCAAGCTGCTCATCATTGTAGTTTCTTTCGTGCTGCATCCGTGATGTAAGGGCAACCATGGCAAGGTTATGAGCATTGATAATATTATTGATGTCCCCGGTTAATCCGAGAGACAATTCCGTCAATGGGATTGCCTGGGCATTTCCGCCTCCGGCAGCGCTTCCTTTAACGTTCATTGTGGGTCCGCCTGAAGACTGCCGTATGGCCCCTCCTACGCTTTTTCCTCTTTTTCCCAGACCTTCAATTAATCCGAGGGAGGTTGTTGTTTTCCCCTCTCCAAGAGGGGTAGGGGTAACGGCCGTTACTTCAATATATTTACCGTCAGGCTTGTCCCTAAGCCTGTTTGTAATTTTGGCGAAATCAAGCCTTCCGATTTTTCCATAGGGTAGCACTTCATCCTGCTCAAGGGATAATTCATCCTTGAGCTGCCATATGGATTTCATCTTCTCCGTTGCTGCTTCAGAAATTTGCCAGTCTGCCATAGTCGTTGGATCGTAAGGCATGTAGACCCTCCTTAAATTGCCTTGGTATTCTCAAAAGTTTTCATCAAATGGTTTTGTTTCTTGAGCATCTTGCAGCTCTTTTCTCTTGGTCGGTCAGCGGCATTTCGGGGATTTTGATCTGCGGCGGTCTGCTTCACCTTGCGATCCTCCATCGTACGTTCAGTACGATTACGGCCTGCAAATCTCGCAGCCCATCCACATCTGCAAAATCCCCGAAATGCCGCTGACCACTCAACCCGGATTCACATATACGTTTATGTGAATCCGGAATAAATAAGGGGGTGAGTTTCTTCATTTTCAATTCTGTTTTCTACCTCCCCTTTATTTTGCCCATACTCAATCTTCATGCCAATCTTTCATGAAACTTTTGACAATCACATTGTCTTGCCGATAATGTGATTAATAATATTACAAAAAATTGTAAAAAACATACAGAGTAAAACCTGCTTTCTTTATTGGCGGGCAATTTCATATGATAATGATAAATTCAATACCCATTAATAGCAAAACATTAAAATATACATTTTTTCAAAAAAAACAAAGATAATTTCTCTTAAACAGCCTGTTATCGATAATAATTGGCTCTTTCTTGTTTTAAGTGGGTAACCAAGCTTGTCGGCTACAAGATATGATGACCCTTGAAGTGTGGAAAACTTCCGGAAGTTCATACTGCGTGGTTTCTGCCAGAAGACACGATAACTTCCGGAAATGCACACTGTGTTGCATTGCTGCTTCTTATTATCAACTGCCACCGCCCCTGTACTTTCAAATGGGAATAGTTATTTTACTGTAACGGAGTTTTTTATAAGAAGCAACTTACTCTGTGTTTGAAATGGCAATTCATGGAGAGTTTTATCCGGCAACTTTGATTTTGTGCTATCAGATATTGCTTGCGACTGATATCAGCTTGTGCTATCATTGGATATGAAGGTAAAACACCGTCGCGTGCTTGAAGCAATATTTGCGATTCCCACGCGAGGAGGTATTGTATTTTCCGATATTGAAGCATTGATAATTGCTCTTGGCGGGGATATCCGGGAAGGTGCGGGATCTCGGATTGTATTTGAATTGAAAGAGAGTAGGCAGTATCTTCATCGACCTCATCCTGGCAAGGAAGCAAAAAAGTATCAGGTTGAAGAACTGCGTGAGTGGTTTCGACAATTGGAGGTGACACCATGAAAAACGTAATGACCTATAAGGGATATACTGCCCGGATTGAATTTGATCAAAGAGATAATATCTTTATCGGCAAGATTATAGGGATCGCGGATAATATAACATTCCATGGAGAAACTGTAAAAGAACTCCAGACCGATTTTCAATTTGCCATCGATCATTATATTACAGATTGTGAAGCCACAGGCCGCAAACCGTTGAAAGCGGCTTCCGGCAAGATAATGCTCCGCGTTTCTCCTGAGATTCACGCCAGAGCCCTTGCCATGGCAAAAACCACAGGTAAAAGCCTTAATCAATGGGCCGAAGAAGTCCTGGGCAAAGCCGCCCACTTATAGTATTGATACTTCCCGTAGTTGATACTGCGTGGTTTTTGCCTGAGGCGCTGACAACTTCCTTAAAGAGTTTTTCATAAACAAGCATCTCATACCAAGTTTCAAGTGGCAACAAATGCCTTTTCCCACACGTTTAAGTATTTGTTGCAGATGCCGATAAAAATGTTAGCCGTAGCATGCGATGGCAACCATCATTGAGGAAAGCAAAGGAGACATGGATGAGCTATGTCCGATAACCGCACAGCAACAGTCAAACATCCCGTAAAATCATCCAGCTTCCACCATGCCTGCCGCCTCGCCTGGAGCACGGTGCATCCCGCCTTCACTGCTGCTGCTGACTTTGCCCTGACGCGTGGTAAGCAAATTGTTAGCTTTGCTGCTGTCGCGGTTGACCGAACCGGGACATAGGTAACAAATTATTCTTCGGA
>Ga0074195_1003102_pt1 | contig 16465 bp, 8 predicted proteins | sample EPASupsiteHSE623_FD_64525 | JGI IMG/M metagenome (GOLD analysis project Ga0074195, IMG submission 64525) | Bioremediated contaminated groundwater from EPA Superfund site, New Mexico - Sample HSE6-23 | ecosystem: Environmental > Aquatic > Deep subsurface > Groundwater > Contaminated ...
CGACGGCGTGGATCTGTCGTTCCCGGTGGTGGTCGGACCTCGTCCAGGATGCGTTCGCGACCTGTTCCTGGAGACCGCGGGCTATGACAAGGATGCTCATCCCGCAACGTTCTTCTCCGACCGGGTTGAGCCTCTTCCCTATCGGGGCATGCCGCCCTATCGCCCAGGGGTCGAGTTCCAGAGGCCATTCAGCAACGCCTGAGGCGAACCCACCAGAGGTGGAACACCCGCTATCGAAAGGGTTGGGGCGGCACAGATCCCGACGAAGCCTTTGCGGCCACGGCTCACTGATCAAACCAGAGCCAACAAGAACCGCGTCGCCGGATGGATGTGGACCCCGGGCTTCACGATGGCGGTCTCGATGGCCTCGATCTGTTTGGACGTAAGCCGCCGGACAGTTCGCCTACCATCAGCAGTTCGAACGAACAGGATGCCACGTTCTCGAGATAGGTTCCGTGGTCCACCTGGACAAGTAATCGACGACCTCAAGGGACGGGCACCACGTCCAAGACCGCGGTCAGCTGCTCGTTCACGAACAGGAACGATTTGTGAATCTCCGGGATTCTGACGAGAGACGAAAGGGCCCCCTTGTCCCAGTAGGACTGACTCCCCTCGTGATAGCCGTTCTCCCAATAGGACCTGCTGCCGGCCCCAAAACCGTTTTCCCAGTAGGACTTGCTCCCGGGACCTGAACCGTTTTCCCAGTAAGACTTGCTGCCAAGGGAGAACCCGGTGTTCCAGTACGACCTGCTGCCCACGTCAAAACCGTTTTCCCAGTAAGATCGACTGCCCGCGGACATGCCGTTTCCCCAATAGGATTTGCTTCCAACGGAGAAGCCGCCCTCCCAGTAGGAGCGGCTGGCATGAGCGGCTGGAACGGAACTTAAAGCAACGACGAGAAGCAGCGTGCCGGAAGAGAGTCGGATCATTGTTTTCTCCCGTGGTCTTGCCACGAGTAACTGACCAGGATCAGAGGCCTGTCAACTATGATGACGAAGACATCGATCGTCAACCCCTCGGTTCAAGCAGACTTTGACTGCAAACCGTCTTGGGCTCAGCCAGGTTCCCGGACAAAGACTCCGTCGGTGATCAGTGCGTAAAAATGCACATTTAACGCAAGATGGCTCCAGAAAGGCATCCAGGTGTCGTGTTGACGCTGCTGACAGCGTGCTGACAGTGCTGACACTTTTGGCGACCACTGGCCGGATGCTCTCACCCGAAGTCTTCGCGGGAGGAATGATCTGCGCGGCCATCGTTGCGACCGAAGCTGCGAATCAGTATACTTATTTTCATGCCCGTGGCACTTCGAAAAGTATACCAGCAGGCAATTGAAGCGGCGTGGAGACCAGAGATTGACCGCCGGGCGGACGAGCTTGAAAGTGGAACTGTCAAGGCAATTCCCTGGCCGCAGGTCTACGAAAGGCTGAGAAGTCGCCTGCATGCCAAGAGCAAGAAGCGTTGAGCTTCATTTGGAGTCCTCTTCGCCCAAAGAGCGAATCGGCGTTCGTACAGAGCTCGTCCTGCTGACCGGACTGGCCGTTCTCCTCTTTGCCGCTGGGATCCGTTTTGGACTGCCGTCTCGAGAACGGTCCGACCTCGTGTTCGGCGACCTCGAGAACGTCAGGCGGCTCACGCCGGCCATGGCGAAAGCGTGGAATGCTCTCTACATCAACGGACGCGATCCCCTGCTGAATACAAAAGAGGCCTACCGTGACTTTCGGGGACTGACAGACACTCCGGAATTGCTGGATTCTCAGCCTCCCTGGCTCCTCAACTACACGCGGTCGTATCTGGTACGGTCGATCGAGGCCGACGAAGCCTACGTCTTCACTGCACTGGCCCGCATGCACCCGCGCCAGCTCGACTTCGACCCCAAGGGCTACATCTACGGGGGGGCCTACACATTTACCGTGGGCGCGTTCCTGGGGCTTGGGTGGGCACTGGGACAAATCCCTCTGTGGAACAGCCTCGATGAGTATCTCACGCGCCCCGACGAAATGGCGCGGCTCTATGTGGCCGGGCGTTTGGCGAGCGTGATTGCTGCCATCGGCGTCGTTCTCTGTGCCTTCTGGGCTGCCCTGGTGCTCTACGATCGAAAAACGGCCCGGATCGCGGCCTTGCTCGCTGCCGTGGGCTCCCCGTCGCTCGTGCACCACGCGCACCTGGCCAAAGCCCACGCGTGCGCGGTGTTCTGGGCCAGCGCCAGCTTTGTTGGAGCCGCGATTCTGATTCGCAAAGGAACAGGAAGAGCCGCGGCCGCGGCAGGCGCGTGCGCCGGACTGGCGGCCGGATGTGCGATTCCCAACGGAATCGCGATCGTTCCCATCGTCCTCGCCCTGATCGACATATCTCGGAAGTCCGATCTGAAAACCGCGGTGCGGCTGGGTGCGATCGCCGCAATCGGCTTCGCACTCGCATTTTTCGCAACCAACTTCTTCGTGCTCCAATCGTGGCGACCCTACCTCGACACCATCGCCTACAACCACAGGGAACAAGGATACGCTTCGATGCTGGACGCGTTCCTGGGCTTCGTCTCGCCTTGGTTCCGGGAGGGTTACACCTGGCCACTCTCGCTCGCGGCCGCCGCTTTTCTCGTCAAAGCGTGGTCATCTCGCGATCCAGGTGACTGGACTCTCTGCCGCGCCATCCTGACGGTGTGGCTCGTCTTGGGGGCTGTAACTGGAAAGCCTCGCTTCGCGATGCTACTGGTCCCACTCCTGTCGATCGCGGTCGCGCGACTCCCCAGCCTCTTCGAGAAAGGAACCTTCGGCTCCCGATGGTCTCGGGTCGCGGTCGCGGTCGCGGGAGTGTATTCCGCTGGACTGATCGTCCTCTACGATCTGAGTTTCGTTGTGGACGATCCCCTTCTCAGAGCCGGTCGGTTCGGTGTCGCCACCCTCCAGCCCGGCTGTTCGCTGGCCATCCGCGGCGATGTCCCCACCACTTTTTGGGTTCCTCCCCTCCCCTTTTCCCGCTACCGACTCTGCCGAGGCCCTCGACCAAAGGGCAACTCCTGGGAAGGCACTCTGCCTGATTGGATCATCAGCGGCGGAGACCCCCTGCCAGAGCAGATTCGCCGTCACTACGAGGAGGTGGCTCGATTCGAAGCCCCCCACCCCTTCTGTATGCCAGGGTGCGATCTCAACATGGGCTCGTCCACGGTGAAAGTCGTCTTCCTCCGACGGAGATCGTCAGCGCCGGGAGTCAAGAGTGTCGGTCCAGCGACCCAGGAACGAGTCAGGCCAAGCCCCCGACAGGCTCCTCAAAACAAGGTCCGTGAATCAGCGTTTGTTCACGGGCATTGGCTGCAAAAGAACTCGGCCGCTCCTACTCGAGCTCCTTGAGGAGGATTCTCAAGTCCTCGAGAGGAGCCACTCGAGTCGGAATGGATCCGTCCGAGTACTTCTGCTTGAGGGCGCTCGTCAGCTCAACGGCAAGATCGTCCACCAGGACCACTCCGCCGGCATCTCCCACGTCCTTCATGCCCTTCACTCCTTCCACTCCGTCGCCACCGACCATGACGATCGCGCCCTGCCCTTTGTAGGTGGAAGCAATGCTCGTAAACAAGCGATCGAGATTCGGCCCGATCTCTTTCTGGACTCGGCGTTCGACGAACGAGAGCATCCGGGAGCCTCCGGGCCCCTTCTCCACGACGACGTCCTGAACCCTCCGCGGAGTCACGTAGAGACGACCTCCAGTGAGCTCGGCCCCGTTGCTGATGGGTCTCGCCTGGTGACCCACGATGTCTCCGAGATCGCCCATGATCTTCTCGAAGTTGTCCGGTGGCACGCCGACGACCAAAAGGAGATCGGCCCGCGTCCCCACTTTGATCCGCGCAACGGCCTCAGACAGCTCCGTGACTCTCTCCGCGGCCCAAACGAGGGTCACGAGAGATTTGCCGCCAAAGAGTCCCTTCAGGTCAGGAGAGCTTCGGGCCCCCTCTTTGCAGGGAATCTGGTTGGAGGCTGTGAGACCGGCCACAAAGATGGTGTTCGCGATCTGACGCTCGAGCTTGGCGAGATCGGATTCCGTCGGTCGACAACGAAGGAAATCGAAAGCGCCGGCCTTCAGAGCCTGCTTGAGCAGCGGGTTGATCTTGGTGACCTCGGGGCCGATGACGTAAACCGCGACCTTGAGCTCCCTTGCTGCCAGCTCCTCGATCACCTCAGCCGCCACGAGATCCTTGAACTTAAGATCCATGATGACGACGTGCGGTCGGGTCAGAGCCGCTTTTCGAATACATTCCGCCCCGGTTCGAGCGGTTGCGACCACCTCGATTCTCGGATTCCCAGACAGGACGGAGACCATGGCCTCCGGCCCTCCCTGCCTGGGATCGGCGATGAGTACTTTTACGGCCTTCAAGGGCCCACCTCCCGGTAGCGCACCGTCTCTGGTTGCAGGAGTCAGTCAGTCACGGACGTCATGCTGTTCCATTCTAGCCCTATCAAGTGATGGGGATGCAAGAGTCGCATTCGCGGTGGGCGAAGGACGGACGTTTGATCGGTTCGCGACCGGCTCCTTTTAAGTAAGGTCTTGCCCTCACCGGACGCAAGATACCCGATTGACGAAGGGGCCGCTGTTCCCAATTATCTAGGCTAGTAGAGAAAGAACACTACCGGCAACCGTGACGAAGCTCGCGACTCGTCACCCGGCGCAGGAGTTTTGATGCTCAAATTTGCGCATGGCCATACCCTTCTGTTCGTGGCGACTCTCTTCTTCTGTCCGGTAACGATCTTTCTCCACGCTCAGAGCGAGGAATCGTCTCCAAACGCTCTCAACAGAACCGGCTCACATCGCGCAGTGGGCAACCTCACCCTCTGTCGGGTCGAGGTCCTGTCGATCTCGCACACATCAGCGAGTGATGCGAACGGCAACGAGAATCCAGAGAAGGGCCTATCATCCCCTTCGGATCGTTCGCGACCTGATTCCTCTTCCGAGCGAGCCGACCAGAACGAGACTGTGTTCGCGGCGGGGAAACTTGACGATCTCGCCATACCGGTCACGGGAGCCCAGTACCAGAAGATCGTTCCGACTCTGTCCGCAGACGAGGCCAGGAAGATCGCCCCCTACTTGGACAGCGCGATGGCCGAGGCCAAAATCAATACGCCCTTGCGAAAGGCGGCGTTCATCGCTCAGACCGCTCACGAGAGCGCCGGCTACACCCGCATGGAAGAACTGGCTTCCGGCCAGGAATACGAGGGCCGATTGGACCTTGGAAACACGCAAAAGGGGGACGGCCCTCTGTTCAAGGGACGAGGGTTCCTCCAGCTCACGGGTCGGTCGAATTACTTGGAGTGCGGACTTGCTCTCGGGATCGATCTCGTGGCCAATCCGCAGCTGGCAGCGACCCATGCCAAGGCAGCCAGGGTCGCTTCTTGGTTCTGGACAAAGCACGATCTGAACTCGCTGGCCGACCGGGGCGCGTTCGACGCGATCACCCAGAAGGTCAACGGCGGTCAGAATGGCGCGGCGGAAAGGCGCGCGTACTATTCCCGCGCCCTGAAGGTGCTTGGAGCCAACGAGCCGGTTCCGAGCTCGGATGCCGGCAATGCTGGCGGCTCGACGCCTGGACAAGCCCCGACGACGTCGGAAGGGCCTCAACCGCAGATCCCTCCGACTCCGGTGCTCACGCCGGTTCCGTCACAGGTTCCTTGGCCAACGTGTCCGGGCAAGCCCTCGCCCAATTCCTCGGGTTCTCCGTCCACCACGACGACGGGTCCATCTTCGTCCCCATCCACGACCCCTTCTACGTCCCCGCAAGATCCGTCCCCCTCTCCTTCTCCATCGGCCGAGCCTTCCAGTCCTCCACAGGAACCGACCCCACCTCCGGTCGGCGGAAGTCAGAAGCCGGGGAGCGGAACGCCCTCGGGGTCGACGAGCACGACCAACCAGCAGGAGCTCATTGCCGCCCTGATGGCTCTCATTGCCTTGCTCACCGCCTTGCTCAGGCAACTCCAAGGACAATCCACGCCGGGTGTGCCCACCGATCCTCTGCCGATGCCTCTTCCACAGACCGGCCCAGCACCGACCACCCAGCCGACACAACCGACGCAGCCGACCACACCGGCGCCAACCACACAACCGACTCAGCCCACGCCAGCCCCAACGCCACAGCCGACCACTCCAGCGCCGACCACGCAGCCCACGCCACCGCCAACCACCCAGCCGACGCAACCGACCACGCCACCGCCACCGCCGCGCCCGGCCCCTCAGACAACACCTGCACCGCGGCCAACGACTTCCCACGCGAGCAAGTACCCTGCGCTCGACTCTTGGAAGGGAGGAAAACTTCCTCCATCTCAGTTCTTCAAACTTCTGGGACCAGCCGCGCGTGACAGCTACAAACGCACCGGAGTGCCCGCATCGGTCACTCTTGCGCAGGCCGCCCTGGAGAGCGGATGGGGTGGAGGAAAACTGGTCAAGCCCGCGAAGAATCTCTTCAGTATCAAGGGCAAGGGGCCTGCGGGGACCTACTACATGAGGGCCTGGGAAGTAAGCCATGGACGGTCGGTCACCGTTAGGGCCGGTTTCCGGAAGTACCACACGTACTACGAGTCACTCGAGGACCACGGCATGTTCCTCAAGAAGAATCGTCGGTACGCGGGAGCCTTCAAGTACACGAAGAACCCGGATAAGTTCGCTCGCGCGATCCACAAGGCCGGCTACGCCACGGATCCCAAGTACTCGACCAAGCTGATCAACATCATGAAGAAGTACAACCTGTACCAGTGGGACAAATGACCCACTCGTGAAGTGAGTTCGGCCCCGTCGCACGGCGGGGCCGTCAGCGCGGTCGGCAACTCTCGCACAGTCTCATCGAGTTTCGATCATGATGAGGCCGTAGACGAGAATGTCGGCCGCGAATCTTACTCTCCCGTTTTCGACGACACCGGGGATCTCCACGGCGGCTTTGCCCGGATGCTGTACGATCACCCGACAGGCTTTCGCTCCATTGGGAAGTGGGACCCGGAAGGTCGCGGACACTGGAGTTGGAGAGCGATCCCGGCTTCCGACCCAGCCGTAGTGGATCGCGTGAACGATGGTGCGGGACTCGTTCCGGTAACAGTGGACATACACCGGCTTGCCGTCCGCCACGACAGGAGAGACGCCCGCTTCGGAAAGCCAGTCAAGGGCGGTCCCGTGGACCGATTTGTCACCTTTCCCAAAAGAACGGGAGCCGAACGGTTCCAGAACGCCGAGGATTCGACCTTGCCCGACGGTTTGCCCCCCAGCGCGGAGTCCGTCCCAAAGAGATCGGCGGCGTTCTTTGCCGGTGTCGTCGTAGAGCCCTGACGCCGCTCCGGTCACGATGAGGGTTCCTCCTCGGGCTGCCCAGGAGAGAAGAAGCTCTCGGTCTCTTTCGGACAGAGCGGCCAGCGCGGGGACGACGAGGCACCGGTACGGGATCAGACGATCGACAGAGAGGCCCTCCGATGGAACGACATCGAAGGGAACCCCCCCCTGGATCAGCAGCTTGGCCCATCCGCGGAATTCGCCCAGGTACGGCGCGCTGGCGGTGCTCTCTCGGTTCTCGCTGTTGGCCCACGCAATGTCCCGCGTTGGTTTGCCCCAGCTCACGAACTGCCCGCCGGGTCGAAGACCATCCAAGAAGTCGCGGCTCCGGCTGGAGAAGAGGAGGCCCACGGTGGCGGCCGATCGGGCGTCGAACAGATCCTTGGCGTGGCGATCGATCAGAGAGAACACGTTGGTTCGCAGATGGGAGCTCACGCTCGTGGCGGACTGGTTGTTTCGGATTTCGTAGGGATTCACCTGGGCTGCCAGACACTCTCCCAGAACCAGTTCAGCATCTTCAGGCCACAACCCGGGGCAGTAGGCCCAGGTGGGCGCCGACCAGGAGACCCCCCGACACCAGCGGTACGTGGTCATGTGCGAGATCCAGTCATCGACGGTCGCGTCGGCCATCCCCGTGGATCGGCTGACGCTCTCGATTTTCCAGACCACAGGGACGTCTTTGAGATAGGCCCCGTCGATACCGCAGCGGGTCGCCATGCCGGTCTCGAGAGAGCCGACTTCGACCGTTGCGCCGATCTCGGGATTGATGGTCCGGGCGGTCCGGGCACAGTCGGAAACGAACCGAGCGAGCATCTCGTGACGCCAGCGAACGAATCGGCGAAACCTGGCGTCGGAAAGATCGATCGACGACGGGAACTCCATCTTCGTCTCTCTCTCGAATCTCGCTCTGCAGCGTGCATCGGCGCAGGTCCAGAAGACCTCCGGGGACTCAAGACCGGCGGAGGAAAACCACAGACCGTCGATCCCTGTTCGTGCGAGTTGTCGAATCCGCTCCAGGAGGAAATCGCGGTACGGACCGTTCGGGCACATCCCGGCCTGTTCATCCCGGTGCCTGGAATCTCGTGGCCTGGCGGGATACGTCAGGGCGCGAGTGTGTTGGTCAAACGAGATCGCGAGCCAGTCGGGGTGGAGTCGCCCGATGGAGTCCCGCCGGATCCTTCCTTCCGGCGTCACCTGTTCGAGCAGCGGGACGTTCCAGAAGACCCGGACCTTGATCTTTTTCGCCGATCTCGCGACTCTGCGCACCAGATCCAGTTCACGGGCAAATTCCTCGTCGTTCAGGTAGTCCATCAACCGGCTCGTCACGTGCGCGACGGTCACGCCCTCGAAAGACAGATCCTCCAGTCCCCGGTTGATCTGGAAATCGGTGGGTCGATACTGCGCGAGCGAGAGGCCTCCGATCGTGGCATATCGCATCCATTTGGCTTTGGTGAACCCGGTCCCGAACTCGGTTTCAAAGGATGGGTTGTCCACTCCTGGTTCACGGATGATTCTCCTGGGGATGTCCCTCGGCGCCACCGGACGAGCCATCTCGAAAACCGTGTCCATCTCGGGCAACGAGGCCCGGACCGGGACTCCGAGGAGCCCGGCGAACACGATCCCCCAGACGAAAGAGTTCACGGCCGGATGGTATCCCTTACTTGCTCGCACAGTGTCGACGACTCGTCTCATCGTGATCCGTCCTAGGGTCGGTCAGAAGTTCCAACGCCCAACGAGCTGCAGCTCTTTGATCTTGGTTTCGCCTTGAAGGGTCTGGTTCGTGGTCGAGCTGTTGACTCTGGTCAGGGTCCATCCATATCGGAGCGAGAGCTCGTTGTTGTTCTGACGGTCACGCCAGCCCAGATCGAGATTCGTGGCCCATTTCGCGAGGAGAACGTTGTTGCCCGTGGCCCAGACTTCCTCGCCCTTGAAGAACAGAAACCGGCTGAGACGAACCTCGCCCACCGCGGACACCTCGTGTTCGATTTCATCCGGATAGTACTGGTAGAGGTTCGACCGTCTCCGGGTGTCCAAATAGTCGGCTTGATACTTGAGCAAGACGCACGACGAGGGTGTGCTCTCGGAAAACCCGCTCCGGTGTCCTCCTAAATCGTGCTCCGGGAGTTTGCCCAGAAACACCCTTTCCAGGGAGAACCGGGCGTTCTGGGACGTGTTGTCGTCTGAGGATTCGTAGATGGCGTAGTTGAGCGCTGCGCGGGTGTTGTCGAACCAGGAGTACGTCGCATTTCCACCAGCCTCGTGTTTGACAACCATTCGCACCTGGGCGTCGACGTCGGGCATGATCTCTCGAAGGATCCACCCCTGCAATGTGAGACGCGGCCGGATACGGGTTTCGTAGAGGATCTTGGCGATGGGCGTCGATCCGCCAAACTCCCGGTCTTCCATGAACGGAAAGTCCGCGGGGTTGAGTCCGATGCCGTATCGGGAGACCAGGCTTCCACCGACTCCCACGTGGCTCATTCCCAGGCCGAGCGTCAGCTTGCTTCGCTCCCTGTCCCATTCGGTGATTCTCCGAAATTGCCAATCGTATGAATCGATCTTCCTCGTCCCGAGGAGGAGGTTGGTACCGGTGTAGTCCAGGTGATCGTAGCGCAGCCACAGCCCGAAGTCCTGGTACTTCGAGAGAGAGGTGAGAACAGTGACCGACTCGCTGCCGGACCGGGAGATGTGGACCTCCGGGGACTCCTCTCGCAGGACGTGGAGCGTCGGTTCGTACATGTTGAGGATCTTCTGGTCCAGGCGGTGGAGCGCGACCGCCTTCCTTTTCATCTTCCGGGCAACGGGGTCTCGTCGTCCAGCGGGAAGGGTCTTCAAGATGTCCAGTTCGTTGTAATGGTCCGAGGTTTCCCCATAGAGCGCGGCAAGCCGAATCCGGTGCTCGCGCCTATCGGGCCACCTCTTGAGGATGGAGCGGAGAGTGTTGATCTCCTCCACTACCTTGCCGGTCCGACAGTAGAGATCTGCCAGGAGCAGCATGTTTTCGTAGTCTCCGGGATCAAGGTCGTGCAGCTTCGACCGCATCAGAGCCTCGTCCTCGAAGAGGTTCTGCTTGAAGCAGAGGGCGACCAATCTGCGGATGATCTTCTTGTTGCGGGGCTGGACGGCAAGGATCTCCTTGCCCACCATGATCTCTTCGATGGGCATCTGATAGGCTGCGTAGATCGACATCAGGACTTGGCGAACGACGATGTCGTCGGGACGACACCGGGCTGCCTGGGCGAGTGTCTGGATGCCGTAGGCCCAGTTCTTCTGCTCCACGGCCATTTCGGCCAGCTTGAGGTAGACCTTCGAATCCGAGGGATGATCCTTGGCAAGCTGCTGGAGCATGTAGATAGCCGCGGGTGCCTGCCCCGCCTTGTACAGCTCCAGAGCGTCCTCGAAGCGAGTGTCTTTGGCGTTTCTCGTGGCTGGAATGGCCTGGGCGATCCCTGAGACCGACAGGAAAGCAACCACGACGAAGAGCCCGAATCCATGTCCGACCTTCCCCGCGATCCGACCGCTCCCCTCCGGACTGGTGTGACCAAGACGGTCTCTTGGGCTCCGTCCCGCCGTTTTCCCGCTGTTCGATGCCATCACATCCTCCGATCCCGGATGAACCGGACCATGTAGGCCTGGGGTGAGGAGGTCAGAAGCCTTTCGAATCGAATGAGACCGGACCTGTCCGCGACCAGCCATTCCTCCGCGATCGTTCGACCTTTCGAATCCTCCACGGTCACTCGGTAGGACGCCTTCGGCCCAGCACCCGCGATCGAGAACACAGCCCAGCCCAGTCCGTGGAAGGACAGCTCCAAGCCGTCTCCGAGCCATCGGGATCTGTCGACGAGCATGGAGGATTGCCTTAAGTAGAGTCCCCTCGGTGGGGTTGTGGCCAGCACAACGGTGCGAACCTTGTTCCCGTCCAGGTGTACGTACGTCTGACCCCGTTCGTGGATGTAGCCCAGCACTCCTTTGGACCGATTGAGGTCGACGTGGACATGGGTACTGAATCGAAGAGTCCTGAGCTCTCCGCCGTTCACGACCGTGAACACGCCCGGCCCCTCCCGACACAGTCGAGTTTGGTAGAAGTCTTGCGCGATGCGCGAATACTGTGAGGTGAAGAGAGAGATGGCTTGCCCCATCCGGATTTGGGCCGTGAGCCAATCGAAGATCTCGGTCAACGCGGCCAGACTTTCGTTCTTGATCCCCGAATAGAAGTGGTAGTAGACGTTCATCGGCGTGAGCCGGCGGGGCTTCTCGGTGCAGGCGAAATGCTCTAAGAGCTTCCTCTGCGCGCTCCAGTCACCGGTCATCGAATCGGTGTAGAGGAAGTCATTCCGGGCCGACGAATGGATCTTGTGATAGGGCCCCAGGGTGAGTCCCACCGGGGCGAGGTAGGCCACCGACGGGTGATCGCGGTCCAGGATCGGATCCCCGGAGTTCAGGTTCTGAAGACCGGCCCGCCACGTGATATTCATCACTTTTTCCGGGGGGTTGGTGCCGCCGGTCCAGAGAATCATTTCGCACCGTTTCTTCCCGAGACCCAGGTTCTTCTCGATGAAGAGCTTGCTGCCCCAGGTTTCGCAGACGAAGTCGAACGGCTTGTAGTCGATCTTGAAGGGGTACTCTCCCGGGTTGGCGAGGTACGGATCTTCCAGCGTCCAGTCAAACGGATGGGTGGCCCCGTGGGACGCCATTTCCACCTGTGGCAGTCGGTAGATCTCACGGGCGAGCTGGACCGCGGGATGGTAGTACTCGTTTCCTCCTGCCTCGACCAACTTGGAGATGACGGAGACCGTGTGGGCTATCTGCGGGTACTTCTCGAGGATGTACTTCTTGACCATCCAGCCGGCCAGGTGCGCCTTGTCGATGAGGCAGACCGAATCGAGGGCGTCACCATCGATGTGGGTGTAGACGATCCTCGCGCCGCACGCGGTCGTGAAGTCGGGTGCCGGAAGCTCCTCCACGTCGAAGACCCGCGCGAAAAAGGCGAAGGGATTCACGAGCCACCGGCCTGGGAAGAGCTTCGAGGAGAGAGACTCGGCGCCCTCACCCTGCAGCGACTGGGGATCCGTGGCCTTGGTGGTCAAGAACCTTTCGGCACCGCACTCCGGAGGGACCCAGAACGCGCTCGACTCGAGAGCGACCCCTCCCTTGGGACCCGTGACCACGAGGTCGATGGGGCCCCAGTTCTGGTCCTGCATCGAAAAATGGACCGTATTGGCCGGAGAGACTGATCGGTATCTCTGAGAATACTCCATCAGAAGCGGGTCGATCGGTCTGTCGAAGCCCATCCAGTCGTCCTGAACCCTTACCTTGGGCTTGTGTTGGACGCGGGCCGAAGGGAGCCGCTTCCATTCGATCCCCATCTCCTTGAGGATTTGTCGCTCGATCTCCGGTCTCTCCTGGGTTTCCGGGTCGATCGTGGCTCCGTACTCTCCCATCCAGGCCAGTCTCTTGCCGGCCCGAACCTGGGCGAGAAGCCATTCTCCATATTTCCTCGCGCCCTTCATGAACGGGCTCGTGTGCCAGGTGAGGATTCCTCGGTATCTTTCCATGACTTCCGGCGGCGGCAGACCCTTGACGTCCACCGGCCAGTAGTCGACGAGGATCCCGAGGTGGTGAAGAACGAGCCCCGCCCTCCTGAGGACTGGAGACTCCTCGATGTTCTTGGCTTCCTTGTGTTTGTAGACGTTGAGGACTCGCCGTGAGATCTCGTGGCGAAGCAGGGGGGGGACGACCGGAGGCGCTCTCCGCGGCAGAGGGTTGGCGGCCAGAAGGGTGTCGTGGGTTGCGATCTCGTACCGGGGGACTTCCGGGACTTCCCGCTCGATCCCTTCCTTGATGAATCGCGCCAAGTTCACTCTCTGAACCAGCGCCTTCTTTTCGTTCGACCAGAAGAAGGCGAAGCTCTCGAGGATCATGCCGCCGAAAGGGGTGTGCGCCACGAATGCGCTCTTCGAGTCGACGACATCTGTTCTTTCAACCTCCAGGTAGACCTGGTTGGTCGGATAGACGCTCCGGAAGAACTGATAGTACTTGAGGTCCTTGGGAAGGAGCAGGGCCTCGAACTCGGAGAACTCCTTCACCTTGCGGGAGACCTTGATTTTGGTCGGATCATTCGTGAAGCCGAAATGAAACTCCAGGCCGAAGGGGTAGAAGAACGTGTTGACGTCCCTGGTCGACAGGTTCCACGGGATGAGTCGTCCGGCCTTTGGCAAGAGGCCCTGGTAGGCCCCGTATTGGCCGATGATCACGATGGGCAACCCGGCCTCGAGCTGTTTTACTAGGAACCGCGGGTATTTGTCGGCGCCGATCATCTGAGATGAAAGGTAGGCGGTCACGATCCCAGAGTAACTGGAAAGATCACGAGGTTTCCGCAGGAGCTCCTCGATGTCTCTTCGGTCGTAGTCGTAACCCGCGTCGTTCACGAACTTGCCGACCTGCTGGAGATACGCCTCGGAGTTTGGATCTCTCCTCTTGTAGAGCAGAACGATCTTTCCGACGAACGAACGGGAAGAGGCCGTGGTCGTCGGTACGGCCTCCGGCACCGACCCTGGAACCGACACCGGGATCGCGACCTTTGGGCGGGGCGGAGGCACGAAGGGGATGACTTCTGGAGGGACCTTGGCCAGCGAGTCCTTGAAGAACGCGACGAGATTGGTTCTCTGGATCATGTCTTTCTTTTCGGGTGACCAGAAGAACCCGTACCCCTCCAAGATCATTCCGCCGTAGGGGGTTTGGACCACGAACGCGCTCTCGGACTTCGGCAGATCGGTCCGCTCAACCGCCAAATGGACTTTGTTCTGCGGATTCACGCTCCGGAACAGCTGGTAGTGGTTCAACTCTTCGGGTTTCAGTGGTGTCTGGTACTCGGCGAACTCGACCTCTTTGCGGACGACCCGAAGCTTTTTGGGGTCGTTGCAGAAAGCGAAGTCGAATTCGAGACCGAAGGGTCTGAAAAACGTGTTGATCTGATCTCGGTTGCGCGGCGTTTCGGTGAGCGTCTTGTCGGGTTTTGGAACGAGAGCCTGGTACGCGCCGAACGAACCCACGATGACGACCGGGCGTTTGGCTCTGAGCTGGTCGAGGAGAAAGCCTGGATAGTTTTCAGCCCCAGCCATCTGAGGCGAGAGGTGGGCGGTGACAACCCCCGAGTACTTTCCAAGGTCGGTGGCGGGTTTGACGAGGAGGTCTTCGGCGTCCCTCACTTCGTATTTGAAGCCCGCCTGATTGAGGTGTCGGCCCAGATAATGAGCGTGATTCTCATGGTTCGGGTCACGCCTTTTGACCAACACGAGGATCTTCTTGTCGGCGCTCTGGGCCGTGCTCGCTGGAGCTATGACGGCGGCGTGCCCCTTGTTGGCCAAGAAGAAGAGGGCGGCCATTCCCAGGACGAAAGCCGCACATATTGCGGCATTGAAAGACCTCATTGGTCTTGTGTTCCCCCTCATCGAGGCGTATCAGAGCTCCTCCGATGCTGCCTTAGGCTCGTTGCCCGAATCGCCACCCGATGCAATTTCCACGTTCCATCCATTAGTGCGCGCTGTTCGTGGGGTCAACGATTCAGACAAGAACCGTTATGGGATCAGCCGTTTGACCCGGCCCTGGGGCCACGAACCTCCAGTTTTCCGGACAGGCGTTCGTCGGCTCGGCTGGATGGCGTGGATCCATCGATCGATTCGATTGACGGGGCAATGGCGGGGCATGTTATATTTGCGAAGTTGGATGATGCCCTCGTAGCTTAGTTGGATAGAGCGTCGGATTGCGGATCCGAAGGTCGCTGGTTCGAGTCCAGTCGAGGGCGCTCGCGAAAGAAGGCTCTGGGAGCGGATCCCAGGGCCTTCTGGTTTATGTGGTATTTTCGCCGCGGGGACCGCCCGCCACACTACCGCCACACTTCTCGTCCTGGTCACTCCTCAGGCGGTTCGAAGCATGGGGACAACTCGTGCCGGACCCAGGACCTTTTCCGTGAGCATGGCCAAGGCGTGTCTCAACTGTTCGTCCGTGGGGTGGAGATACCGGAAGGTGATGTCCCCGGAGGTCGCCCCGTGCCTGGCCAGCGTCTTCACCACGGAGTACGGCGCTCCAGTTTCCTCGATCAGCGAAATGAAGCTGTGCCGGAAGCTATGGAACGTGAAGGCGTTCGGATCCAAACCAGCCCTTTTTAGCGTACTCTTGAGAGTCCGTTTCTTGTCCGTCAGGGGCTTCGAGTCGTCCTGCCGGGCTTTCTCCTCCTTGGTCCGCCCTGAGCCTGGGAAGACGATTCCTTCCTTTCTGGGGCCCAGCTCCAGGAACGCTTCCCGGACCGGTTCCGCCATCGGGATCTCGCTCGATCCCCTCTTGGCGACCTTGACGTGGAGTATGCCCCGTTCCATGTCGACCCAGTCCCAGGCCATACGGAAGATCTCGCCCCGGCGCAGGCCGCAGAAGAACAGGATCGTAAAGAACGGCTTGTCCTCTGGGGTACACGCCCGCAGGAAGGACTGGAGCTCGAAGAGTCGGAGGGGTCGAGTTCGTTTGGGCTCCGCCTTGGCTCGTTCGACGGCAGCCATGGGTGAGCGGTCGATGTAGCCCAGGCGCAGAGCGTGGCCGAAGACGGCCTTCAGAACTTGGAGGTACTTGTTCACTGTCGAGCCGGCGACGGAGGTCAACTTCGAGTCAAGCCAGGACTGGATCTCTTGTGCCGTCATCGTGGATATGAACCTCTCGCGAAAAGCAGGGAGCAGCGTGGTCTTGAGGTGACCGTCGAAGTAGCTCGCCATCCCAGGACGCCAGCGAGGAGCCTTATGGATCCGGTAGAGCCTGCACAGGTCGTCGAACCTGATGTCCTTCTTCTTTTCTTCGACCTTGAGCACTCCACGTACATGGTCTGACTTGAGCGTCGACAACCAGTTCCATGCATCAGCCTCTTTATCGAAGCTTTGCCAGTAGCGCTTTCCAGAGAGCTGGACGCTCGCCTGATACTTCCCGTCGTGAAGCCTGACCGATCCTTGCCCGCGCTTTGGCTTCGACCTCTTCGCCATCTTCAGAACCCCGCTTGCTCCTTGAGCATCTGCCTCGTGATCCCCGGGAGAACTTCCACGCCATCGCCTTTAGCAATCGGTGTGCCACGATCTCGGATGGGATGCGTGGGGGTCAGCTCCGGAGGGTCGATCCTGTACTCTTCAAGGTA
>Ga0074195_1003103_pt1 | contig 16463 bp, 16 predicted proteins | sample EPASupsiteHSE623_FD_64525 | JGI IMG/M metagenome (GOLD analysis project Ga0074195, IMG submission 64525) | Bioremediated contaminated groundwater from EPA Superfund site, New Mexico - Sample HSE6-23 | ecosystem: Environmental > Aquatic > Deep subsurface > Groundwater > Contaminated ...
GTAACCAACCATTGGACCCCATTTCCCTGTCTCCCGCTTGACTTTCAAGACGGTATCTACAGGTAGGGGCGGGTTTCCACGCCCGCCCGCTTTTGGGACGGCCCCGCTACATATCGCAGGTCAGGCATGGAACATTTAAACGTCGAGCCGTAGGTGTGCTTCAGTGCATCAACCGCGCAGCGACGGGGACGCGCAGTGCACCCCAGTAATGCCTTACCGAGGTTTTGTATCATGATCGTACCCGGATTATTAATCGAAAGCCTTACAGGCTATGATGGAAACACATGCGTTTGGTAATTTTGTCCCTGAGAACGCAAGATACCTGATCTTAGGCAGCTTTACAGCAAAAGAATCACCTACTGGTAATGGTCTAAAGGATCCAGCCTACGACTGGTTCTATGGTACAAAAAGAAATCAATTCTGGCCAATCTTGGAAGAAGTATATGGTATTGAATTTAGTACCCTGGAGGATAAACAACAACTCTTTACCAGATTAGGTATTGCTATCGCGGATATTATTTTAAAATGCGAACGAAAGCATGGCAGCAATCTGGACGCGAATTTGATTAACATTGAATACAACAAAGAAGCGATTAAAAATATTCTTGATTGCAACAAAATCGAAAAAGTCTTCTTTACCAGTAGATTTGTGGAAACAAAGTTTTTAAAAGAATTTATAAATGAAATTTCCGATCATCCAGAAATAGAATTGTTGACTTTGCCTTCCCCATCACCCCGGTATGCCCGGGTGAGCAAAAACGAAAAGATTCTCGAATATAAAAAATTGCTTCCGAAAACGGTATTGTATCCGGACTACAGCCCCCCAACCTCCCCCAAAATCTCGATTTTTAAGTAGGCAATTTAGGTCTCTGCCCTGATTGGTCGTCATCCGCATGCTTCGCCCCCTCACCTGCTATAATGAGGGCAACATGGGTGCTCTGGCTCAATTCAAGAAAAATGCGCTTATCGCGGATATGGTCGATACCCGCGCAAAAATCCTGGAAGCCGCCAAAATGGTGCCGCCGCCCCTGCGTACCAAGGTTTTCCTTGGCTCATGGTCTCTGCTTGACTTGCTGGCTCACCTGGCCGGCTGGGATGACGCCAACCGCCAGGCCGTTGAAGCTGTTCGCGCCGGCCAACTGCCCGCCTTTTACGAGTATGCCGAACGGGACTGGCACTCCTTCAACACCAAACTGGTCGCTGAATACCGGCTGGATGATTTTGACGCTCTGGTCGAGCGGGTGCGCAGTACGCAACTACGCCTGGTTGATCTGCTCGAAGCTGTTCCGGCTGAAGACTTTGACCGCGACTACCAGGTGCGTTTCCGCAAGTACAAGGTGACCCTTTCCCGTCTGCTGCGGGCTGAGTTAAAAGACGAGAAAGAGCACCTGACGCAGATCAAGCAAATCGCGAATCTGATACGGTAAACATTGACAATCAAGGAGCAGGCATGAGTCTGGCAGCATTGATCCACAGCTTGAATTACGGGGGAATCCTATCAGGGTTGTTGTTCCTTTTCATCATTGCCGGCATGTTGTATAACCCGGAGCTGTGGCTGAACGATTTTCCGCCCGATATCCGCCAGATGTACGGCCCGCCCACCGAGAACACGGTTCGCCAGCGCAAATGGTTCGGCATTGGCATGCTGCTGATCATGATCGGGGCGCTGTTGGCGGCGGCGCTCACCTTACCCTCTGCAATTGGCAGCCGACCGACCTTTTTGGGGATGGTGCGCGTGGTGTACATCGTCTTTTTGCTCAGCAGTTTGGTGGACTTCCTGGTGATCGACTTGCTGCTCGGCATGGTCATCCGTCCGAAATTCATGATCTTGAAAGGCACGGAGGGAGCCGTCGGCTATCGGAATGTCAAATTTCATTTTGATGCTTTTTTACGCCGGGCGTTTTCCGGCGCAGTGCTGAGCCTGATTATTACGGCAATAGCGCAGGGAATTTTGCTGCTAGGGGGTTAAAGGGGGGGCCATGATGGCCCTACCCTTCTTTGTAGGATCAACTTTAGTTTGTCCGCCGGTGCAAACCGGCAGTTGACTTGGGCAAGCTGAAGCGTACCCTACAATTTTGACAGGTTAATCAGCCTTGTTCTTCTTTATAATCAGGTTAGCGTAACTGTTTACCTGTTTAGACGACTTATTAACGTATGCATGTGTGGTTTGATCCATACCGGTATTCGATTTGAGCTTTTATGAGGTAATCTGATGAAATTTGCCACTGCGATATTTTCCTTCGTGCTTGCGCTGACGCTCACGGCTGGCCTGACCGCCACCGCTCAGGGCGATAGCAGCCTGCTGGCCACCCGGGCCAGCACCGCAACCGTCCCGACAACCACCCCGGCGCCGGCAAACCAAACGGTCGGCCCGAATCTGGACCAGTTCCCGGCCGGCGTCTCACCCCTGACCGGCTTGCCCGTCACCGACCCGGACAACCTCAAACTGCCGGCGGTTCTGGTCTCTCTGGCCAACTTTCCCCCATCGGCGCGTCCGCTGACCGGCCTGTCTTTTGCCCCGCAGGTGTATGATATCTACATTACGGAAGGCATGACCCGCTTCCTGACCGTCTTCTACGGCGACCTGCCAACCACACAATCCATTTCGACCCTTCGACAAGCTCAGGGCACCGCCCTGCCACAAGCTCAGGGCGCCGCCTCCACCACCGCCCTGCCGACCCAGCCGGCCGTAATTGGCGCATTCGAAAATCCGGGTGATGGGCTGGCCGGCGTTCGTTCCGGCCGCGAGGCTTACGTCCCGATCGTCAATGCCTTCCCCAATGGCTGCCTGGTGGCGGCCAGTAAGTCGGCGGTAGTGCAGGTCAATATTTGCCGTAATGTGTTCGGCAAAGATCCCAATAACATCAACTCAGCCGGCCTGACGTTTGACCAGATGGCTGACCTGGCTGAAGCCAACCAAAATCCCAACCGGCCGGTAAATTATTCCGGTAACGCGTTCAGCGCTCAGGTTCCGGCCGGCGGTCAGACCGCCAACCGCGTAGAGGTCTTCTATTCCTGGCTTAACCAGGCGCAGTGGCAATTCGATCCCACCGCCCAGACCTATTTGCGCTTCGAGGACTTTGGCGTTTCTGATAAAGCCGGGCAGTTCCGCCAGGCTACCGACCGGTTGACCGGCGAGCCCGTGGCATTCGAAAATGTGGTGGTGCTGTTCGTCGAGCACGTGGCGCGCACCCCAACCATCATCGATTTGAACATGGGCGTTGGGCAGCAGGGCCGCGCAGTGGTTTTCCGTAATGGGCAAGCCTTTACCGGGCTAACCTGGTCGATGCTCAACGAAACCTACGAACGCACGACAGGACTGGCGCGCCCGGTGCGGCTGCGTAATGCTGACGGCACGCCGTTCGCTCTGGCGCCGGGTCACACCTGGTTCCATATTGCCACCACCTCATCGGCGGTGTGGGCAACCGACGCCGCAGCCGGCGCCTGGCGTTACCGCTTCTATGCCCCGGCCGGAGCGAAATAAAGCCAGCAGCAAGCCCGCGGCAAAATCCTGACCTGACAGCGACTAATGCTCCTCGAACAACATTTCGCCGGCGCGAATCGGAACCTTCAACCGGTTTTCCGCCGGCGGAATCGGACAGGACCAGCGTTCGTTGTAGGCACAGTAGGGATTGTAGGCGTAATTAAAATCAACGCGGAATTTGCCATTTTCCAGCAGTTGCGGTTCGAGGTAACGACCGGCCGGGTAGGTTTCCGTGCCGGCCAGGGAATCGGCAAACGGCAAGAAAAACGCGTGCTCATCGGCGTACAGCGTCAATTGAGCATCCTGCCCATCCACGGTAAAATGGAAGCGCCCAAAACGCTGGTAATCCTGCACGTCGCCCGTTGAAGTTTGCATGGTGATCGTCTTTTTCTCGGGGAACTCCTCGACGGTCACCTCCAACGCCAACGCAGGATTCTCGGGAAAGTAGCGCAGCCCGGTGAAGGCCTTCTTCTGTTCGCGGGTTAGCGGACTTTCCGGGTAATGGGCAAAGAAATCATCCTTGTCCTTGCGGAATTGCTCGAGTTTAGTCATTGGTTTTACCTCCGTGGCATCGAGTCATCTTCTTTAATGTAAATAGAATTATATTGCTCGTTTTTCTGGATGATAGCTGATGACGTAGGCTGCCCGCATGGCCGCCACTTCCGCGGGATCGAGGGTGTTGGCAGTTACCCCCATGGCGCGTGCCATCCAGGCGACCCGGGCAGTCGTTTCGACGGCCAGCGTGGCATCGTAGGCAGCTCCAAGATCTGGCCCAACCGTCACTAACCCATGGTTAGCCAGAATCACCGCAAATCCCCTGTCGGCTATGCGCAAAGCCGAATCAGCCAGTTCCTCTGAACCAGGGCGGCAATACGGCGCCACCGGTACCGGTCCACCCAGGCAGGCTGCCGCTTCTGACAGCAGCATGGGCAGCGGCTCGCCAATGACGCCGAAAAGCGTGGCATACGGTGCATGAGAATGCACCACCGCCCCGATGTCCGCCCATGCCCGGTAAAACGCCAGGTGCAAGGGCAGTTCGCTGGTCGGGCGCCACTTTCCTTCCACAACTTGTCCATCCAGGTCGACCACAACGATATCGTCCACCTGCAAGCGGTCATAGGGAATGGCGGATGGCGTCACCGCAATCAAACCGCTCGTTGCCTGGCGTAGCGAGATGTTGCCCTGAGCGTGATGCGCAATACCGTCTGTTAGCATCTGGCGGGCAAATGACCAAACTGATTCCTTCAAGTCGCGCGGAAACGGCATGGTTTATCCCTCCACCAAAAGCAATACTCCGTTGCCGGATGGGTCCTTGACCAGCACTCCCCCATCTTGTTGGGTCATGGGCAGTTCAGCAGCTTCGATGCGGGCAGTCACCTCGCCTAACGCAACAGCATCTGGCAGCAGCAGTTCAAAGTAGCGCAGCCCGGCGGCATCATCTGGTGCCGGGGTTGAGCCGCGGCTGTTCCAGGTGTTGATGCCAACGTGGTGGTGGTAACCACCGGCAGACAGAAAAGATGCCTGGCTGCCATAGCGCTGCTGCAATTCCAGGCCGATCACGTGAGTGTAAAAGCGCTCGGCAGCCGGAATGTCGTTGACCTGCAAGTGCACATGCCCGATGCGCGTGCGCGGATCGATGCCCTTCCAGGGCTCGACCTTGCCTTTTAGTTCAAACAATAAGCGATCCAGGTTGAGCGCCTGGGTCACCATGTCGATGTTGCCCTGCTCATCCCTGGGCCATTCGCTTTGGGGTCGGTCGGAATATATTTCAATACCGTTGCCAGGCGGATCGGCCAGGTAGAGGGCTTCACTGACCCCGTGATCCGAAGCGCCCTGCAGGTGGTAATTCGATTCAGCCAGTTGGTACAGCGTACGGGCTAATTCAAAGCGGCCCGGCATAAGGATGGCCATGTGGAACAATCCAGGTAAGCGTGGATTAAGCGGCGCGCCGGTCGCGGTGGTCAGCCGCGCCAGAGCCCGCCCCCCCGCCCCAAACGTGCGCCATGAAACGCTGGATTCAATGGGGAATTCCTGCATGCCGAGGTAATGGGTGTAAAAACGCACTGCCTGGTCAAAGTCTGTGACCGCCAGGGCTACGGCGCCGATGCGGGCTGCGGGATGAATGGTGTTACTCATTGTGTTCTCCTGAGGTCCGGTTTTGCAATATACCTATACGAATAAACTATACGCATTAATCAATGGTGTGCTTGCACTCGTCATCCCCCCTGCCCTTTCTTCTTTGAGCGAGGAACTTCGATCAATTCGGGCGGGAATTCCAGGTTCCAGTCATAGCGCGGACTGCGCGACGGACATTTGTAGCTGCCCAGATCGACCTTGCTGCAGGCCAGGTCATCCAAAAAACGCGCCAGTGCCAGGGTCACGATCTGGCTGGCAGGAACACGCTGTTCCTCAGCCAACAGTCGGATTTTTTCGCGCAGGGCGGGCGGCAGATCATAGGTGGCGCGGGCTTCACGGCGCGCCTTAATCTTGGCCCGTTCGCGCGCTTTCTTCTCCCGTTCCTTGCGCGGCAGGGCGGCATCTGAACGTTGACGCTCCAGGCCAGTGAGTAGTTCTGCCACCGCCGGATCAATGACCGTGCGGCGTTCGGGTTTTGGATCAGGCATCGATCACCTCCAGTAAACGATCCAATGCTTGCTGGTACCCGCCAATCCGCTGGCGGCTGTCGAGGTAGCCGGTGACCGCCGGGCTGTCAGGGCCGTACTCCCAGGGTGTCTGGCCATAAGCAGCCGCCTCGCGCACGCGGGTGTCCTGCGGGATAGGCGGCCAGACATGCGCGCCAAATGCCTTTACAATTTCTTTGAACTGGGCCAGGGTCTCGCGAGTTGTGCGGTCAAAAAAGGTCGGCAAAATGCTAAAACCTTGAAAACCGTGTCCGCGCTGCCCAACTTCGCCCATGGTCAATAGTATTTCTTTGACGCCGTCCACTGCCAGCGCATCTAACCTGGTAGGAATCACCACCCAATCGCTGGCTACCAGTCCGTTAACGTGCAGTACATCCAGCGATGGCGCCATGTCGATTAACACGCAGTCATAATCCGTAGCATGCAGCCGATCGGACAATATGCTCTCACGGAAATCCGAGAGAGTGATCAGGCGCTTGACCGATTCGCTGCGCTTGTCGCCGGGTAGTACGTCCAGGTTGGGGCGGGCAGACTGCACGGTGCTGCGCAAGGGTTCATCCAGGCAAATCAAACGGTACAGGCCCGGTGCTTTCTCCAAGCCGAGAGAAAAAGCAGTGTGACCCTGAGGATCCAGGTCAACCAAAAGGGTGCGCCGCCCTTGCCTGGCCAAACCGTGGGCAAGTGTAACCGCGGTAGTGGTTTTCCCGACGCCGCCTTTTTGATTGGCAAATGCAATAATTTTCATGCGCGCTCGCAGGTAAGATGTAAGGGATGATTCTCCGTTGGCGGCAATGAGAGAATTGTTTTTTCAAGGGTCGCCGCTAGTCATTATATAGGGTCGCCCCTGCCTTTGTCAAGAGGATACCCTAAAGGGCGACCCTGGCAAAATCACAGGGTCATCCCATAAGGCACTAAACGGGCTTGTCAGGCGTCAGATGACTGTACTATGGGCAATGGAGTCACCCCGGCCGCCCGCGGCTTTTGTGATGATCAGGCAATAATGTAAACACGCCCAATAGCGTGGCTGTAGCTTGTCTGAAAAATGATAAGGTATGCCGGCAAAATGTATAACGCAGAGGTATCGGGCGCAGAAAAGACATGGATGCGGTTGGTCAGCCGCCACGCTGCATAATCCGTTACCGTGGTTACACTTTACTTTCGCATCAGGCGAATATCCAGACTGCGGCCAAGCTCACCCAGCAAATTCGATAAACCCTCGCCATAGGTGGTTCCTGCAATGTCATCTGCAATATCATCCAATACCTGTCCCTGTGTAACTTCATCCAGGGTTAGCATGACCTTTACAAAGCGCCGCATATGTCGGATGGCCTGAAGCGAAGGGTCCAAAATGGGCTGCGGCTCGTGTTTCTCACCAGGCGTCAGACCGCGCGCCGGTTGGGCAGCAGCATCCGCCACCTCGTCCGAAGTCAATTGCGCTTGCGCGCTGTGTTTGACCATGCGGTCCCACTGATCGCGCGGCAGGGCTAGAATCTCACGCAGCACCCGCTCCGGGATGCGATAGCGATCGGCAATATCCAGCAAATTGGATGGTAGCTGTAGGATATTGAGCAGTTGAACCATGCGCGGTCGGGTCAATTGCATGACAGGCGTCAAGCGCTCCCAGAGTCCGGCTGGCATGCGCTGCGCCCGCGAGCTGCGAAAATAATCGTATTCATCGTTATTGTTCGGGTCGGGTTGCAAATTTAACTCAGCCAAAATCAAGGACGCCACTTCGCAAGCCTGCTCAACCGCTGAGGGCGGCTCGGCGTGGCGGTTTTCCAACACCTGACGCTGCCGGGTGGGGCGGTTGACCACTTCGACCCGCAGCAACGGTTCTTCGCTGGCTCTATGCAGCACTGCCTGCAAACAGGCGGCCCAAAAACGGCGTTCTCCGGTCTCGATCTGGAAAATGAATTGTCCGTCGTGAGCAGGCACCCAGCTACCGGTAATCGGTTTAATCTGGCCATGATCTTCAAAGGAAGAGCCCATTTGCAATAACCGGTCCACTTCCGCCCGGGCGCCAAAGTCACTTTTCGCCAATTCCAGCCACTCGCTGGCAGCCTTGTAACAATCGATTTCGCCGCTAAAAAAAGGCTGGCGCAGGTAGGGTGGGAGTAAACGGCGCGGTTGAAAGCGGTCGGGCAGCATCTGGCTGGGCATCAACCGTTCAATGCGTTCCACCTGCGTTCCTTCCATCTGTGAGGCGCGCCGCACCAGCGGTGATTCTGTTTCGATCGAAGCAATTTCGCTATCCGCTTCGACCGGAAAATCTTCAAAAGCATTGGATCGTTTACGGGGATGGGAAGGCGGCATGCATTCCTCCAGTGAATCAAGCAGAGGTGGTTGGCTGAACCCGGCTCAGAATGCGCTCGACCAGTTCGGCGTATTCCTGGGTGGCTCGCGAACTGGATGCAATCTGGTCAACGCGTCGGGCCCGCGGGGGCCGGTAGGTAAAAACATCCATGTGGCTTGAATGGGCATACGCCAGGTCAGATGATTTGTGAATGGGCGGCAGCAGCAGGCCCGGGTAGCGTTTTTTCAACTCTACCAGAATTTCCTGCGCCTCGCTCCGCTGCTCTTCAGTCAACGTAGGCAGGTAACCCAAAATTTCCAGCTGGGGGCGGAAGTGCAGTTTGACCAGGTCAATAGTCTTCTGCAGTTCGCGCAGCCCGGATACGCCCAGATAGCTGGTTTCGACCGGAATGAGGACCAAATCTGCTGCCACCAGCGCATTGACCAGCAGGTCGCCAGTGGTGGGCGGGGTATCCACCACAATAAAAGCAAACTGATCCGCTATAGGCGCCAGCGCCCGGCTCAGGCGCGTCTCGTTTGCCATCAAAGTTGGCAGCAATCGAGCGGCTTCAACCATACTCGGCCGGCTGCTTGGCACGACAAACAAATTGGGGTGATGTTCGGCCCGTTGAATCAAGCGCTGTACCGATGGGGGCGGGGATTCCGTCAACAAGGCGGCCAAACCGTTCTTGGCATCCACTGCCGGAGTGCCGAAAGCTGTTGCCAGCAGTGCATGGCCCTGGGGATCCATATCCACCAACAGCACCCGCCCGGCAGGGCCATCATTCTGACTTAACCGTAGTGCCAGTCCGGCCGCCAGATTGACGGCCGTGGTGGTCTTGCCGACTCCACCTTTTTCATTCGCAATCGTGATCGAAATTGCCATACCAGCCTTCTTGGGTCAAAGTGTAACCATGGTAACGAATTTGGGAATGGCGTTCAATTCCTGATTAATAACCTCTAAACCGCTATTATTTTCCTATATAAAGATAAAAAGCATGATTATTGATGAGTTTAGCATAAATAAAGGGATAAATCAACTAACTTAAGTGAATTAAGGTGTAAACTTGGGTTAATTACGGTAATTCTATTGTATTTAAGGTGAATTAGTGCAATAATGTGTGTCATCAGGAGGAATCGGTATGGTGAGCCCTTTACAGGATGAAGAGTGGCGATTGGCCCGCCTGGAACGCCTGGGACTTAAAGAAGATCCGTTCAAACTCTCGGCTGACCCGCGCTACCTCTATCTCGGTCCAGAACATCTGGCTGTGTATCGTCAGGCAGTGGGTGTGATTTCACGCCGCCGCGGCCTGGCCCTGATAACGGGGGAGATGGGTATGGGCAAGAGTTCACTTGCCCGGCGCCTCTATGATGTGTATGCCAGCGAACGCTCTGTCGAGATCGCCTACATCCACACCGCCGCCTTCCGCTCTGCCATGGATTTCGCCCGCCAGGTTTCACTGGCGCTCGAGCTTCCCGCGCAGCGCTCCTTCCAACGCCAGATGGAAACGCTGGAAGAAAAGGTTGCATCCATTTATACAGCCAATCGCAATGTCATTATTTTACTCGACGATGCGCAGCTGATGTCATCCGATTCTCTCGAAGTGATCCACCGCCTTTACAATTTTGACTATGACGCCAAAGTTGTCCAGACATTAGCGTTTGGGCAGCGCGAGATGAACTCGCTGTTCGAAACCAACCGCGCAGTTAATGCGCGTGTATTTGTCCGGTTGGCTTTACCGCCGCTTACTCTCTCCAGCGCTTTACAAATGGTTGTTTTCCGCTTGCAGGTGGCGGGACGTCAGGACGCATTTATCGACGACAACGCATTCGAGGAGCTTTACGAGACCTCGGAAGGTGTGCCGCGCGAGATTATTCGCATTTGCGCACTGGCAACCGATTTTGTCCTGTATAACGACCTCAACACAGTCAGCCTGGATGTCGTCCGTGAGGTAACTAAACAATGAAATCTGGATCTTCCCCAACCAGTAACGCCTGGGTCCAGCTCTACGAGGCGCGGCGGATGATCAATGAGCCGCAAGCCCGTCCCCCTGGCCGGCCGCCGTCCATTGTGCCGCGAACCAAAGTTGGCCTAACCCTGACCAAAGGCGAGGTGACCGAGTTGGAAGAGTGGCGGGAACGCTTTAGTGTGCTGCTCGGCCGCAAAGTCTCCGTGGGCGAGACGGTCGGGATACTTTCGCGTATCTGCACAGCCCGCCTGGAACAGATCCAGGGCAAGGTGCAGTCTTCTGATTTAAATGATTTGGTTGATCGCATGGTTCGCGGACGATAATGTTTCTTCCATTTATCGCAATATTTCAGGTAGAAATAATTCCTTGAAAATCATGGGCGTGCTCTCTGGCAGGTCAAAATCACAACCACCTTCCCGGCAGGGGAGGGCCATCACGACCCCACCTTTGACTCGTTCCAGGAGGTTTACGGATTGATGTCAACTTTTGAACCAGCCGTTTTTCGCCCTGAACGCGAGCGCGCGCTGACTTTTCGCGGCAGGCAAATCTTAACTGCCGATCTCAAGGACGGGCGGGGGTATGTGTCGTTGCGCTCGTTATGCGACGCCTTCGGTCTGGATCAACGCGCGCAACGGCGGCGTTTGTTGCGCCAGCAGGGTTATTTTGCTGCCTACACCGCCAATATTTTGATCACCACTGCGGGCGGTCCGCAGCCGGCCTTGTGCCTTATGGCCTCTGCTGTGCCGTTATTCATGACCGGCGTGGAGCTCGAACGCATCCAGAACGAAGACACCCGCAGCCTGCTGACCGCTTTCCTTGACGAAGCCCATACCGTGCTGGCCGAGCATTTCGGTATCAGCGAACGCGGTGAAATCCTTTTCCTGCGTGAGTCGATCTCGCGCATGGTAGCGGAACAAGAGTATTTTGAGGAGAACCTGACAAAAAAAGTGGAGGCGGAGCTGGCTGAACTTCGCCGGGCGCAAGAGGATAAGGTTGACCAGATTCGCGCGGCCTTCGGCGGCCTGCGCCAGCAGGTCACCCGCCTGGAGGCAACCGCCGGACCAAAGGCGCGCCTTTCGCCCGAGCATATGGGTCAGCTCCGCCAGCTAGTGGCCACCCTGGGCGGCCTGCTGCAAGAAAAAGGGGTTATCAAACCCTACCCGGGGATTTACATGGACGTCACCCGCATGACCGGCGTCAGCCGCTCCGAAGACATTCGCCAGGAAGACTTCCCTAAAGTGGTGGCCTTCCTCGAGGAGCAGATTCAACGACTGACCACGGCCAGTGGAAGCTCCGGTTCCGAAAAACCGGGTGAGGGCAGCCGGGAGTCCTGATTCTCCGGCGGATAGGTTGCATGGAACAGGGCTTTCAACCGCAGGCAGCCGCGATTCGCAAGCCAGACTACCTCGAGGCCTGGAATTTAGTCTCGGGGCAACTTCGCGGCGAGATGAGCCGCGCCCAGTTTGAAACCTGGGTGCAGCCTCTCAAACCGCTTGGCTATGCTGATCGCGTCTTCCGGCTTGGTGCGGTGAACACCTTTACGCAGGAGTGGGTTGAAAGCCGACTGAAGAATCGCGTCACCGCTCTGTTGAGCGGCATGCTAAACGAGACTGTCTCTTTGCGGGTGGTGGTTGTTAATGGAACCAATGACGCCAAGGCTAAAAAGATTTCTGCCCGCGTAGCGGCAGACCTGGCAACAGACCATCCGGGTTCACAAACAAGTCTGGAAGGTGAGGTTGATCTGCCGGATGATGAGCCGGCCTCGACCGGCAGCGGCAAAGCCAGCCCGCGCAAACTAATGCTGCACCGCGCCTACGGCAGCGAACGCGCCCGTGTAATTCAACCTGAACGCGGCATGTTTATGACCCTGTACTTCTTCCAGCAGTGGCTGCCGTTAATCGGCCACTCGGCTTTCACTGTCATCCTGGCAGCCCGCTCGATGTGCTACTGGAACCCCAAGACCGGCGAGTTGCGCAACAGTATCGAGACCGAGATGAGCGAGCTGGCGCAGCGCGCCGCGGTCAGCGTGCGTACCGTCAAAGATGTGCTCAACAACGACCTGGTGCGCCGCCATTTCCTGCGCTACACTGTACGCCGTATTATGACCGTCAACGGCGTGCGCACTGCCGGGATTCTGCTCCAGGTGCGCATGGATGATCCATTGACCCCCACCGATCAGGCCGAAACCGGCCATGAGGAGGACGGGGTGTGGTACTCCGCTGAATTCGACGACGAATCCGAACCGTAGACCGAACATCCGGGCGGATTTCTCGGCCCCCTCAGATTGATGGTTTGTCGTAGGGGTCGACCCCGCGAATTTTGCGCCCCTGACTGAAAGGAATGGGGATGTGTCGACCCCATTGGTCGTGGCACAATAGTTCCTGCCCAAACGGAACGGCTTTTTGCCTCTCCCTTACGGGGTTTACAGTCCGTGGGCGGGTTTATACGCCTGAAATAATGCGCATAGTTTAATTTAGGTTTTCGTGAGAATATTGGCAAGGGCAGGGGGAGGTTGGCACTGAAATTGCATAGCTCTCTCTTGCCTGGCTGTTATAAGCAGTCATGGTTGTAATTTTCGGAGATTTTATATAAAATTGACCCGTTTGCAGATGGATTTGTCTAGACCATCTGGCAGGGAGAGGGAATGCTTGTGGGGGGTCCTTAGCTTTTGAACAAAGGTGATCATGAAATCATCCCGCTGGCGCATAATTCTTCGCATCACCCTCTTCTATTTCATCCTGAGCGTTATTTGGATCACAACTTCCGATTCAATCCTCTTCGCGCTGGTACACGACCCGGAAAAAGCGCGCCTTATTTCAATCTACAAAGGCTGGGGGTTCGTGGTGGTCACCGCAGCGTTGCTGGCCGGGCTGCTCTACCGCGAGCTGCGCAGCCTGGAAGCTGCCCATGCGCGCCTGGAGGAAAGTGAACAGCGTTTCCGGCTGTTATTTCAGGACGCGCCGGTTAGTTTTCTTTCATTGGACGCGGCCGGCAACATCCAGATCGTTAACCGGTTGTTCTGTGACACGCTTGGCTACGCCCCCGACCAGGTGGCGGGCAAACCTTTCGCCGACCTGATGACACCTTCCGCCCGCGAACATTTCGCGCATACCTTCGGTGAGTTGGTGAGCACTGGCGGTACAGGTTACCAGGGTGAGCTGGAATTATTGCGTGCCGACGGTTCGCGGCTGCTGGCAACGGTGACTGGCCGGGCGGTCTCGCTCGCTCCATCTACCCTCGGGCCGCTGCGCGTTCCGCAATCATCCGGCCGTTATTTCTATTTCACCCTGCAAAATGTGACCGAGCAGCGCCTGCTCGAAGCGGAGTCGCGTCACCAGCAAGAGGAGTACCGCCGCATTGTGGATACAGTGCCAGCCATGATCTTCTATTTGAATCGCGACCAGGTTGTGGTGCGCGTCAACCAGGCGGCCGCTCTCCAGCAACATAAAACACCGGCCGAAATGATCGACCAGCCGATAAATACGCTTCTCCCGGAATTTGCCAAACTGATCGACGACGGCTTTGAAGAGATCCTGGCGACTGGCACCCCGGTGCTGGGCAAGACCTATCAGACGGCTACTGCTGAAGGGCTGCCAGCCTGGGTGCAACTTGACCGCATCCCATACCAGGGTACGGACGGCAAGCCAGAAGGGGTGGTAGCATTTGTCACCGATATTACGGACCGCGTGCGGCGCGAGCGCGACCTGGAAGCCCTGGTGGATATCGCTGCAGCGCTGCGCAAGTCGAACAACCGGGCCGACATTTACCAGACTATCCTGCAGGGGGTGCTCGACTATTTGCACGTGGATGGGGCCTCGCTTGCCATGCGATCGCCAACCGATGACCGCCTGACCATCGAGTGTTCTGTTGGGCGCTGGGAGTTTATGGCTGGGCGGGTGATCGAGGAAGGCCAGGGGCTCAGTCACCGCGTGGTGGAATCGGGTCAGGCTGAGTTGACCCAGTTGGTCACCCCGGCCGATACGATCAACGGGCAGCAGTATCCGGATGACGTCCGGGCTGCGGGAGCGGCCCCGCTGATCGCCGAGTATCACACGCTGGGCGCATTGTGGGTTGGCAGCCGCCGGCCTATCCCTGAGGAAGATTTTCGGATGCTGCGCGCCATTGCCGACATCGCTGCCGCTGCGTTGCAGCGTTCCCTGGCCTACGAACAAACCCAACTTCGCCTGCGCCGCGTTAGCGCGCTGCACTACATCGACATGGCCATCTCCGCCAGTTTTGACTGGCATGTGACCCTCAATGTGGTGCTCAGCCAGGCTATTGCCATGCTTGGCATGGATGCTGCGGCGATCCTTACCTTCAACCCGGAGACCCAATTGCTGGAATATGCGGCCGGGATCGGGTTTACTTCCGGCCAGATCGAACGAACCCGTTTGCGGATGGGTGAGAGCCAGGCCGGGCAGGTGGCGTTGAAGCGCGAAGTGCGGTACATCCCCGATTTGCATCATGTCGAAGACTTGACGATCGGCCGCTTTGCCCGAGCCGGAGAGGACTTTACCACTTACTGCGCCGCGCCGCTGGTGGGCAAAGGGCAGGTGAAGGGTGTGCTGGAACTGTTTCACCGCACCGCGTTCAACCCGGACAGCGAGTGGATGGATTTTCTGGAGATGCTGGCGGCACAGGCGGCCATTGCGATCGACAACGCTCAACTGTTCGAGGATTTGCAGCAGTCTAATAGCGAGCTGCGCCAGGCGTATGACTCTTTGATCATTGGCTGGTCGCGGGCGATGGAACTGCGCGACGCCGAAACGCAGGGGCATGCCAACCGCCTGGTGGAGCATACGGTGCGGCTGGCGCGGCGGCTGAACTTGCCCGATACCCAGCTTTCGCACCTGCGCCATGGGGTACTCCTGCACGATATTGGTAAGATGGGCATTCCCGACGCGGTGCTGCTCAAACCCGGCCCGTTGACCTCGGCCGAGTGGGAGGTCATGCGCCAGCACCCGGTTTACGCCTTTGACCTGCTCTCGTCCATTGCGTACCTGAAGCCGGCGATGGATGTGCCTTACAGCCATCATGAACGCTGGGACGGCAGCGGCTACCCGCGCGGGCTGCAGGCGGAAGATATCCCGCTGACGGCGCGTATTTTTGCGGTGGTGGATATTTGGGATGCGTTGACCCACGACCGTCCGTACCGCACCGCCTGGGATAAATCGCGGGCGGCTGCCTACCTGCGCGAGCAAGCCGGAGTTCAGCTCGACCCGCGCGCCGTGAATGAATTCCTGGCCATACTGAAGGAAGACGGGGAGATCGAGTAAGGCGCGCCAGGTGTCATGCCCACGTGCATAGGGTGGTTTTAGACCGCGCAGCGGCTGTAGGGGCGCGCTAAGTGCCATGTACCGCGTGTCATAGGGTGGTTTTAGACCGCGCAGCGGCGGTAGGGGCGCGCAGTGCGCGCCCGCTTTGCGTTGCAGGCGAGACATTTGCCTTTCAAATACAACATACAGCGGGTTGATGCGCGCCCGCCTTCATGCGTCATTTCGCTTTTTTTGCGGTAAAAAAGGTATTCGTTTCAAATTACTCATAAAACGAACAGGCAGGATTGGGCGGTTTTTGGCACAGCCATGGGGGGCAGGGCGCGAATACACCCTACGGGTGGGGGTCAGGGTATTCGTATTCGTTTCGTAAAAAAAATCAAAAACGAATACCTCTTGCGGGTTACAGGGACGGAATAGGGGTATATTGGGTGCTGTCGGCAGGTTGTTAAAGTACAAGGGAAGATAGTTTTATTATAGAAATTATTTTCTAGTTGTCAAGAGGGAAAAGAGAAGGAACTCGATACGAATGTTTATAGGAGCATGCAGCCGAGAATGGTGAAGGGCACGTGCAATGCACCCGCAAGGTGCAATGCACGGCAGCGGGCGCGCGATCCCACGGCCGCTGGGCGGTTGGGGCTGTCCCAAAAGCGGGCGGGCGTGGAAGCCCGCCCCTACCTGTAGATACCGTCTTGAAAGTCAAGCGGTAGACAGGTAATTGGGATCAAATGGTTGGTTACGTTTAAGGACTCCATAAACAATATGGAGCAATTTCCGCATTGCCGCACTGATGACAGCCTTT
>Ga0074195_1003104_pt1 | contig 16456 bp, 15 predicted proteins | sample EPASupsiteHSE623_FD_64525 | JGI IMG/M metagenome (GOLD analysis project Ga0074195, IMG submission 64525) | Bioremediated contaminated groundwater from EPA Superfund site, New Mexico - Sample HSE6-23 | ecosystem: Environmental > Aquatic > Deep subsurface > Groundwater > Contaminated ...
CCATTCCAGCCAACAAATAAGAAATACCAGGAAGAGTTCTGATGTCCTGAAGGGCCGACTCCAGCAATGTGGAACAAAGAGTGCAAAGAGGCATCTCAAGAAGCTTTCTGGAAGAATGGCCAGGTTTGCCAGAGACGTGAATCACAGAATATCTAGAGGATTGATCACGAAGGCTAAAGACACCCTCTGTCTGATTTCCCTTGAAGATCTTGAGGGAATCAAACGAAGGGTCACGGTTAGGAAGTCTCAGAGACGTGATCACCACTCCTGGAGCTTTGATCAGCTCAGGCAATTCTTGACTTATAAGGCCGCTGTAGCTGGTGTGCCTCTGATTTTTGTAGACCCTGCATATACCTCTCAAGAATGCCCGATCTGCCATTGTGTCTCCAAGTCCAATCGACCTACGAGAGATGATTTCCGTTGTATCTGCTGTGGCTTCTCTGGTCCGGCTGACAACATAGCGGCTACCAACATAGCCGCAAGGGTAGCAGTCAACCTGCCTATTGTGTCCCGATTTTTTGCGGAGGCGCAAGCCCTACCCTTTAAGGTAGGGTAGTTGACTGGATAAAAAAGGATAAGAAATCTTCAGGTCACTATGAACTGCCCTGTCATCTGAGTTGGATGTATATCGCACCTGAAGAAGTAGCTGCCTTTCGCTGTCGGCGCGTTGAATGTATATGTCGTCGATGCTGGTCCCACTATGGCATTGCCGCTAAATATCCTCTTCAAAGCCGAAGAGTCGGTATACACTGCAAAGTTATGGGATATGCCCTGATCGTCGTTCCTGAATTGGATTGTCACCTGGGCGGCGGCTGGCACTGTGATTGTGCTCTGGTTGAATGCCATGTTCCTGGCATCCAGATAAATGACCGTTCTGGGTGCGGAAATTGCTTTCAGATTTGGCGTCGTCACAGTGACAGTATCGACTACCGGCGGTCTGAGTGGCGTGTGGTCGTTGTTCACAAGCTCTGCAGAGAAGTTGTGCGTTCCTTGCGAGACGTTCTTCCAGGTGTAGCTGGTGTTGGAGGCCATGGTCCATGTTCCAGATTCGGTCAGAGCAGGCCTGCCAGATAGAGTGGGTGCGATGACATCCATGAAGTAGTGGATATGACCCTCTCCAGTCACATTAGCCTTGCTCATGTTGCCTGTCAGATTGAAGTTCTGGACCTTCAATGATACTGTAACGTTATTGGTGCTCAGGACTGCCCCCTCTTTGGGCTCTGTGATCATGATCTGGGGCGTGGTCAAATTCTCGCCCAGCCGCAAAGCGACAAGTGTTGCATTGCCAACTCCCGCAGGCCATACGATTGTGTCTCCAGCAACTGCCGGCCAGCCGTTGATTCCAGCTGGAGCCGTGTACTTCCAGACCCTCTCGCCTGTGTCCTTCTTGAATGCATATACGTTGCCATCGTAGCTGGCTGTGAATACCAGGTCGTTGATCACTGTAGCTGCACCGACATTGAGAGAGTTAAACTTCCTTGTCCAGAGTATCTGGCCTGTATCTACCCTGATGGCTGTCAGTCCGCCCTTGCCCTGGCTTATGTTGGACCCTGCTCGACTGGTGGGCGTGTAATATGAGGCCAGATCATTATAGGCCACATAGACCATGCCATCGGTGTAAGCCATGGGGGTCTCTACTCCGCCAAGTGAGCTTGGATAGACCATAGTCGTGGTCCCATTGGGCAGGAGGCCAAGCTGATCGTTCTCGTGCCTGCCCACAGCAGTTGCCCAGAGTATGGAGCCCGTGCTGCGGTTAAAGGCATAGACCCGGCCCATCTTGCCGGCACCAATCACTATATCCTGCTGCATTCCGCTGATATCGGCGCTGGTCAGGATTGGAGCTATCTGGAAGTCCAGGTCAAAGAGGTCATGAGGATAGATCTGGTTGTACCAGGCAAGGCTTCCATTGGCATGGTCTATGGCCATTATGCTGTTGGTATACAGGTTGGGTCCCGGCCTGCTGGTTCCGTTTGGCCATTCAAGTGTGCCCGGCCATGGAGCAGGATTTCCTATGCCCCAGAAGGTAAGGCCGGTCTTCATGTCTATGGCCGGGGTGTACCAGGCACCTCCGCCGCTGTTTACCTCGGGGTGGCCCCAGAGGTTTGGAGAGTCCACTGTGCTGAAGTTCCACTTAGTCTCTCCAGTGGCCTGGTCCAGGGCATAGAGGACTCCTATGCCTCCCGGTGCGTAGAATATGTCTCCTGTGCCGGGCACAGTTGAGGTGTAGACCATGCCGTCATAAATGGCAGGCTGGATGTCTATGCCGCTGGTGGAGACATTGGAGAGCTTGACGGTCCAGATCTCCTGACCATTGCTGGCATTGAGGGCGGTCATGTTCAAGATGTCTTTGGCCAGGAAGACCTTGCCCCATCCAACTGCCGGTCCGTTTGGGCCCTCCACTGCTGATGAGTTGTACTCCTTCTTCCATATCGTCTGGCCGGTCCCAAGGTCCAGGGCGAAGACATTGCCTTTGAGATCCTGGAAGTAGACCGTGTTCCCCTGAATTATGGGGTTGCTGGTACCTCCACCAAAAGTGCCAATGCCAGTGATCTTGAAATACCAGGCCTCACCGAGGCTGGCGACATTGGCGGAGCTTATGCTGGAGTCACTTGTAGCTCGGGTGTTACTGTAATCCTTATTTGGCAGCGGCCAGTCCTTGGCATACTGGACTACCTCTGGCGGCACTGAAGATGTGCTCACATTATCTGCCTCTGCCCAGGCTGGCAGCATCAGGGCTGTCAGCACCATTAAGAGAAGCAGCGCATTATACCATCGATTGGTACTATGGGCTATAATCAATCGACCAACTCCTTGGACAAATCTACTAAGTTATATGCGGTGCAGTCTTAATTGTCTTTCCCCGGCAGAAAAAGCGGCGCTATTTGAGCGATACTATTTTATTCAAAGAAAAATTGTTGCCTGAGTTCTACAGCATTGAACTCTGCATTATGGCAGCATATTATTTTCCCGGGAGTATCTCTGAGATTGCTTGGGATAATTATGCTGAGCGCTGTAACCATCCGGCCTAGTCCAGATTGCTATGCCGTGATTATTGGTAGTCAGGGCATATCCCAGCCTTCTCAGTTCAGATCTAGCCTCTTGCGGGGTCAATCCGCAAGCTCGTGACAGCCGATTCAGCTCTCCATGATCCAGGACGCGATCTCTTAAAATCGGCTTATGTTGTATATATTCGCTGATGGATCTCATAGTCTTGCCACTGCAACATATCTCATTTTTGGGACTTCCTCATCAGTACATGTCATGCAACCGGGGCCTCTGGTCCATTCTAGCAGTGCATAGGACGGCCCTCTTGCATATTCGGTAAGTCGTTTCCTGCAGGCGTTGGAAATGCCGGCATCAGGTGGGGGCATGCGGCCGCCGATGTGGCCCATATTGCAGATTTTATTGCCGATTTCACTATGCGGACCTCCCATCATATGGGGCTTGGCTCTTGATCGAACCAGCTAATTCATTCTTGAATATCGAACGGCATATAAAAGTAGGGCCGAACGAACGATGAAATGAGCATGAAACAACGAACGATCAGATCGTTCATCCAACTAAAATTGTACATTTCCAGGCAAGAACCTGAAATATTGTTCCGATATCTGATTTAACCTTGATCTCCTCACAAATCGAGTTTAGGACGAAATCAGGGCGAATCCCCGCCAATTTATTGGCGGGATACAGCCCGCACCTATTCCAATTACTTTCTCTCCCTGCAGCTCAACTATATAATCAAGCTCGCCCAAATATGATTTCACCAGATGATAGTGCGAAAAACTCTCAGAGTACCAGTGCATCACTCAATTACACAGTCAAAGCTTGATAGACTGGAGAGCCTCACGGCCAGGACTACCTTTGGTATTGCGCTCATCTCCTCATTGATATCTGAGGATACCGATCTCGACAGGAGGACCGTGAGAAAACTGGCAAAAGATAATGATATTGCATCAAGAACAGGGCTATCCTCTGGATTTGTAGATCAATGTGTGGATAAAGCAATCTGGTCCTGGAGATCCCGCCGGAAACTTCACGCCGACTGGGAAAGACGGGTTGATGGGGCCAACCAACGTGTAGATCTTGCAGAGGATGATTGGGCAAGAGAAAAAGCCGAGAAGTCCCTTGCTAAGCTCATCGATAGAGAACCATCTGCCCCCGATTTCCAGAAAAAGACTCCATGCAGGATTGACTATAGAACCGGCAGAATAGAATATGGCAATAACTTCTTCGTTCTATGGATGCATGTATCCACGCTCGAAAAGAACAGGCCGATGGATATTCCTTTAAATCCGTCTCACTATCATCTCAAGCAGCTCGAAGGCTCAGAGATTGATGACTTCGAGATCATCAAACACGGCAAGAAGTATTATGCTCACATCTCCATATCAAGGGAGATCACAGAGATTGAGACAAGTTCTGTCGGAGGCATAGACCAGGGTTTGAACAGGACTCTAGCAATCGTATTGCTAAACGGGGATATGCCTCATGAAGAGCTATTTTGTGAAACCGATAAGCTTAACCTAATCGATAAGTATGACTCCATCATAGCTTCAGTGCAGCACGCTCGAAATGGCAAAAAGCTAAGGCAGCTTCGACACAAGAGATCCAATGTAGCCATATATCATGATTGGTGTCTGGCCAATCACGTAGCCTTGCTCACCGAAGGCTATTACCTGGCAATTGGAAACGCCCGGTTTCATCAGACCAATATTAAGGGCAACGGTAAGCCTGGTCTAAGGAAGAGGATAGGCATTTGGAGCTATAGCAGGCAGAGAGTGTATATCGCCCTCAAGAGGGCTGAAATGGGCTATCAAACCTTGCTCATTGATGAACGATATACCTCAAAGACATGTCATGTCTGTGGATCAAGGCTTGTCGAGAGGAAATGGCTGGATGGATCATCCTATATCCTATGCCATTGCTGCGGACTCAAGTATGATGCCGACCTGAATGCAGGACACGAAATAGCTCTTCGATGCCGAGATGACTGGCTAAAAGTGCGGATGAACCCGGTGGAGAACCGGGTGAGCGCATAAGACAGATGCCCGCCAATTCATTGGCGGGAGAAGGTCACATGCCAAGCTTCATGCCCTTCCCGGCATATCTTATTTCAGGATTTGTACTGGTGGAGGCAATAACTCTCTATGCAAGCTCTTCGTTGCAGTCATATGCAGACTCTAATGAACAGGATACTGGATTCTGGTCAGGTATTCGTTTTTGCAGTGGCCGGGGACAGCGGATCAGGAAAGACCACACTCTCAAACGGCATTCGGAGGATCCTTGGCGAGAATATGGTGGCCTCATTCTCTCTGGACGATTATCACAGCCTGGACCGTCAGCAGCGCAAGGTGAAGGGGATCACCCCTTTAAACCCCGAGGCCAACAGGCTGGACCTTCTGGCAGACCACCTGGAGATGCTGAGGAGTGGCGAGTCCATCGACAAGCCCGTTTATGACCACAGTACAGGTGAGATCAGCGGCACAGTTCCTTTTGGCCCGGCCCCGGTGATAATCATTGAGGGGCTTCATCCTCTTTACACAGAGCGGCTTCGCTGCCTGACAGACTTCAAGATCTTCGTTGATCCTTCCAGGTCTGTAAAGCGGCTCTGGAAGATGAGGCGGGATGTTCGCGATAGGGGCTACGACCCTGAGACCGTCATGCGCGAAATAATCGCCCGCGAGCCTGACTACAAGCAGTATATCGATATCCAGAAGATCTATGCCGAGATAGTGGTCAAGATCCAGGACACAAGGTTCCATCCTGCTCTGATGGAAACATCACCACCGGAGTGGTACTCGGTGAGGCTGATACAGCAGATCCTCGACCTCCCCCTGACCAAGGTTGACATGACCATCGACCTCTCTGCCATCCTCAGGTCATCTGAGCATGAGTTCTCCATAGAGTTCCAGCGCGACGACTACTATGGAAAGAAGGTGGGCATAATGACCATCGACGGCGAGATACACCACTCCATGGTAGAAGGGCTGGAAAGGAAGCTGGGCGATCTCCTTGGCACTCACTCGGCCATAAGCGACAGGCATGATGATTATGTCAACTCCATAGGAGTCGCCCAGCTCATTTTGACCTGGCGCTGTCTGGAAAAGCTGGAGTACCTGCTCAGGAGCTAGGCTCTGTCCGCCAAATTTTTTGAATCGATCTTTGGAAACCATCCTCAGTATTTATATTCCTAGAAGCTAATGCTGGGTGAAAAAGGCTAAATGCATCCTGAGGAACGATCTGCATGAGCTTTCTCATAGATCCGCCGTTACTCTTTCTGTCCGGCATTGCCATCTACCTGGCAGGCCTGAGGCTGGGCTGGGACAGGCATGCCAAGATTGTGGTGGGCATAGGAGTCGTGCTGACCTTCGCAGTCTTCAGCTCCCTCCTGTACCTGGACCTCATCAGGTGCGTCTTCCCTTTCTTCTCGGGCCTGAAGGGCTCAGAGTTCATGCTCCACACCAACCTCACAGGGATCTCCAGGGATGAGGTCCCGGGAGCAGTCGTCGTCGTCCTCTTTCTTCTCTATCCGGTCTGGCTCTTTTGCGGCTACGCAGCATCCCTCCTGGCATCCAAGCAGCTTCGCAGGTCCAAGGAGGTCTTCACCTATGCCGATGTAACGTCTCGCAGTCCAAGAGGTCCCTCCAGAGAGCAATCCAGATTTGCAGTGGCCAGAAGCCCGGATCCACATAGGTGCGTCAGAGAGGCGGTCGCAGCCCTGGGCGGCATGGGAACGGTAGTCACGCCCGGAGACAGGGTCCTTATAAAGGCGAACATCTGCGGGGGCGTCCCTGAGGATCCGGGCACCTTCACAAGCGTTGCAGTGGCAGATGAGGTGGTGAACCTGGTCCGCGAGGCCGGAGGTGAACCTGTGGTGGCAGATGCTGACATGATCTGGACCAAGTTCTGGCCTGCGGCTGGAGACGAGGGCTATGTGGAGTGGGCAGAGCAGAAGGGAGTAAAGCTGGTGAACCTCTCAGAGACGGAGATCGTCAGGTTCAACTTCGGAAGCGATAGCGCGCTTGGGATTGAGAGGGTCTCCAGGGAGGTGCTGGATGCAGATGTCATCATCTCTGTCCCTTCCATGAAGACCCACCTTCTCACGGGCGTGACCCTTGGCATGAAGAACATGTACGGCACCTTCCCTGAGATCGATAAGGCCAGATATCACAGAAAGAAGATAGAGGACGTCATCTTCGAGATCAACCTGGCTTTCTTGCCCAACCTGACCATAATCGATGGCACTATAGGCGGCGAGGCTATAGGTCCTCTGAGCTGCAGACAGGTCGATTTTCAGACCGTGGTGGCCTCCAGTGATGTGGTGGCTGCGGATGCAGTGGCCTGCCAGCTCATGGGCTACGATCCCATGTATATCGACCACATAGCCACTGCTCACCAGCGGGGGCTTGGGGATGCCAGTTTGAAGTATGATCTCCAAAGCCTTCCCTATGCTCATGCTGGCGGAAAAGATGGAGACTGGGAGAGGCCCGACTTGGAGGTTAAGAGCTTCTATGAGTGGGCCATAGAGCAGCTGCTCCGGCTGCCGGGCTGGGAGACGCTCTTCAATATAGGTGCCGACTTCTTCCTCTATGACCTGGCCAGGCTTCCTGTCTTCAAGTATCTGACTCCTGCAGGGCTTCAGCTGCTAAACGACTTATTCCTCTTAAGCCTCCAGAACCAGTTGGATACTGATGAGGATAGGGCCCGTCGCAGGTCAAATCTGCTTATAATCTCCATCTTCGTACTGGCCTCTCTGGTGGGGTTCTTTGCAGATGGCTACTTCTGGAAGGCGGGCCTCAGCTTCAATCTTGGCTACATAATGGCCATAGCCCTCTCCATCTGGTCTGCGCTGAGGATGAGAACAGATCGGCTGGCTACTCTGACATTCTTCTCAGCAGCCCTGGGCACAGTGGTCGAGTACCTTCTTCTCAGGTCGGGCCTGGTCGATTACTACGGCCCATCTGCCCCGCCTCTCTTTGCAGTCGCGGGCTGGGTGGTTTTAATGGCCTCTATCTTCGGCTTGGCTGACCTGCTGAGGGCCTGGATATCGGGCCTTGGGATCTTCTCCAGGGTCCAGAGATGGAGAGTCGTGCCACTACTGGCGGTGCTCACGGCCTTCGTCCTCTTCATGTTCTGGGAGGGATACTTCTGGATCTTGGGACCTGTGATGCTGCTGATGTATGCAGCATTGGCATTGCTCGGGCTCTTTGCTTCCAGCAAAAGCTCAATTGAGTGGAATGCTTCTCTTGCGGTCATGAGCATAGTCCTTGGAGGACTCATGGAGCTGGCAGGCTCGGCCTCGGGCCTGTGGTGGTACTGGTTCCATGAGCCCCTATCTGTGTTCATATGCCTGGCATGGGCTGTTAACTCAGCAGCTGTGAACGGGCTTACCTCCCTGTCGGGGATGGATATGCCGCGTAATGGATAATCCAGAAATGGAAAATCCCGAAAAAAGAGAGCTACCATCTCTCCTGGGCAGTGATCTCGCCCAGGCTCTTTCGTGGAGTAGGCTGCGGCACCTTGGCAGGATAGCCCAGGGGCAGTAGAGCTACCACTCGAACATCCCGTGGTATGCCCAGTATCTCTTTCACCTGGTCCTCGTAGAATGCCCCTATCCAGCAGGTTCCCAGCCCCTCCGCGGCCGCGGCAAGGGTCATGTGGTCCACGGCGATGGTCACGTCTACGGTGTATGCAGCCTGGCCGCAGGTCATGACATAGTTCGTCTCGGTTCCGCAGGCAGCGATGACCACCGGCGCTTCCGCCACAAAGGACTGGCCTCTGGCGGCCTCAGAGAGCTTCATCCTGGTGGCGGGGTCCCTGACCACCACGAACCTCCAGTTCTGCCTGTTGCTGGCAGATGGAGCCAGGCGGGCCGCCTCCAGGACGCGGCCGAGCTTCTCTTCTTCGACCTCTCTGTCCAGGTAGGATCTGACCGACCTCCTGGTCCTTATGGCCTCCATCAGTTCCATATGATCAGGCCCGCTTCTTGATCTCCCTCTCCACCTCTTTGCCCATCTCGGTCAGGGTCCAGGTCCCGTCGCCCTGGGATACTATCTGCCTCTCTGCCATCTCCTCCAGGATCTTCTTCACTCCAGGGGCTGGTATGTGCTCAATCTTTGCAATCCTTTCAGAGCTTAGCGATCCCTTGGAGCCCAGAATCTGTAAAACCCTCTCGCGCTGAGGGCTTCCCATGATAAATCCTATATTTGCTGATGTCATCTCTTCCATAAAATTTCCCTCTGTATGCGTTAGGTTTATTGCCACCGACTTCGATATTAAAAGTGGCGGGCGGTCCGGGTGGTTCGGCGTCACCTGTAACCCGAAATCGTCGACAGCGGGGGGCTCAAGCCTTCGGAAGACTTCATGCGCTGCATCTCAGTCCAGCGGCACACAATGAATCTCCGTTCTGTAGGGACGGCACCGGCACGCGGGTCTGCCTGAAGGCAGATCTGTAGGCCATAATTGCAGGGACCGGTTCAGGCCCGGAAGGGAGCAGACCTACTGCGGGTAACTATCGCTTACAGGATGTCGGGGACGAGGAAGCTGTTGGATCAACTGGCATGCAGCGTTGGAGCCGACCGTTGGCATGTCCGCCATTTGATTCTTATTATAAAGGAGCTCTTTTGAGGATTCCTATTAACTGGCGTTATAGCGGCCGTTTTTAAAAATTTGCGTCTGTTTTGCCCTTGTAGTGCCCAAATCCCTTGAATCCTCCATCATATTAGGCCATCCTTCGATGGCGTCCGCTATGTTTAGATAACATTTGCATTTTTCAAAGTGCAGAGCTGGTATAAATTAAAAGCGATTGCGGTAACTACCATCTTAACATGGACCCTCCTGACGGTGGTAACCAATACCCTTCCCGCTCCAAAGACTCTTTTTATTACCGCATGTGGTCTCTCACCTGGTGATCTGAGTTTACTGATCAACCGATTGCGTTCCTCGTCGAGTTCACTGAGAGGCTTGTCTGTAGTTCTGCGCTTCATAGTAAAATCAATGCCCTTCGCCCTCGCGCCGAAATACCCTTTATCTCTGAGCACTACTTCACCCTCTATAGATAGGTCGACTTGACTATCGTGCAAAGACGCAGTGGACGTCTCTATATCGCGTATTAAGCTGTAGTCGATATCGGTTTTTTGATGCAACTTATATCCGAAGTGTGTTTCATCTCCTTTCTTGGCCCATGTGCCGTCTCGACTGCGACGAGTCTTGGCTTCCTCGCCGCGTGGTTTCTTTGATGATCCAGGATCAGCCTCAATGAAGGTAGCATCTTGAACGGTTCCACGCTTAACCCGTAAACCCATAGCGTCTAGCTGTCTTTGAAATTCAGTCCAGACTATTTTATCTGTCTCGGTCTCTGCCATTCGTTCTTTGAATAGCCATATCGTTCTGGAATCGGGGAAGTGATTGGGATAACCGAGAAAGGCCATAAAGGATATGCGGTCGGCCATCTGTCTTTCGACCGCCAGATCGCTCAAGCCATACCACTGTTGTAGGATTAAGATCTTGAACATAAGAATAACATCGCAGTTGGGCCTTCCGCCTTTCTCGCTCTTATTGGTATACATCCCTTCTAGGTCCTGGCGAATGGGCATCCAATCTATCAAATCTGGTATCTGGGATAGTCTGGACGCTCCTTGCTTCTCATGAAGCCCTCGTAATACCCAGGTAGTAAAAGAATCCATGATTCTACATATTAATTATAGTATATAATACTTTCGATACCAATCTTTATGATGGTTTATAGGAGTCCTCTTTTGAGGATTCCTATTAACCTACCAAAAATCTATAGGCTTTATATAGCATTTATAAAGCTTAGACCAAAATCAGAGGTTACATAGGAATCCTCTTTTGAATCATGATACTGAACTATGCGCAAGGTATTAACCTGGCTTAATTGGAGTGAGTTGATGAGGGTAAGTTGGGATAGAATCCCAGCTAGAATTAGGTGTAGATTCAACTCTCAGGGGATTTGAGCGATGGCTACGTGGAATCACCCAGTTTCCTGCCTTTGAAGATGATTCTTGTGGTTATAGCGCTCGATTTTCACTTAAAATTCACAACAGAGATCTGTTTAATAATTATAGAAAGTCCTGCAAAGTCTTGATCTTAGGCTTTATAGGCGTAATTATCTTCGGAGGATAATATAAACCTACAATAAGCCAGGTTGGATATTGGGAAAACATTCCCATATAGAAATAAAAATCTCTATCCATCATATAATTATAATATTTCTGTTGGAGCATTTCCCATAGCCGATCTACATTACCATAGCGCAATCCCCATTTTCGGTAAGATTCAAATAATTCCCAATCTTCACATTGTATTTTATGTTTCTTGCCTTCTTTGCATCCATCACATATGAATTCATAGCCAAATATGTGCGGGATTTCCTCTACTTCAGGTATTTTGTCCCCAAAGAGCGATTGCTGGAATGCTTTTTCATCGCTATATATTTGGAGGAGGTCTTTTTTATAGAATTCTAGAACATCTTTGGGTTTTATGAGACCTATTGAAGTCCTATCTTTACCATATTGATCTCTTAAATCCTCGAGTGATGAAGACATGTGCGGAAGTATGATTTTATTTCTCTCAGTCCAATTGGTTTTGCCGCTCTTTTTTGTGCTAAGGCTATCATCCACGATTTTTATAGAACCATTTCTAATTCTATAGCTTTCTTTTCTGCTAAGCTTCTCGCTAGCTTTAGTACATTCCACTTCAATCCAATCATATTTCTTTATTTTATTGACGATATATGTGTTATAGGGTATTGGATATAACCTTATCCAGTCTCCATCCTCAGTTAACCCAATTGTGCAAACAACATCGCCATGTTTTCTGCTCCTCTCTGGATATGCTTTTACAGTTACTAATATTTTCTTCTTTTCCCATATCATATATCTGTAACCTCGATATCCTCTTCTCTCAGCAATTCAGCTAATATCCCTCTATGGCAGTATTTGATATTTTTTTCATAACACATCATAGATATCCGATGGTCTTTGCCTACGGATTTTATCTCTTCAATAAATTCTTTTTTTTCTTTAAGGTCTTCTCTATATTTTTCAAATAAAATTACATAATCCTCATAATTTTTAAGATTTTTCCTAAGATCAGAAGATATACCTAGTTGAGGGATGTGCTTATAGCTTATATTAACCTTTTGCAAATATTCTTTTAATTTATATCCCTGAAATCCAAATTTCCTGCTATACGGGTTTTTACGTATATCTATGAGAATTTCTATCTTATTCTTAATTAACTCTGATAGAAATTTATCCAATGATTTCCCTTCATAGCCAATTGTAGTTATACCTGGAAGACCCTTCTCGTAATTTTGATTTTTTGAATAAAGGCTAAATATAGTATATTGAGGGTATGTATCATAAATATATTTTAACAACGATTTGTCATCTAAAGGTGAGAAGTTCTGAGAATAAATTCTAATGATATTTTTCTTCTTATTATCTATTGTTGGCAAATCCTTTTTAATTAAGCACACAGATTCATCACTAACTGAGACATATCCTTCTTTCTCTAGCTTAAATAGATCGTTATATAGTTTAAAAGAGAATGGTCCATACTTATAAGGGACAAAGTCATAAATAGGTACCCTTTTCGAAATCAAGAACATAAGCTTAATAAGTCTAAGCTTAGACATCTCTAAATTATTATAATTTAGGAGAAAAATCATTCCTTTTTCTCCAATAGTTAGCATGCTGTTTTCCTCTTATTCAAAGTATATACTTTTATCTCTAAAATACCCTACTCTAATGGATAAGGAAGAATGCCGTGAGAACCTGAGAATGGTCTTAGAGAATTGGATGGCCATAAGCTTGAAGCTTGGCACGCCAATTCCACCCATCGAGGGTTATTAGATCAAGGACCCTGCTAAGGCTTGATGCCTGAACTACCCTTTTTTCTTTGAATGAGCTGATCAGGCGATTGCATGAGCTTAGTTTTTAGAACATTTTACTGGCAGGAGTCTTCATACCATCATGATCGAAGGACTCTTCGAGGAAACGCAATCCTCAAGCTAACCATTCCTAACTACCGATTTGCCATGATTCTTCTTTTGGGACAACACTAAGGAGCTGGGCTACCACTCAAGGCCGTGGAGGCCCCCCTGACCCCGCGGCCGCGGGGGACATTTACATCGATAGGCAAGCGCTGGCCGAGAGCTGCTATCTGGATGTGACAGCATGCTTCTCATCAGGAAATGTGGTTAGATGCATACATATCTGAAACCGTCACACTCTTTGCTAAAACTCTAGCCTATATGCATGAGTGTTCCCCGCGGCCGCGGGGTCAGGGGGGCCGTCGGCCTTGAGACACCCAGTAGTTAGTGCTTGGCCCAGAAAATCGTACGGGTCTTTCGTTGTCTAGTACAGTACCCGCAGGCTGAACTAATCCAATCGTTTCTCCCATCGCAGGATGATGGTTTAGATGCATATGCCAGGTCCATAGCAAGGCTAATCTCCCAATATGTCCAATCTCATCTGAGATAACCATGTCCGGTGCATCAAAACCCAGCTGGCAGCCAAGGTCCCTGGAGGCGCTCAGGCAGGCGCTCAGGCAGGCGCTCAGGCAGATCATGCCCGAGCTTGTGGACCGCTATAAAGTCAAGTCACTGGGCATCTTTGGCTCTTACGTCCGCGGGGTGGCCAGGAAGTCCAGCGACCTGGACATACTGGTGGAGTTCGACCGGGCCCCTTCAATGCTGGAGTTCATCCGCATGGAAGATGACCTCAGCAAGAGGTTAGGCATAAAGGTCGATCTGGTGATGAAGAAGGCTTTAAAACCCCACATAGACAAGTACATTCTGGAAGAAGTGGTGCCTGTATGAGGAGATCAGGGTGAGACTGCAGAGATTTCCTGATCGATATAGCTCAGTATGCCGAGAAGGGCATGCGTATAGTCAAAGATATCGATTACGAGGCCTTGAACTGATCGGGCCAAAGCAAGGCTTGCCTACTGCCGTCTAACCCAGAGTGCATATCCGCCCGTATTGGAAGTATCTGATTTCTCATGGCCTGGCTCTTATGGCAAATGCCAGGGTTCTGTGAATGCTCCCTCAGCCTGAAGGCTGGGGCTTCTATCGACTTTACGAAGAGATTGCATCCCCAATCTCAAAATACAATTATGCCCTATGATGGAAATAGGTTGTGGGGTCAAAGTTCAGGGAGAAGCGAGGGTCTATTCATCCCCCCGGGCCAGGGGAATTTCGCCCCTATGCACTCCCTGACGAAGTTAAATAGTTGGCAGGGCCACACAAGCCAGATTGCAGGTCTGGTAGGGAGATAAATGAGATGCATATATTGGAGATCTCAGGCTGACGGCGTCCATGGTGACTGCCTACATCCAGTGGGACCACTTGATCACTGTGTATTGGATCATGCAGATGAGTGCGATCTGAGAGACGATGCTGAGGAAGTCTATACCTGTGCTGTATGTGGCAATATTATGAGTTTAAAGAAATATGAGGCCCATGGCTGCATGTTTTGCGGTGCAGGTTCTGAGTGTGCGAAGCTCTATGGTACGAGGAACTCAGAGAATGGGCACGAAGGCAGATAATAGCTATGGCATGATTTGGACTTGGAAAACTGCTGGGGTCTCCCGAGAATAGCTGATAGGATCTTCATCATCGGCATCGATAATAACTATGCGAATCTGGTGCCAACATCCTCTTGCAGTATATATGGCATATATGCATAGGGGTTCCACCCAGAGGGGGTCAGGGAGGCAGTCGCACCCAGAAACGTCGGACACCTGTGCAAATCCAGAAAGCTTTGAAGGTCTTTTGCCTTCCGATAATCTTAATTTGGCATGAATGCATAGCATTCCCGTGGTATGATATCTAGGAGCAATCGTCTCTAGAAGCACGGGGCGTTTTCGTACCACATCAGGGTGCGCTTCTTAAATTATAGTCTTTTGTGAAAGTTGATATAATAAGACCACCTTAATACGCATCATGAAAGGCGATAGAGTTCGGGTAAAGAATAGTGAGGAAATCGAAAAGAGACTACCTATAGAAACAGATGCTCATGTTAAGCCAAGGCTGATATTTCTCAATGCAATAGCGAACTGTGACATAAGCTATGAACTAGCAAGTAAAATTTGTGGGCTAAACTTATCGACGGGATATGTTTGGATACGCAAGTGGAATGCCGAAGGATATGAAGGATTAAAAGATAAGGAAACAAGAACTGGCAGACCACCGAAGCTAGATGAAAATAAAATGATTAAGCTCAAAGAAATTCTGAAAACCAAAGATTACTGGACTACAAAGGAAGTCCAGAAGGTGATAAAGGACCAGTTGGATGTAGATTTATCTATTTTCCAGGTGATAAAGATTTTAAGGGAAAAATTGGATATGCTTTTCTCAAAACCTTATCCAATGGACTACCGTAAACCTGAGAATGCTGAAGAGATACTGGATAATCAGCTTAATCTGGTATTCAATCTTCTCAAGGAGAAAGGTATCAAGGAAGAGGAGATCGCAATAGGCTTCATCGATGAAGCTAGACCACAGAATACTGCCAATACCGTTAAAGTTTGGAGCTTTGAAAAGGTACGATCAGTAAAAAATACAACGAAATTCAAAGCAAATACGATTGGATTCTACGCAATCAGAGGAAATAGTGTAACTAAGTTTCTTGAGAATTCCATGGCACCATCAATAGCCGGTTTTATGGGTGACATAAAGAGTTCAAACGAGACATACCGTGCGATTGTGGCAATTGCTGATGGATTTCCGTCCCATAAGAGTGATCTTGTAAAGCAGAAGGCAAAAGAGCTTGACATATACATCGTTTATTTGCCCCCATATTCTCCTGAGCTGAATCCAGAACAATTCATCTGGAAATCTATTAAACGGGTGCTGTCTCTATCATTTCCTTCAAATTTAGAGGAAATGAAACAAACCATCACTAAATCTTGGTACGAGTTCTCTAGGAGTTTAAGTTATGCGAAATATTGGATAGACAGATTTTTATCTAATCATTATTGTTATAACGAATTGCGCTAAATACTATAATACTATCAATCTGAATCATGAGTGAGTATCATCCTGCAAGCCTGCTTTCGTGCTTTTCATAGCACTCAGGCCGTCACCTTAAATCCATAGAGAAGCAATAAGAATACGATGTTCTGCGAATACATCAACGCGGCCATGTCTAAGGCAGTCTTTGAGATCATTGAGGGCTGGATCGCTCTCAGCTTGAAGCTTAATCTACCCATTCCGTCTATTGAGGATCCTGAGATCAAAGTCCCTGTTGAGGCTTGATGTCCAAGCTCACGCAAGTCTGCTTTTTTATTTGATCATCTGTAGAAATGGGTAGTCTACCTTAGTTAGGTTGTTATATCATCAACTGCAATCATATAATTGGAGGAATACAATGATGAATGAAAAACTGGTTCCTCCAAGCTCCTTCTGCTGGAACCAAGAATGTGTAGA
>Ga0074195_1003105_pt1 | contig 16446 bp, 16 predicted proteins | sample EPASupsiteHSE623_FD_64525 | JGI IMG/M metagenome (GOLD analysis project Ga0074195, IMG submission 64525) | Bioremediated contaminated groundwater from EPA Superfund site, New Mexico - Sample HSE6-23 | ecosystem: Environmental > Aquatic > Deep subsurface > Groundwater > Contaminated ...
TGAGTATTAGCAGGACTACGCAGCGGAGCATAAGTCACGAGCGTTTATACCATTCCCCCGCAAAACGGAAAACAGCAAGGTCACGTTACCGGAAGGGGTTTGAACCTTAGATGAATACGACGTTTGTGCGGGAAACCCGTATCCCATCTATCCCTAATGCTGAACACCTTGATGTCCTGGTCTGGAGTTGTGATAGGTATAATGTTATAATTATCCTGCAGGATTTTCAGCACATTCGGGGTGTCACATATGTATCGGAAATTGATTAACCGGGTGATGGAATGACGGAAACAAAGAGGCCTTCTTCAGCTCCCGCTGATTGGGCCGCATTCAAAGAACAGGTCAAAAACTACGCCTTTTCTATCGGCATAGACAAGATAGGTTTTACCGACGCCAAGCCGCTGACCGGGCATCTTCCCCGTTTACTCCGCCGGAAAGAGGCAGGCTTCCGGCATGCCATAAATGAAGGGGATCCGTATAAAAGAGTCAATCCAGAGCTGCATATGCCTGAAGCCAAGTCTATTATTTCAATGGCCATTGTTTATCCATCGCGGGATCCTGCCCTACCGGGGGCGGATTCTTGTATTGGTTCCCGCGGGAGGTTCAGTTGTATCTCCAGGGGGCAGGATTACCATGGCGTTATGGGCCAAAAGCTGGCACAGCTAAAAGATTTTATACTGTCGTCGCAGCCGTGGTCCCAAATCATTACGGCAGTGGATAAGGAAGAACTGCTGGAAAAGGCAATTGCTGTTAAGGCCGGCTTGGGATGGTTCGGGAAAAATACACTTCTGGTGACTCCGGAATACGGGTCATGGGTCTACCTGGGAGAGCTTATCACCGACCTGCCCTTTCCCCCCGATCGGTCGCTTGAAGACGGGTGCGTGGCCTGCCGCAGATGTATTGAATCATGCCCGACCGGAGCGTTGGATGAAGATAAAAACCTCAACCCCGACAGGTGCCTGGCAGGTATCACCCAAAGCAAACACCTTCCTGCGCGGGAAATCAGGGCAGCCATGGGAGTTACATTATATGGATGTGACCTCTGCCAGCAGGTTTGCCCACAAAATGCCGCCGCAAAACCTGTTGCCAGGGAAGAATTCCGGTCCGGATATGATGAGGCCTTTCCATTGATAAATGACATATTGGGTATAACCGGTGGTGAATTTAAAACGCGTTTCGGACATACATCCGGAGCATGGCGCGGCAGAACGCCGGTCCAGCGCAATGCTGTAATAGCGGCCGGCAACCTGAGGGATGAAACGGCCGTACCGATTTTAATACAAATACTTTTATATGATACCAGGGCAGTTCTGAGAGGCGCCGCAGCGTGGGCCCTTGGAGAAATAGGGACGGCAGGGGCGGCTGAGGCCCTCCGGCGGGCCGTTGAAACTGAAAAAGACCCTGTCGTGAAAAACGAGATTACAAACAGTCTTAACAAATAGAGGAGGTTCGCGCTTGACGCGAACCTCTTTTAACTAGCCTTTAGCCATTTTCAGATAAATTTCTTTACACATAGTATACATTTCGTCAACGCGATGCTGGATATGTTGAAGCATCTGAGTATGCTGCTGCATCGTTTGCATCATATGCATCATATCCATCCCCGGCATTTCCATTCCCGGCATGGGGCACGGCATCATACCTCCCATGGGCGGCATATATCCGCCGAAGGGCATGGAGGGCATCATAAACATCGGGCACTCGCCGGGCATATGCATTCCTCCACAGTAGGGACACATATGATCGTATCTCTTTTTCATAATTGAACCTCCTTTACAGTAGACATAAAGTTAAGCTAATGTATTGTATTAACACCATTGGCAGTTATGTGACACTTAGTTATATTTTTCTTGAAATATGTCGATTTTTATGTTACATATAGATTAAAAAGGCTTTGCTGGCGCGAAGCGCCAAAGGGGAGAATCATGTTTAAAAGGTTTTTTGTAATGGTCACCATATTGGTTTTGGCCCTGGTGACCCTGACTGGATGCGACGGTAAAAAAGAACCTGCCGCTATAGACCAACCCAAGACACCTGAGAAAATCAAGGTTGCGTTTATTTACGTGGACTCTGTCGGTGATGCCGGATGGACCTATGCCCACGACCAGGGACGCAAGTACCTGGAAGAACAGGTTCCCAACATTGAAACAACTCCTGTGGAATCGGTTCCGGAAGACGCTGATGCAGAGAGGGTGCTTGAGGGCCTTATACAGCAGGGGAATAAAATAATTTTTGCTACCAGTTTCGGTTTCATGGATCCTGTAATCAAAGTTGCCCAGAGGCACCCTGATGTAGTTTTCCTGCACTGCTCCGGTTATAAAACTGCTCCCAATGTGGGAACTTACTTTGGCCGTGACTACCAGGCCAGGTACCTGGCCGGGATAGTAGCAGGCAATGCGACCAAGAACGGCAATATCGGTTATGTTGCCGCCTTCGAAATTCCGGAGGTAATCCGTGGCATTAATGCTTTTACTCTGGGAGCCCGTTCCGTGAACCCCAATGCCAAGGTAAAAGTTGTCTGGACACATACCAGGTTTAACCCCGGCAAAGAAAAAGATGCCGCCAAGAGCCTGCTTGAACAGGGTTCTGACGTTATCGCCCAGCACCAGGATACCCCCGGACCAATACAGGCCGCCGAAGAAGCAGGTAAACTCGGTTTAGGATATAATTCCGACATGAGAGCTTATGCTCCCAAGGCAGTTATGACAGGCCCGGTCTGGAACTGGGGGCCTTATTACGTCAACACAGTGAAGGCCGTCCTTGACGGTACCTGGAAGAACGGAGAATACTGGGGTTCCCTGGCCGAAGGCATTATAGACCTTGGTCCTTATGGTCCCATGGTTCCCCAAGAAGTTCAAGACAAGGTTGCTGCTAAAAGACAGGAAATTATTGACTGTAAATTTGAGATTTTCTCCGGTCCGCTGAAAGATAATACCGGTATAGAGCGTGTGCCTGCCGGCACGGCCATGACAGATAAGGAAATGCTTAGTTTTGACTGGTTTGTTGAAGGCGTTGACGGCACTATAGAGAATAAGTAAGTCAAACGGTTGGCTGCCTTTATGTGGGGCCTTTTGACAAATTAAGAAACGAGAGGCACGGGTACAAATGATTGAGATTCCGCCCAGAGCGGAGGAAACATTTATACCCGTGCCTTTACCTTTTTTACGGATAAGATACATTCATATTGAAATAATAAAAATAGAATAATTAATCCAGGAGGGGTTTTGTGGCAGAGCGGATAATTGATTCCGGTACAGAGAGTTTTGAACAGGATGTAATAAAAAGTGAAATGCCGTCAGTTGTTAATTTTTATTCGGATGATTGCCCTCCGTGCGAGGCTTTGGCTCCGATTTTTGAACGATTGGCCCAAGATTTGCGCGAGCATATTAAATTTATCCGGTTGTTCCGGCCGCGGAACCGGGATCTCGCTGATAGGATAGGGATAAAAAGCAGTCCTACTGTCGTTTTTTTCAAAAACGGCCAGGAGGTCTGCCAGCGGCTTACAGGCTACATAAAAAAATCGGAACTGCGCAAGGCCATTGAGGAAGTACTTGGTGGAACGTGCCAACAGCCGGCAAGGCAGCGCCGCGAATGCGATGCGTTGATACTGGGAGCCGGACCGGCCGGCTTGACCGCAGCTATTTACCTGGCCAGGGCTAAGCTTAGAACAGTGGTAGTTGACGAAGGGCTCCCGGGAGGTCAGGTGTCGACTACCTTTCATGTTTCAAACTATCCCGGGGTGAACGGGACGGTCAGAGGAAAAGACCTGATGGGAAATATGGTTGAACAGGCCATGTCTTTCGGAGCGGTTATAGATGACCTCAAGGAAGTTTTGGAAATAGACCTGACAAAGGAAACAAAATATGTTAAGACCGAAGATACTGATTACTATGCTAAGTGTGTAATCCTGAGCACAGGCGCCGAGCCCAGGAAGCTGCCGGCTGAAGGTGAGCGGGAATACCGCAGCCGGGGAGTACATTACTGCGCCACCTGTGACGGGGCTATGTACCAGGACCGCAAGCTAATTGTTGTGGGTGGAGGCAATTCGGCTGTTGAGGAAGCTGTATTTTTGACCCGTTATGCCTCCCACGTAACCCTTGTGCACCAGTTCGATCATCTGCAGGCATCAAAGGTTGCTCAGGATGAACTGTTCAAAAATCCGGGCATCGATGTTATCTGGAATTCTCAAGTCCGCAAGATTGAAGGAGATGCTTCGGTAAAGGGAATTGTTTTGGAGAATCTTAGAACAGGAGAGACCCAAACCATAGAAACCGACGGCATTTTTGTCTATATAGGGATGCAGCCCCGGAATGATTTATTTAAAAATCAGGTCAGCATTAACAAAGCCGGGTATATAATCACTGACGGGGACCTTAGAACCAACCTGGCAGGCATCTTTGCTGCGGGAGATGTGCGCGACAAAAAGGTCCGGCAGATCGCAACCGCCGTGGGAGACGGGGCCATAGCGGGGATGATGGGTGAAAAATATCTCGTGGAGAATAATAGAATCCTATAAGAAGGGGGCTGCCATTTTAGGCAGCCCCAAGTTTTAAGCACTAAAATTTTGAGTTCGAACCGATGTTCTGCCCGCCAGTTCCAGGTCTCCCAGATTGCGCGCCACAGCAATCAAAATCCAGACAAAAATACTAAACTGGGGCAGGTAGAGAGTGGCGTCAACAGCTCCATGAACCAGAACCCCCGCGCTGCTGGCCAGCACGCCAAGACAGATGCTGCGGGTCTGCCGGCACGATGAGTGTCTGAACACTTTATAACATATATACATTGCATTAATTATGTAACCGAGGAAAGCCGTAAATCCAAAAATGCCGGTTTCTGCCAGGAGCTGCAGGTAAATGTTGTGGGCATGGGATATAAGGTACCCGGGAGCCTTGAAATGTGCTGGGATAAAGAATCCGAAGGAACCTATCCCTCCACCAAAAAACGGGTGTTCCAGAAAAGTGTTGATGGCCGTTTTCCAGAGATACCACCTGTAAACATTACTGGAGTCACTGGAGAGAAAATCCAGGTTAATCCTGCTGATTATTGTTTTAAGTTCCGGCAGCATCAGCAGGGCAGCCGCTCCCAGCATTATTAAGATATATCTCTTACGTTTGCTGAATATAAATATTATCAGCAGGCTTACAGCCAGACCGAGCCAAGCTCCCCGGGAAAATGTCAGGGCCATGCAGATGGATCCGGCAACAGCAACCAGAGCAAGTAAAAGCTTTTTATACTTTCCGGTGGAAAACTCAAAGCCGGTAAAGGCAATGGATACTATGAGGATAAGATAACTCCCCAGGACGTTAGGATTATATAACGTGGAAAAAGCCCTGCTGGAAATATTTCTGTATAGGTCTTGATCCAGCCAGTCGGGGTTTACAGGGGCGAGAACGTAAAACTGGAAAATCCCGAAGCATGAGACAACGAGGCTGGTAACCAGCAGATAATTAATTATGTTAAAATTTTCATGCCTGTCCTTGAGGCGGCTTCTTATAATTAAAAATAAGCTGACCTGGAGTCCAAAAACGATAATACCTACCAGACTGGCAAAATGCTGTCTGGTGAATAGAAATGACAGGCCGAAAGCCCCCAGCAGGTAAATTAGCCAGGGGTCATTTTTGATTATGGAAAACAGACTATTCAACTGGTAGGGGCGGATATACCGGGAAATCAGGACCACAATGGCCAGGTAGCCGGCCACCGGAAACAGGGATAGCAGCACGATGCTTACCATTATAAGAGCCAAAGTTTTGTCTGTATCTGTCATGATTCAACCTCGCGGCTATTTTATAAATTTCATTTTTATTTTTCCATAATAACCGGATATTGTCCAGTAGAATTTTTGGGTAAAGGCGCATTCACTGCGCTCAGCCCTTTTTTATTTGTAAAAAAAATTAATATCAAAAAGGAAAAAGTCAAACTTTAACGAATTAACTCAATTATGGCAGAAAGGAGGGATAACGTGAAGAAAATTTTGGTATTATGTTTCGGGCTGCTTTTTCTCTTAAGCGCCGGATGTGGCGGTAGTAAAAAGGTATCAGGCAGTTCGCCCGAAGCAGTAGCCCAGGCTTATTATGATGCCCTGAAGAATGGGAAATACGAAGAGGCTTATGAATACCGTAAATTTAACCCGCCTAAGACCAAAGACCAGTTTGTGAAGGAACGCCAAAGTTCAGGTATGGTTTTCAAGGAATTCTCCATCGGGAAGGCTACCATAAAAGGTGATACGGCGACAGTTCCCGTTAAATTCAAGACCGGTTCACCCAATATGCCGGAACTTTCGATAAGCATTACCCTGGTTAATGACAAGGGTTGGAAAATAACCAGCACCATGGGCGGTGGTGGCGGAATGGGCTCAGGTATGCCGCCGGGTGGTTCTACACCATCCACTACTCCTCCGGCAGCTCCTGCCCCGGCTAAGTAATGGCAATATTGCTTCCAAAGCGCCCCTCGGGGCGCTTTGTTTTTCATAAATATCGGCTATAACAGGAAGGTCTGCCAGAAAGTTTTTTGAAGAAATGATAAAATAGTTTTGACAAGAACCATGTTTCTTGTTAAAATAATAAATGCGCTGATGAGCGCGGCACAACAATTGTCAATTGTCCATTGTCAATTGTCAATTGATATAATGGGGGCATAGCTCAGCTGGGAGAGCGCTTGAATGGCATTCAAGAGGTCAGGAGTTCGATCCTCCTTGTCTCCACCATAATGAAACTTTTAGCAGCAAGGGTTTAACGGCTCTTGCTGCTTGTTGTTTTTTCGTAAAATTCATTGTTGTTCAATGCAAAAGTTATTTAAAAAAATGGGCATATAAGCACAAAAGTGGTTTGACTTTTGTGTTTAAGGCCTCGTCCATCATCAGGTTGGCGATGTCCCTGAAAATGCATAAGTAATTAGTTGGCTGTATCTAGAAAAAAAATTTACAACTGACCAATACCTGTCACTTTACCATGTGATAATCTCCCTAAGAACTAATACGCTGGACGTCTTCACCTCCACCCATCACCCCCATGCCACAGCATTATCCTATACCCAGGTCGGGTATAGGATAATGCCCGCCAACAGTGGGCGGGAATAGAATCAATAAATACCTGACACCTGACACCTGCCCACGTAATCATCTCCTTAAATGAGCTTGAGGGGATTTTCTTTAAGTTTACAAAGGAGATAATGCGAAAAAGCATTGCTTATCGCACATATGTTCGCTATAATAAAAGTATAGTTGCTTTAAGGCGGGCCGCTATAGCTTTGTTATCCTTGAAAGGATGGGGTTTACATATGAGCAGTAGGAAAAAAATACCGGATAACCAGATTACAGTATATCAAACCAATGATGGCAGAATCAATATCGAAGTGTTGTATGCTAATGAAAATATCTGGCTTCCTCAAAAAAGAATAGCAGAATTGTTTGATTGCACCGCCGACAATATTTCTCTTCATCTAAAGAATATCTACAAGGAAAAAGAACTGGATGAAAAGTCAACTGCCGAGGAATTCTCGGTAGTTCAAATAGAGGGGACCAGGAAGGTAACTCGAAATATCACTTGTTATTCCCTTGAGGCAATCATCGCAGTCGGTTATAGAGTGAATTCCGAGCGGGGCACTCAGTTCAGGCAATGGGCAATAACCATATTGCAGCAATATATTCATAAGGGATTTGCTATTGATAGCGATCGTTTCAAATACGGTTCCCGGTTTAGCACCCGGTTTTTTGACGATTTATTGGAAGAAATCCGTGACATTCGATCCAGCGAACGCATGGCTTATCAAAAGATCACGGATATATATGCAACCTCCGTAGATTATTCTCCAAAAACTGAGGATACACAAAAATTTTTCGCCACCGTCCAGAACAAATTACATTTTGCTATAACCGGTCAGACTGCCGCAGAGATAATATCAAAGAGAGCAGACAGTACCAAGCCCAATATGGGGCTGACTTCATGGCGCAAGGGTCCGGAAGGGAAAATCATGCCTCGTGACGTCACTATTGCCAAGAATTATCTGGTTCGTTCCGAAATTAACCACCTGAACCGTATTGTAACTATGTACCTGGATTATGCAGAACTCCAGGCAGTAAGGCAAAAACCCATGTACATGAAAGATTGGATTGATAAACTCAACGCATTTTTAAAGTTCAGCGAATATGAAATCCTGACCGATTCCGGCGCTATAAGCCATGAAGTCGCTCAGGCTCTGGCATTAAAAGAGTATGAAGTATTTAAGAAGAAACAGGACTGCCTCTTTGAATCGGACTTTGACAGGTATATCAAGAAACTCCTTGAAGCTAAAAAAGGAAGCTCTGATGAATAATATATCAAAAGGTATATGATAAAACCCGCGCTCTCGCCCTTTCAGACTGAAGCCAAGCAGGCCAAGAAAGGATTATGGGGTTTGAGTCTGAGCGCTGCCGGAGCAACGGCGGCCAAACCCAACCCTAGTGATGTTTTTTGGGGCTCGTCCCAAAGTAAAAAATACCACTATCCCAAATGCGTGTGGGCAGCCAAGATAAGTCCAGGTAATCTATTATGATACGCAAAAGACCTGCGCAGTTACCCGGCAGGTTTTTTCATATGTGGAAGAGGAAAATCAGGAATATTGGGGAATATAGGTTATATCTGTTTTTGGAGGGTATCGCGTATGAAAGAGTACTCTGATGCAATGTCGGAGAAAATCAAAACCGATATTCAGACCCTGCACCGGAAGTTCATGAACGATGATCTTTCCAAAGGTCTGACTGAGGAACAGCGGGACGAGAGTGGGTTTATCACAGATGTTTTCGCGGAAGCTATGTACAATTACTATCTACAGACGCCTGGGGAATGGAAAAATTCAGCCCTGGAGGAGGTATGCCTGGATGTGATGCCCCGAAAGGTGTCGGCAGGTGCTGAGTTTTTTTCTAATGTACAGCCTGTTTTAACTGCATTCTTTGCTTTCCTACAGCAACATGGCATCATTACTAATGGTACAACACTTGCCAACAAACTTAAGAAGGTCGCCCCGGTAATGGTGAAAGTAGCTGCTGATTCGGCAAACTGGGGAACGGCTAAGCAATTGTTCATGGAGGGTATCGAGAGTGGGTTGCTTGATACATCCAGTGAAGAAAACCTGCGCCGGTCAATGAAGAAATATATTGATGAAGTTAACCTGAAGAATGCAAAAAACACAAAGCCGGATATGTTAAAAAACATCGGCAGAAACGATCCCTGCCCATGCGGGAGCGGGAAAAAATATAAGAAATGCTGCCAAGGAAAAGTCATCCCGTTCCCGGTCATGACCCAAGAGCCTGATGAATCCAAACCTTTGGTATATCAAATAAAAGTAAGCATCATGCATATCAAACCGCTCGTCTGGAGAAGGCTCCTGGTGCCTGCGGGAATCACATTTAACAAACTGCACAAGATTATTCAGGCGGCTTTTGGCTGGCAGGATTACCACTTGTATGAATTTGATTTTGGCGACGTGCTGGTAAATGTACCGGATCCTGAGTATCCTCTCGGAGCCGGTGTGATGAACCTGAATGCCAAAAGAGAAAAAATCGATGCACTGCTGCCCTCAAGAAAAAAGTGTGTCTACACCTATGACTTCGGGGATAACTGGAGACACGAAATTATTCTGGAACAGATAACAAATGCAGAAGAAGAAACCAGATACCCTGTATGTATTGAGGGCGCAGGCCATAGACCGCCTGAGGATGTAGGCGGACCGCCAGGTTACGAAGAATTCTTGAAAATAATCGGTGACCATGATAATCCTGAGCAGGACGACTATCTCGAATGGGCGGAGAAAGACACTGGAGGCCGGAAGTTTTTGCCGGATTACTTTTATCTGCAAGAAACAAATCGAGCATTGGCCAAGATAAAATAGAGTGAATCACACATCTCTGTACTGACCAACATCTGTCACTTTTCTATGCGATAATCTCCCTGAGAAACAATTCAGGGAGGTTTTTTATATTCCCGAGTCGGACGACTAGCCAATGATATGCTGTAAAATATGCTATTGAATATTACGAAGTATAAGGGTATAATAATAACAGCAATAAAAGGAGCTGTCATCTATGCCGAATATCAAACCCATCTCCGATTTAAGGAATTACAATAAAGTCCTGCGAGATGTTGCCATAGGCGAGCCAGTGTTTTTAACCAAAAATGGCAGAGGGAAATTTGCTATTATCGATATTAACGAATATGAAAAATTAAAGGCTTCGCTGAAGCTGATGTCACAGCTTGCCCAGGGAGAACAGGCCGGAAAAGAAAAAGGATGGATGACTATCGAGGAAGTGGAAGCAGAACTGGGGATTGAGGATGAAGAAAAATAAAGGAAACCTGTGGTATAATTAAACCAGTGATACCAAAAAGGAGGAATGCGTTTGGAACAATATAGCCGGGTTGTCGCGCTGTGGCAGTCATACAAAATCGTGTTCACCGCCGATCTTGATAAATACCTTGACAGCTTCCGCATCCTGTTTGCGTTCCATTCCGGAAAGATAGAGAATGAGGAAATTACCTATCATGATATAAGGGAAATCTTTGAAAATGGCAGGATTGTGAGTTATACCGGATTTCCCCGCACCCTGTTTGAACAGCAAAATCAAAAGCTGTGCTATGAGGTTTTGAAAGCAAAAATCGTGAAAAAAGAGCCTCTCAGCATGGAGTTGATCAAGGAGATTCACAAGGTTCTCACTGGCGGGACATATGATGAGCGCAGGTATATTGCAAACGAGGAACGGCCGGGCGAGTTTAAAAAGCACGATTATGTCACCGACGTCCATGAAGTCGGCTCCGCTGCAGAAGATGTGGAAAACGACCTGACGGAACTGATTGCCGAAGTAAATGCCTATGAGGGCAAGGATGCTTTAAAAGCCGCCACCTACCTTCACGCGAGGTTTGAGTTTATCCATCCCTTCGCAGATGGTAATGGACGTGTCGGCAGGACGCTCATGAATTACTATCTCATGATACATAATCACCCGCCCCTCATCGTCTATGACGAGGATCAGCGGATGTATTACGAGTGCCTGCGAAAGTATGACGAAGCCGAGGAATTAAATCCCCTGTATGAGTTTTTCAAGTATGAAACGGAAAGAACATGGGAAAAGGCGCTGGCTCTTGCTGCCGGCATGAAGCTGGAACGCAAAACCTTATCGGATTTCTCCTAAAGTATGTAACAAACAGAATCTAAACCACAGCAATTTTCAGGATTGCTGTTTTTTTTGTTGATTAGGCCAATGGAGGTGGAAATTGAAGGAGGCAATATTGTAGATGTCGAAAAAAATTAAGGTGAAAGTGGAACCCAGCATATTTCCAATCGTCACATATGTTAGGAAAGATCAAGGGTTAATTTAATAAGATATATGGGAAGAGGGAGCAGCAATGAAAAAGCAAAAAGTCATACTATGGATTCTGGGAACTCTCTTGGCCGGTCTGATTATGTTGGGCTGCAATAATACGGTTCCTCCAGGTAAAAATGAAGCGGCTACCGAATCGCCTCCCGGTCTGGGAAAGGTGGCTTATATACAGAGTGGTAACCTTTGGGTCAAGGAATTACCGGACGGTACTGCCAAGCAGCTTACTACAGATGGTGCTGCTTTAGGCCCCCGGTGGTCAAAATCCGGCAAATGGCTACTGTTCCAAAAAAATAACCAATTATGGCTGACAGGTTCGGATGGAACCGATTGCCGTGCCATTGGCGAAGTAGCCGGATTTACCTGGTCCACTGCTGAAGACGTTTTTTATTATGGGTCCCCCAAAAACGGACTTGTTTCTGTCCATCCGGAAACGAGTCAATCCAAAATACTGATTAAGCCTTCAGCCGGTGATAATTTTGGGCGGATGCTTAACTCTCCTGATGGCCGGTATATCGCTTTTGAACGGTCCTCCGCCAAACAACCCGCTGCGGAATCCGGAGGTATATGGAAGTTGGATATTACCTCGGGTAATGTGGTAAATTTGTTCAAAGGCCAAGCGGCTACGGAAAAATCGATGGGAGTACTACCGCATCTTGCCGGGTGGTCATCGGACGGGAAAACCATTAAAGTGATGATGCAGCGTCATATCTGGGCTGCAAATATAGACGGTGGCCCATTAAAACAATTAACCAATGATAATGATTACCGGGATGAGTATCCGGTTTGGAGTGCAAAAGATGATTACATTCTGTTTGGCAGAATTGATAAGCAAGATAAGGCAAGCCTATGGCTAATGAAAGCTGATGGCAGCAACCCCAGGCAGGTAGTGACTGAACTGTCACCGTTCGATTGGTTCGGATTTTATGGATACGTAGATTTGAAGCAGTTATTTGATTATTGGAGGGGATAGAGCAGTCCTGACGGTTACCAACTTTGGCGTTGTTCAATAAGAGGCAGGTGTTATCCAGTGGATAAATTTATCAAACGGTCCGTTCTGGCACTTTTATTCATAGTTGCACCAATCACTCCGTTTTATAGCCCCGATTTTCCCTTATATGTTTTAGGTGAATTAAGAGAAGGGAGCATCAATACTTGGCTTGCCTTAAACTTTTGGCTTACCGTCGGGCTGGCGACAATATATTTGCTTCTACGAGCACTGTCAAAACCCAAATGGCCTATAACCTTAGTCCTATTTGTAATATTAGTTCTATTAATAGTTAATCATGGAGTCCCTTCGTTATTATATTGGGATACCTTGGTCAAAGACGGTATTATTCATGATGACATTGGCACCCCGGGACCGCAGGCCAGTGTTCTTATGTTTTTGTGGCATTTATCGATCGTGATATATTCCTTGATACTGGGATTGGTTTTGGTGTTTAAGCCAATTCGTAATCGATGGATTAATACAAGATAATAATCAGTTTTTGGGAGGAATAATTTTGAAAAGATTAACTATCGTTCTCTTATTGTTAATTATGACGATGGTAGTGGGATGCGGCAAAAACCCACAAAGCAACAAAAAGATTGATCAACTTAGGCCAGGTAACAGCGTTATAAAAGAAAACAGGTCAGCGGAAAACTACAAAGTGGTCAAGAAAGTGGAACATGATATTCTGGGTCAAAATAAAATGCAAACTATCGTCTTATCCGTTTATCAGATTTACGCGACGCCTTTATCCTGGAACATTACTGTTGACGGGCAAAAAATGCTCGAACTGGGCCGGGACGATTATGATACGGCTGACATAAAATTCATGGATATTGACGGAGATAAGCGCGATGAAATTTTAGTATACCGGTATTCCGGCGGCAGTGCCGGTGCGGTGGCGTTAAATGTATATAAACCTGGCGCCGGTAAATGGAAAGAATTATTTGCTATGAAAAATTATTTCGATTTGCCAAGCAAAAGATTTCGAATGAAGTACACAGGCAATTACCGGGTGAGTTTTGTGGATCCGGAAACAGGGTTAAAGGCTGCGATTCCACTGATAAAAGAGCGTTATAAGGAGTCGGAAGATTTCTTACCAAAAATCTCTTCCTGGGTTGACCCCATTTCTGATTATGAATTTAAGGATACCGACGGGGACGGGGTTATGGAGATTACCACTACACAAAGGGTTTGCGGGATAAGCCACGCTGATACTATTGCATTGTTCAAAACCATGTATAAAATGCAAGATCAAAAGTACCGGGTAGACATAGTGTCTCTTTATGATGATAAAGGGCGCCTGCTGGCCCAGGTAAAATTGCCGGCTTTACAAGCAAATAATGAGATTGAAATTATAACTGATATAAAAAAATATACCCCAGTAATGTCCTCAGTACAGGGTATCGGAATGATACCGGAATTCAGGACAAACCTGGAGGAATCTAAAGTACAGTATTACTGGACTGCCACTGATGGAGATTTTCTCGTTTTGGGAAATAAGAGGGTCAAAGAGGTTGTAAATTCCGGAGACAAAGTACTATGGATTCCTGAACTTCAGGAGAACGCGGGTAAAACTACTAATGTTATAATCACACTCAAAGCAAAGGATGCCATAACAGGAAAGACATTGGCGAAAACAAGTCTTATAATTGAACAGGATGGGGCTTATTATATTGTAAAATCATAATTCCATTAAAATAATGTATAAAGGTCTTCAAAAATACTTATATAAACGAATATAAAAACTTTAAATGTGGAGGAGAAGTTTTGTGAAAAACAAATCAATTAATGTACTTTGGGTAATTATTGCTTGTGGTATTATTTTGCTTTCAGTTGGTTGTACAAACCGAAATGAGCAAAAAAATACGATTAATAACAGCACTAATAAAGAAGTTGTAAATCCTTTGGAATCAGAGATAAACGAAGATATAATGAGGAAATATATAACCGATTTTCTGACACGGGGTTATTCCAAACACTACATAATTAATTATATCAATTGTGAATTCAGAGAAAAGAAAGTTAAAGGTGCAGAAATAGAAGCAATTATTTTCGCAACAATGAATTCTAATTATTTAAACTTTAAGCAAAACCCGGATACAGTTCCGTATATCAGAGAAGCAAAAGAAAAAGCACAAAAAGAGACAAATCCGAAAACAAAATTAATACTTCAAAATGAATACGAAACTATGGCTAAAGAGTTTGCAGAATCACGTAATTTCTATGATCAGTTTAAGTTAACTGGGTCTCTTGTTAACGGTCAAATTGATATTAAATCGATAAACCTTTTCGTTGAAGAAGACGGGCCGGATGGCCATAGCGTAATATATTCTCCGGCGGAGAAAATATTTCCGACCTTGAGGCGTTAGAAAACTGGATCAAATCTGAAAAAAAACGGAAGGTAAGTGCTACGGAGGCAGATAATGATTTGGTTGAAGAGACAACGGTAAAAAACAAAGATGGACGATACATCGCAGCGGCAAGAGTCTGGCAGACTCTTGCCGCTTTTTCTGTCCAAGGTATTTAGGAGTTATTATTAAGGAAGCGAATCTAATAATCTGTAAGTGACTTTAACCTTTATGTCACCTCTTACATACTACTAGATTAGGAGTATTAATTTCAATGCGCCGGCGAAGCCTTTTAAAACAAAAGGAGAGTCACAAATGAAGATAACCGTTATCGGTACTGGCTATGTAGGGCTCACAAGTGGGGTCATGTTTGCGGAGTTAAACCATGAAGTCACCTGTGTTGATAAAGATGAAAACAAAATTAAATCTCTATTATATGGAAAAGTCCCGTTTTTCGAACCGGGGCTTGATGGTTTGGTACAAAAACACTTGGCCAAGAATTTAAAGTTTACTGCCAGTCTGTCTTCTGTTGTAACATCTAAAGCAATTATGATAGCAGTTGGTACACCGCCGGCTGAGGATGGTTCCCTGGACTTAAAGTTTGTTTTGGAAGCTGTAAACCAGATTATACCGTATATGGAACGGTATAAAGTAATAATTATGAAAAGTACGGTCCCGGTAGGAACGAGTAAAATAATCGAGAAGTGCCTGCTGAACGGCGGCGTAAAGCGAAAGAATTTTGACGTTGTGGCCAATCCGGAATTTCTTCGTGAAGGTTCAGCCATCCTTGATTCTTTTCATCCTGATAGAATAGTCATAGGCTCAAACAGCCAGCAAGCCATTGACATAACCCGTTCTTTATACCAATACATAGAGTGTCCTGTATTGATTACATCCAATGAGGCAGCTGAAATGATTAAATATGCCTCCAACGCTTTTTTGGCGGCCAAAATATCTTTTGTTAACGAATTAGCCGGTATATGCGAACAATATCAGGTAGATATCAACGAAGTTGCCCGTGGAATTGGATATGATTCCCGGATAGGTCCGCATTTTCTTAAGGCAGGCGCCGGCTACGGCGGCTCCTGCCTGCCCAAGGATTTGCGCGGACTTCTGCACCTTGCTGATAAAGCCGGTAAAAAATCACGCCTGCTAAAAGCTGTTGATGAAGTCAACGCCAATCAACCGTCAACGATTGTGGAAAAGCTGGAAAAACTGCTGGGACCGCTTCAGGATAAGAAAATTGCGGTTTGGGGGCTGGCGTTTAAACCTAATACGGACGATATGCGATTTGCGCCGGCTATTTCTGTAATTGAGATTCTGCTGCAGAAACAGGCTCTTGTTTCTGCTTTTGACCCTGTTGCTATGGAAAACGCCAGAAGGCTGCTGCCCCCTGCGGTGACCATGGCTGTGAATATGTATGAAGCGGCAAGGGGTTGCGATGCCTTGGTTATTATGACAGAATGGGACCTCTTTGCTTCTGCCAACATTAAAAAATTAAAAGAACTGTTGAAAAAACCTATCGTTGTGGACGGTCGGAACATCTTTTCTCCTGCTGAAATGAAATTCATTGGGTTTAAATATCTGGGTGTGGGCCGGTAGAAATGTGACAAATAAAGCGCCTCTTCCCAGTCGGGAAGGGCGCTTTTCCTATCTGATTACCTTTCGGTTAGAGGGATGTATTCCTTCCGGGATACGACGCTCTTATAAGCCGGTCTCATTATGTCTTTTACACTCACCACTTCTTCTATCCTTTT
>Ga0074195_1003106_pt1 | contig 16446 bp, 14 predicted proteins | sample EPASupsiteHSE623_FD_64525 | JGI IMG/M metagenome (GOLD analysis project Ga0074195, IMG submission 64525) | Bioremediated contaminated groundwater from EPA Superfund site, New Mexico - Sample HSE6-23 | ecosystem: Environmental > Aquatic > Deep subsurface > Groundwater > Contaminated ...
CGATGCAGTTGGTCAAAGGCGAAATGCAGTATTTATATGACCATACCGGCAAACGGTATCTTGACTGTTTTGCCGGTGTGTCTGTTGTTAATTGCGGTCACTGCCACCCCGAGATTACTAAAGCAATCTGCGACCAGGTAACTACTTTGCAGCATACCTGTACAATTTATCTTACCGAAAATATTGTTAACCTGGCTGAGAGACTGGCGCAAATCACACCTGGGCGTTTACAAAAAACATTTTTTTGTTCGAGCGGTACCGAAGCCAACGAGGGAGCAGCTTTGCTTGCCTCTATTTACACCAACAAACAGGAATTTATCAGTTTGCGCCAAGGACTGCACGGACGCACCAAGCTGACAATGAGCCTTACCGGCCTGTCCATGTGGCGTACAGATACCGCTCCGGTTGGCGGCATCAGTTTTGCCCCCAATGCCTATTGCTATCGCTGCCCTTATGGTAAAACGCACCCTGAATGCGATCTTGCCTGTGCCAATGAAATCGAGGCAGTCATAAAAACCGCTACTTCCGGGCAGGTTGCTGCACTTATTGCCGAACCAATTCAGGGCAATGGCGGAATCATTACCCCGCCACCCGGCTACTTCAAACGCGTCAAAGAAATTCTTGACAAATACAATATCCTGCTTATTATTGACGAAGTCCAGACAGGTTTTGGGCGTACCGGTAAAATGTTTGCCATTGAACACTATGATGTAGAGCCTGACATCATGACAATGGCCAAAGCACTTGGCAATGGGGTTCCTGTTGGTGCCTTTACCTCCCGCCCCGAAATTGCCAATACCTATACCCGCCCAGGTGCTTCTACCCTCGGCGGCAATCCGGTAACTTCTGCTGCAGCGCTGGCAACATTGGAAGTAATCAGCAAAAATGACTTACCCGGCCGTGCTGCCGAGCTAGGCGAATACCTTAGACGCGGCCTGATTGAATTGCAAAATAAATATCCGATTATTGGCGATATTCGCGGGCATGGCCTAATGCTTGGCGCTGAGCTGGTAAACCCTGATAAATCACCGGCAGCGCAGCAGCTTGACAGTATTTTGGAACAAATGAAAGATCGTGGTTTCTTATTTGGCAAAAATGGACCTGAACGCAACGTTATGGCTTTCCAGCCTCCATTGGTAATTACCACTGAGGATTTGGACAGTTTGCTGAATAATTTAGCAGATGTATTGTCTACCCTGCCTTAACTTCCGGATTATGAACGTTTAGTTCCGGAATAGATCAGATAAACTTTGGCTGGTTTTATTTCCAGTACAAAATTTATTTGATCTTTACCTATTTTTAGCTTATTTTTTTATTTTTCAAACAAATAATTATAATGTATATCTTATCTCTCAATACTATCGATATACATATCTTTATGGCTAGTTAATAAGGAGGTTTTATTTTTTGGATATCGCGGTATGTATAAAACAAGTTCCCGGCACTACCGAAGTAGAAATTGATAAAGAAACAGGTGTATTAAAGCGTGAAGGGGTAGATTCAAAAATGAACCCCTATGATTTATATGCCGTAGAAACTGCCCTTAAGATTAAGGAGCAAACAGGCGCATCTGTACAAGTAGTAAGCATGGGACCACCTCAATCCTCGGTAATCATTCAGGAAGCCTTTATGATGGGAGCTGACGGCGGCGCTTTACTGACAGATAGAAAATTCGCCGGTGCCGATGTACTGGCAACTTCCTATACTTTGTCCCAAGGACTGCGAAAACTGGGGGATTTTGACCTGATTATTTGCGGAAAACAGACCACAGACGGTGATACCGCCCAAGTCGGCCCTGAATTAGCCGAGTTTTTGAATATCCCGCATGTGGCTTATGTACGCCGCATCCTTGAAGTTAAAGATCATTCCATTATTGTGGAGATGGACATGACAAATACGGTGGAAACGGTTGAAGTTTTATTTCCCTGTCTGATTACCGTTGAAAAAGAAATATATCAACCACGCCTGCCTTCTTTTAAACTAAAACTAAAAACCCGTGACCGTGCTATCCCCTTCTATGGTTTAGATGACTTTGCCGACAAAGATGAACGCAAATATGGACTTAATGGTTCTCCCACCAGAGTACTGCGCATTTTCACCCCGGAAGCAAATGCTGACAGGGAGCTTTGGCAAGGAACTTCTGATGAATTAGCAAAAAAACTCGCAACAAAAATACAGGAATTCAAGCTGCTTCAGGAGGGTGAAAATGGCTAAAATCGTAATTAATCAAGACCTCATTACAAATCCGGACGACTTAATTAAACTTTGTCCATTCGGCGCTATCGAATATGATAATACTTACCTTTCCATTAACGCCGCCTGCAAGATGTGTAATCTCTGTGTAAAAAAAGGGCCACAGGGTATCTTTACCTGTATAGAAGAAGAGGTTGTCAAAATCGATAAAAGCTTATGGCGCGGCATTACCGTATATGTTGATCATACCCATGGACATATCCATCCGGTTACTTATGAGCTAATCGGCAAAGCAAAAGAATTGGCTGCCAAAATACAGCATCCAGTCTATTGCCTGTTTGCCGGGCATAAAATCAGCGAAGCCGCTCACAAGCTATTAGCTTATGGTGTTGACGAAGTTTTTCTTTATGATGATCCTGAATTGCAAGACTTCAGAATTGAACCCTATACTGCTGTCTTTGAAGATTTTATTAACAAACAAAAACCCAGTATTATCTTGGTTGGCAGCACCAATGTTGGACGCTCCTTGGCGCCCCGTGTTGCCGCCCGCTTTGGCACAGGTTTGACAGCCGACTGCACAGTACTGGATGTGGCTGAAGATACTGATTTGGCACAAATTCGTCCGGCTTTTGGCGGCAATATCATGGCTCATATTTATACGCCTAACCATCGTCCACAATTTGCAACTGTACGATACAAAGTATTTTCTGCCCCTGAGAAAGTATCACAGCCGACAGGCAAGCTTACACTCTGCGAGATTAATACGCAAGCCCTGCAGTCTCGCATTACTGTCCTTGGTTTAAAAAACAAAGAAAAAATCCGCAGCATTGAAGATGCGGAAGTACTTATTGTTGCCGGCAGAGCCGTTAAAAGTCAAAAAGAGTTAGAAGTTATAACAAATCTCGCCGAGCTGCTCGGTGGTATGGTAGCCGTAACCAGACCGCTTATTGAGAGCGGCTTAGCTGATGCCAGACTGCAAGTTGGCTTAAGCGGCCGAACGGTAAAACCTAAACTGCTTATTACTTGCGGCGTATCTGGTGCCATCCAATTTGTCGCCGGTATGGATAAAGCAGACGTAATTATTGCAATAAATAAAGATGAAAACGCTCCTATCTTTAACATCGCCCACTACGGAATTGTTGGTGATATCTTCGAAATCATTCCCAAACTGACAGAAAATCTCTTAAGTGTTCGCCACTCATAAATGAGACTAAGATTCAGACGGGGTTTTAACCCCACCTGAATCTTAGTCATCGGGTAAATGGCGGTCATTGGACAAAATCTAATTAATTATTTAGGAGCTGGTAATGTGAGTTACAAAAAGCTTGATGAAAAAGATATTGAGTTTCTTATTTCCCTTTGCAGTGATAGCCGGGTTTTCATCGGTCAGTCAATACCGGAAACTTATAGCCGTGACGAACTGAGCACAACAAGAAGTTATCCCGAGGTTGTTGTTGAAATACTAACAACAGAAGAAGCCGCGGCCATTATGAAATATGCTTATGACAATAACATTCCAGTCACTCCGCGCGGCCAGGGCACCGGCCTGGTAGGTGGCTCTATTGCCTTGCATGGTGGAATCATGCTTAGTACTATTCGCATGAACAAAATTCTCGAGCTTGACGCGGAAAACCTTACAATAACGGTGGAACCAGGCGTGCTTCTTATGGAGCTGTCGGCTTATGTTGAGAAACATGATTTTTTCTATCCTCCTGATCCCGGAGAAAAAAGCGCTACAATTGGCGGCAATATCAGCACAAATGCCGGCGGAATGCGTGCTGTCAAATACGGAGTTACCCGCGACTATGTCCGTGGTCTTGAAGTCGTACTTCCCCATGGAGAAGTTATTCAGGTAGGAGGCAAGAATGTCAAAAACAGCTCTGGTTATAGCCTCAAAGATCTAATTGTCGGTTCGGAAGGAACCTTGGGTTTTGTGACCAAAGCCATCTTACGTCTTTTGCCTCTACCCAAGAAAGTCTTAAGCCTCCTTGTTCCCTTCCCCAATCTTGATCAGGCAATTGAAACTGTACCAAAAATAATAAAATCAAAAAATATTCCCACTGCCATAGAATTTATGGAGCGGGAAGTTATACTTGCTGCTGAAGAATTCTTAGGCAAAAAATTTCCTGACACTTCAGCCAATGCCTATCTACTGCTCACTTTTGACGGTAATAGCAGTGAAGAATTAGAAAAAGCCTATGAATTGGTTGCCCATATTTGCCTTGAGGCTGGAGCCCATGATGTCTTTATTTCCAACACACCGGAAAGACAGCAAGCGCTTTGGTCGGCAAGAGGCGCTTTTCTGGAAGCAATAAAAGCCTCCACTTCTGAAATCGATGAATGTGATGTGGTAGTTCCCCGCAATAAAGTTGCTGAATTTGTAAAGTTCGCCCGCGATTTGCAAGACAAACTCAAAATTCGCATTCAAAGCTTTGGCCATGCCGGCGACGGCAATTTACATATCTATGTGCTGCGCGATGACCTTACTCAAGAGATATGGGAAGTTAAACGCGAAGAAGCTATGAAGGCCATGTACGATAAAGCTACGACATTAGGCGGACAAGTATCTGGCGAGCATGGTATAGGCCATGCGAAACAACCTTATTTGGCTTGTTCTTTAGGCACTGAACATATTGGATTATTACGAAGCATTAAGCAAGCTTTTGATCCCAAAAATTTGCTTAATCCAGGAAAAGTGTGTTAGCAGCAAAGCTACTATATTAAAATCCGCGCACAGCCCGTACCTTTGAACTCTTGTTCCGGGTACGGGCATCTTTATGCCCTGAAGCCATTGTTATCGCAGGCTGTCGCTGCGGAGGCATTAATCTGATTATGTGGGATATAACCATAATGATTGCAACAACAAGCCAAATACCTGCGAAACCCAATCCACCCACCGATTCGCTAAATAATGTTACATTGGCGGCAAAAAACGCTAGCATGGTAATAAGCGTACACAAACTGAAAAACGAACCAAACTTACTTGTTCTATTTTTAAATCTTTGCATAAGACTTCATCCTCTCTTATGTCGGCCGTCAATACTCACTGAAAATATATGCTCACAATTTTATTTTATTATTACCTTAACCAAAATAAAAAAGCTATTTGCCTAATAGGCAAATAGCTTTCGTTACAAATAAAGCAATTTAATTACATTTCATTCTTTACCCGCACATATGTGGGAACAGAATAGGAAAATATCTTTTTATCCACTTCAATATTAACAAAAGTGTACATAATGACTTGCTCCGAAATCCGTTGAACAGAGCCTCCCAGAACGTAACATACACCATTTAAAAAGTCGCCCATTCGCTGCTGTGTTGCGGCATCAACCTGCTGGTAGTTAACAATAACAGCCACATTACTTTTAAGATTGTCGGCATACTTTTGCACATCATCAAAAGACGTTGGCAAGTCGACAAAAACTTTAAAATTACCTGTTGGCTGACTATGCACCTTAAGTTTGGGACGACGCTCAGTCTCCTGCATAGGTACTTCTCTTGCAGCAGACGTCTCCAATTTTTCCGGCGCTGCCATTTCTTCTTCCAGGGGTATTAAAAAATTTGCTAATTTATCCATTAAGCCAAGCGCCATTGGGATACGCCTCCTTAAAAAATCGATAGTTCATTTTGTGATTTATTCGACATATTTTACATAGTTCCTGCTTAAGGAGAACGAAAATTTACATTATTAGCAAAACAAGGCGAAATTTCCTAATATTTTAGGACTTTGGTACTAGTTTTTCATCTTGCTGACAGGCTTCACCAGCATGCTGCAGATTTATTACTGTTGGGATTCTTGTTTACGCTCGCGTCCACGAATATGGCGGTCTAATGTTGCTTTACGCAGGCGAATACTTTGCGGTGTGACTTCTACAGCCTCATCGTCGTTAATGTATTCAAGTGCCTGTTCCAAACTTAAAATCCGTGGCGGTGTCAGTCGAATACCGTCATCGGTGCCACTTGCCCTCATATTGGTAACATGCTTTTTCTTGCATGGATTGACGTCCATATCCATCTCCCGGGCATTTTCCCCGATAATCATACCTTCATATACCGGTTGTCCAGGTACAACAAACATAATGCCCCTGTCTTGGATACTATTAATGCCATAACCTGTTGTTTCGCCTTGTTCAAACGCTACCAAGGCGCCTCGGGTACGTCCGGGAATATCCCCTTTATATGGCACATAACCATGGAAAACATGATGCATAATACCATTGCCCTTGGTGTTTGTCAAAAATCCTGATCTAAAGCCAATTAAGCCACGAGCCGGAACAATAAATTCCATCCGCAGATAGCCGGCCAATTCGATCATATTGACAAGTTCAGCCCGTCTGGTTCCCAGACTTTCCATTACTGATCCCATAAATTCCTGCGGCACATCAATTGTCAAAAATTCCATTGGCTCGCAGCGTTTACCGTTAATTTCCTTATAAATTACCTGCGGCTTACCAATCTGCAATTCATAACCTTCACGCCTCATGGTCTCTATGAGAATTGATAGGTGCAATTCACCCCGACCAGCTACCACAAAAGAGTCCGGGCTGGCGGTTTCTGTTACCCGTAAGCTAACATTAGTTTCTGCTTCCCGGAACAGCCGGTCACGAATATGACGTGAGGTAACATACTGTCCTTCCCTTCCGGCAAAAGGACTGGTGTTTACCGAAAAGGTCATCGCCAGTGTTGGTTCGTCAATTCTAATGGCAGGCAAAGCTTCCGGATTCTCGGTATCCGCCACAGTATCACCGATATTAATTGATTCAAGACCAATCATGGCAATAATGTCGCCTAAAGCCGCTTCCTGTACCTCTGTACGCTTTAAACCTTCATATATGTATAATTTGCCGATTTTACCCTTAGCTTCGGCTTCCCCATTAAGCAGAGTTACATTTTGTCCAGTTTTAATACGCCCACGGACAACACGACCGATAGCAATCCGACCAACATAATCGTCATAATCCAACGTTGTAATCATAACCTGCAGCGGGCCGTCAATATTGCCTTTAGGTGCAGGTATAGTCTTTTCAATAGTTTCAAATAACGGTTTCAAATTGTCGCTGTCATCAGCCATTGCCATTTTGGCAATACCAGCGCGTGCTGCTGCATATACTACCGGGAAATCAAGCTGTTCATCATTAGCATCCAATTCAATAAACAACTCCAAAACCTCATCAAGAACATCTTCCACACGCTGATCGGCGCGGTCAATTTTGTTTATAACTACAATTGGTTTAAGTTTTTGTTCCAACGCTTTGCGCAAAACGTATTTAGTCTGAGGCATAGGCCCCTCAAAAGCATCAACTAAAAGCAGTACCCCGTCAACCATGTTAAGCACCCGCTCAACCTCGCCGCCAAAGTCGGCGTGGCCCGGTGTATCAACAATATTAATTTTTACATTATTATACATTACCGCTGTATTTTTGGATAAGATGGTAATGCCGCGTTCGCGCTCAAGGTCGTTTGAGTCCATAACGCGTTCAGCAACATGTTCATTGGCACGAAAAACGCCGCTTTGTTTAAGCATAGCATCAACCAAAGTTGTCTTGCCATGGTCAACGTGGGCAATAATAGCAATATTACGTAAGTCAGTGCGTTCCATTAAAATAATAGCCTCCCCTATAATGAGCAAAAGGATGCTTTTATTGCACCCTTTTGTAGTGTCATGCACATTCCACTATATTATACCACATGTCATATGTCAAATTAAATTTATTGTATTTCCATTTAAGACCATAGCTCAGTGAGTGTTTTACGGACAAATTTCCGCACTTTTTCAACTCGTTTAAGTACATCTTGCAATTTGCCATTGTTAATAAGAACCAACTCTTCCATTTTGCTCCGGAATTGTTGATATTCCCGTTCCATTTCATCAAGGTATTCTCTAAGCTGCTGAACAGCAGGCTCAAAGGTAGTAATAGCCGAAGGCTCAATCTGCCAGCTGCGTCCAGTGATACTAACAGCATCACCGTATTTAGGAATATAGGCGGGGATACCAAACCGCTCCGTAATCAGCATACCAAACGGCTCTGACATTTCTTTTTCACCATGAACAATAAAAACATTGGCAGGTTTACTCTTGAAATTCTTCAGCCATTCAACCAATTGTTCTTTGTCTGCATGGGCAGAAAAGCCCTCAAGATTGGCTATCGTAGCTTTAACACTAATTTCTTCACCCATTATCCGTACTTTTTTAAAACCTTCCAATAACCGCCGTCCTAAGCTGCCTTCTGCCTGATAACCAACAAACAATACGGTACTCTCCGGACGCCACAAATTATGCTTGAGATGATGGAGAATACGTCCGGCATCTGCCATGCCGCTTGCAGAAATAATAATAGCAGGATGCTCAAGACTATTAATGGCTTTGGATTCCTCTGCCGTCTTGGCAACCATCAACTGTGGAAACTGCAAAGGTTGTTCCTGGTCTTTATATAATAGGTCGTAAGCTTCTGCATCGTACTCCTGCGAATTTTTTAAGAAAATTTCAGTTGCCGCAATAGCTAGTGGGCTATCAACAATTACCGGAATTTTAGGAATCAAACCGTCTTTAAATAATAAATGCAAATTATAAAGAAGAGTTTGTGTACGTCCTACCGCAAAGGAGGGAATAACGACATTGCCTCCCCGCTCTACTGTCTCATTAATATATTGAGCCAACTTTTCAATAGGATCGCTGGGATCATGTACCCGATCCCCATAGGTTGATTCAATAACAAGATAATCAGCCTGCTCAATAATAGCAGGGTTTCGGATAATAGGTTGATCCGGCTGGCCTAAATCACCGGAAAACACAATTTTGGTTGTCTCGCCATTTTCTGTCGCCAGTATTTCTATCATGGATGACCCCAATATATGACCGGCATCCCTAAAAACAATGGTTACTGCATCAGATACTTTAACCGCCGCGTCATAAGGATGTGGTGAAAACTGTTGCAAACAACTATAGGCTTCGTCAACAGTATATAACGGTTCAACTGGCTTGCGGCCAGCCCTCTGCCCCTTTCGATTTGATACTTCAGCATCAAACTCTTGGATATGGCCACTGTCAGGCAGCATAATACTAGATAATTCCGCAGTTGCTTTGGTAGCATATATTGTGCCTTTAAAGCCTGACTTGCATAAACGTGGCAACAAACCACTATGATCTATATGCGCATGTGTCAAAAAAACAGCCTCAATATCTCCAGGGTTAAAAAGAAATGGTCGCCTATTCAGTGCAGTAATAGATTTTGACCCTTGAAACATGCCGCAATCAACTAAAAATTTCTTATTTCCAATTTCCAATAAGTAAGAAGATCCTGTTACCATGCCAGCGGCACCTAAAAATGTTAATTGCATTGGTTTGTCTCCTTTTTAGTTATTGTGCTAATTATGTTGTATTTTCTGAATTCTACATTCTGCCATCTTATACCTGCTAAAAATAATAAAACCGGGACAAATTGCTCCCGGCTTTTACGCTACTACTGCTGCTATAACACTATGCTTCACCTAATATCCTAACTTCGGGATGTAGCGAAACACCGAATTGCTTATACACACTATCTTGTACTTTACCAATTAGCGCCAGTACATCTTGTGCACTTGCACCACCCGCATTAATAATGAAACCGGCATGTTTAGTCGAAACTTGCGCACCACCAACACTAACACCTTTTAAACCGGCTTTTTCAATTAATGTTCCGGCAAAATGCCCCGGAGGCCTTTTAAAGGTACTACCGGCACTGGGCATCTCAATTGGCTGTTTTGTCTGTCGCTTTTCGGTATAATCATCCAGGCGTCCGCGAATCGAGCTATTAACCCCATTTTCTAACGCTAGTTCGACTTCACAAATTAGACAGCCATTATCTTGAAAGACACTATGGCGATAACCGAATTTTAATTCATCTAGCTCAAACCGTCTTAAACCGCCATCCTGGCATACTGCAGTCACCGCTTGCACGACCTGGCTCATGTCGCCTTCGTAAGCACCGGCATTCATAAATACTGCGCCTCCAATACTGCCTGGAATACCAATAGCAAATTCAAAACCAGTCAGATCATATTGCGCGGCATATTTAGAAACAGCAGCCAAAAGCGCACCGGCACCGGCAAATACAGTATTGCCGCTATGCCGGATGCCGGCCATTTCAGGCCCGAATTTTAGAACCAGACCACGAATGCCACGGTCCAATACTAATACATTAGAGCCATTCCCGAGCACAGTAACAGGCACGGCAAACTCTTTGGCAGCCTGCAATACGGCTGCCACTTCCTGAACAGATGCAGGCAACACAAAATAATCAGCAGGGCCACCAATCCGGAAGGTGGTGTGATTGGACATAGGTTCATTTATCAGCAATCGCTTTGACGGAATAGCTTTTTCCAATTCAGCAGCCAAATTCATAGATTTAGAAATTAACATATCACTCTTTACCAAATAAATCCATTCCTTCGGCGACCGCATCGCCAATTATTTTATAAACATCAGCAGCTAACTGCTGAAAACGCATATGGGCGTGTATAAAATCTCTTGCTGCAGCATTAAGAACAATAAGTTCATACATTTTTTGCAATTCTTGGGACTTCTCTTTATCTTCAGGATTTCCAGCCATCAGCTCATATTCGGCCGCCAATTTTTTCTTAAAAAAGTCTTGCACCATAGTTTTACTTGCTGCGTCATTATCAAGATTTTTCTTGGCCGCCAAAAAAGCTTGGTACTCCTCTGAGTTTCTAAGAGTCTTACCCAATTCATGGGCTTTGTCATGCACAATCACAATGATTCCTCCAGTTCACCATCTATTTTATGCTTTAATTATAGTATGTATACGCTAAAAATCTTTTTTCAACAGGTTTAAATAAAAATCCTGCATAGTTTTGGCATCTTTGGCCTGGGTGCCTGCTGACTCACATATAATCCTTGGCAAGTATCCATATTCTGCAATAACCGCTAGTAACGGTTCATGCGGCGGTCCAAAAGGGTCGCCGAAACTCCAATGTCGCTTCTCACCCGCTTTAGTAAACTCAATTGGACTGAAATGGATATGTAAGTTTTGAGCAGTTTCACGCCCTAACTCTTCACCAATTCTCTCAAATATAGCAGCAAATTCTGCACTTGTAGTATATCTGCCGCCAGTCACAGCATGCATATGTCCGAAATCAACTGCCGGTCGCACCCGTTCATGCAGTTTGCATAATTCAAGCACCTCATCAAGTGACCCCAGTTGATTCTGTTTACCCATAGTTTCAGCCAGCAATTGCGGCCCTGTCAAACCAAGCATCTCAGCTTCTTCCAAAATTTTCGCCAATAAGCGTTTGGCTCGCTCCAGAGCCTGACGCCGATCTATTCCTTTGCCAGGGCCGCCAATATGAAACACAATACGATCGGCTCCCATCCATAGGGCGACTTCCAACGACCGCAAAAAATGACGTTTGGTATTCGCAGCTGTAATCTCATCTTCAGTAGCTAAGCTAATGTAATACGGCGCGTGAATACTAAGCTTGGTATTATATTGAGCAGCTTTTTGTCCGATGAGTTCCGCAGTAGCCTGCTTAATGGTGACACCGCGGCTGCATTGATATTCATAGGCCAACAAACCCTGGTCTGCCAACCATTCCGGCATATCGGCCGAAGCTTTAAATCCGGCCGCATAAAACGCGTCCGGATTTCCTGCCGGTCCAAATTGTGCATACATAAAATCACCATCCTAAAGGCTTACCTTAATCCCGGAAACTCCAGCTGTCTTAAGGCTTCATAAACAGCGACTGCCACTGCGTTTGACAAATTAAGTGATCTTGCATCTTCTATCATCGGAATCCGAATACAATTGTCCGGATAGGCATGTAGCAGTTCCTGCGGCAGCCCAGCTGTTTCTTTGCCAAAAACCAACAAGTCGTCAGCCTGATAGGAAATATCACTATGTTTTTTACTAGCTTTGGTGGTGTTAAAGTAAAAATTATGGTCTTGATACTTCTCAATCACTTCAGCAAAGTTTTCGTGAACATGCACTTTAACTAAATCCCAATAATCAAGTCCAGCTCGTTTTAAATACCTGTCTTCTATGGAAAATCCTAATGGCTTTACCAAGTGCAGCTCACAGCCTGTAGCGGCACATAATCTTGCAATGTTGCCTGTATTACCGGGAATTTCAGGTTCCACCAATACAATATGCATCAAAATCACTCCAATTATACAGTTTCTTCTGCCTTTGCCATATCTTTGGCAGCTACCTGTTCATTACCGGTTTGCAAAACAATTACCGCCAGAATTACCAGCAATCCTCCCAGCATTTGCAGCCAACCCATGACTTCATCGAGAAACAGATATGCAACACCAGCGGCAATGACCGGCTCCAAGCAGGCAGTAACACCCACATTAGTCGGTGATAAGAATCGAATACCAAAAAAATATAGTAAAAAGGGAATCACCGTCGAAAACACGGCAACATAGGCAAAAAGCCACCAATTTTCAGCATTAATTGTTTCTATTGTCCAGGGTTCCGGCGATACCAGCCACCAAAATAATCCGGCAAATCCAAACGAATAGGTTACCGCAGTGAGTGGATGATAGGTTCGTACCGCCCGCCGTCCATATACGGTATTAAATGCCATAAAGGATGCCGCCAATAAACCGCTTATAATTCCCATGGAACTAACTGCTATTCCACCGCCGGCTTTCAACATAATCAAAAGTCCGCCCATAGTTGCTAACATAATAGCAATAGCCTGCTTGATACCTAATGGTTCTTTTTCAAATACAACAGTGTAAACAGCTATAAGTACAGGCGCCAAATACTGCAAAAAAACTGCAGTAGCAACGTTGGTAAGGCTAATGGTATAAAAGTAAAAAAAATTCAGCAGCGCCATTCCGCCAATGCCTAACATTGCGAAATAAACAATTTCCCTATGCGGAATGACAAGCATACGTCTGTTATAACATAAAAGCCCAATTAACATTAAAAAAAACGCCAGCGTTAGGCGGATCTTCACCAACAGAAAGGGCGTAATATTTTGATTAAATAATGCTTTTGCGGCCGAACCGCCTATTCCCCACATACAGGCAGCAGCAATAACGGCAATATATCCGTACAATTCTTTGCTCATAATAGCTCCTTAAAAAGCGTTAAGTAATTTTTATTCTACACTTCAAATAAAAATCCTATCCTTGCCATCAAATTCGGATATACTCGCGCAACGCAAATCATACATTGTAGAGAACTGCTAACACGCAAAGATAAAAGGAGGGAAACAAATGGCCGGAGGAAAACTCAGACACATGTTCCCTGGCGGCAATACCCCCCAGGGATTTTTCTCTTATTATGATTACGTAATACCAAATGATGCGACGAGGATTTTCCTATTAAAAGGAGGACCGGGAGTCGGCAAATCAACATTTATGAAAAAAATCGGGCAAACACTTGCCGACCATGGTTATACCGTCGAACACCATCACTGTTCCAGTGACCCCCACTCGCTGGACGGGCTGGTCATACCCGAACTCGGCGTAGCTTTGATCGATGGCACTGCCCCCCATATCGTCGATCCTAAACACCCCGGCTGCGTAGATGAAATTCTCAACTTGGGCGAATATTGGGATGAAGATAAAATGGTTCATAATAAAACAGCAATTTTCACGTACACAAAAGAGATTAGCAAGCGTTTTCACCGCGCCTATCAAATGCTTAAAGCAGCAAAAGCAATTTATGATGATTGGGAAGCAGCAAACGGTGAGGCAATGAACTACCATCTGGCCAACCAAAAGGCAGCCGATCTTACAAAAGCAATATTCAGTGGAACAAACACTGTCGGTTATGGAAAAACGCGAAAACTTTTTGCTTCTGCTATTACCCCTGTTGGGCCGGTAAATTATATTGACTCTATCAGCGCCGGTTTCACAAAACGTTATATTATTACAGGGCTGCCCGGAACCGGTAAAGCAACCTTATTAGCAGCAGTTGCCAGTACGGCAATAGCAAAGGGACTAGATATTGAGGCTTTTTACTGCCCGCTTGATCCGCTTAAGCTAGAACATCTTATGATTCCGGCCTTAGATACTGCATTAATAACTTCAACCCCGCCACACAGCCAACCCTTTAGCAATGCTACAGAAATCATTGACATGAATGATTGCCTTAACACCGATATTGTTTTACGACTGGAATCGGTAACCGACTATGACCGTGACACTTTCTGGGAGCTTTTTGGTAAAGCCGGCGCTTATATTCATGAAGCCAAAAAGCTGCATGACGAACTTGAAACCTATTATATTCCAAATATTAATTTCAGCGGTGTAGATGCACTCAGAGTTAAAACCTTAGCCCGAATAGTTGGCTATACAGTACAACAGTAAATAGCAAAGGTTCACTTGCCTTATTTCTTACAAATCTCCTTGAGTACGCCTAAACGTATAAGCAACTTCGATAAGCCAGGTCCAAAAAAGGGCATCCTTTTAACATCACTAATAGTCAGTCCACCCAGCAGTAAAAGTACGGTTCCATAAATAACTGCAGCAAGACACATAACCAAAAATGTTGACACTGCCTCCCCAACCCCACTTTGTATCATGAACCGAAAGATAAATTCGATGCTTAGCCCCATGATACAAGCAGCGGCCGTGCACTTTAACAGCCCTTGTATATCCATGCGTAGTCCTGTATATTTGGCTACAAAATATAAATTTAATATAGCGGCAACACCAATGTCGGCATTGGTGGCCCATCCGGCCCCCAGTATACCCAAACTGGGTATTGCCGTTAAGTTCCAGTTTAACAGAACTTTTACAGCAGCAGCAATCCCCATATTGATAACAGGCAGCAGGGTATATCCCATTCCCTGTAATACTCCGGTTGTTACCTGGTGAATCCCTAACAGATATACACCAAATGCTAAAACTTTTATTACTTCTCCAGCTTGCGGCGCATGATACACAAAATCCGCAATAGGTGTTCCAAGCACCCATAATCCGGCAACAGCAGGGATTGTCACAATATTGGAGAGACGCATAGCCGAAGCTGTCCGGTCACAAATTTGCCCAATATTACCAAGCGCCTTAGCTTCAGACACCGCAGGCACAATACTAGTTGCCAACGCTGCTGTTATAATGGTAGCCAGATTAACTAACGGTACACCCATACCTGTCAAGTATCCAAATAATTCGGTTGCCTGCTCCACAGTATTTCCAGCCACTTCTAAACGAACAGGCACAATCAGAAGATCTAAATTAGACACAATTGGCAGCATCAGACTTGCAAATGAGACCGGCAGCGCCAATACTACAATACGCCGTACAATACTGCCTGCAGCTTCTTGTTCGCGGTGTATCGGTTCCTGCTGATGGGCATACGCAAACTTGCGGCGCAGCCGCCAAAAGTAGTACAGTAAAACAAGCAGACCTGCTGCCGCACCGGCACCAGCACCCATACTTGCGCCGCCAGCCGCGTACTCAATCCCGCTTGGCAACAACAAAATAGCAAATACCAGCATGGCTCCCACACGAAATAACTGTTCCACAATTTGGGACACGGCAGTGGGAGTCATGTTTTGCCAGCCCTGTAGATACCCGCGAAAACTCGAAAGCAAGGTTACCAAAAAAATCGCCGGCGCAAGTGCCAATAACGAATAATATGCCCGTGGATCACGAATAATCCGATATTCAATCAGCCAGCTCGCTCCAAAGTAAACCAACATACTTAACACAAGTCCTGTCACGATAAGCATAGCCAGCGAGAGGTAAAACACCCGGTTAGCGCCCCGATAATCCTGTAATGCTACCTTCTCAGCCGTTATAATAGAAATTGCCACAGGTATACCTGCTGTTGACAAGCTAAGCGCCAAAAGATAAATAGGAAATGCCATCTGATAAAGGCCAATTCCTTCACCGCCCAACACCCGCGACAAAATAATCCAGTTTAGCGAACCAATTACTTTTACAACAATTCCCGCTACTGTCAACACAAGAGTACCTTGTAGAAGACGGTTGGGCTTATGTTTCACGTCATCTTGTTGCCCCATATCCTGCGCTTTTCATTCCTTCCCCAAACCTCAAAAACATTATCTTAGTTTTTTTCGGACTGCCTGTGGTTTTTCCAATAATAATATCCTGCAGCAGCTGCAAGTAAAGCAACAACGACCAGACTGGCCTCATGACCTATAGAATTTAATACTCGCCAATTTTCCCCTAGCAATTTTCCTGCATAAATTAGTGCAATAGTCCAGGGTATAGATCCCAACAGAGTATATAGTACAAATTTACCTAAGTTTACTTTGGCAAAGCCG
>Ga0074195_1003107_pt1 | contig 16443 bp, 13 predicted proteins | sample EPASupsiteHSE623_FD_64525 | JGI IMG/M metagenome (GOLD analysis project Ga0074195, IMG submission 64525) | Bioremediated contaminated groundwater from EPA Superfund site, New Mexico - Sample HSE6-23 | ecosystem: Environmental > Aquatic > Deep subsurface > Groundwater > Contaminated ...
CGCATCGTCGAGCCAGAAGGACGGCATCCTGACCGAGCCGTACAAACTCGCGACCAACAATGTCGACAACCTGCCGCTCGCGGCTCATCCGGAAGGCGGTGTCGAGACAGTCACTCCGACGATAACGCCGAAGGCCGACCCGACGGATGCGCGCGATGGAACGCCCTCGCGACCGTTCGTGGCCGTCCGCCACCTCCCGGGTACGATCCAGGCCGAAGATTACGACCTGGGCGGTCCGGGGATCGGCTACTTCACGCCCAGGCCGGTCTCGAACACGGTCTACCGCAAGGGGAACATCCAGATCGTCCGGAACGTGAACGAGAGCGGCTACCACCTGGCCGGGACCCGCTACCGGGAATGGCTCCGGTACACGGTGGAGGTTGGGGAGGCGGGGACCCACACTGTCTGCGCCCGGGTCGCATCTCCGAGCAGCGGGCAGCACTTCAAGGTGATCGACGAGTGCCACCCCGACAACAAGGTCACGCTCTGGGTGCCTGCGACAGGCTCGTACGACCTGTTCAAGACGACCCGCTCGGTCCCGCTCCATCTCGAGCCGGGAAGGCATACCCTGAAGGTCTTCTCGTACGGCACTCAGGCGATGGACTCCTTCACCTTCACCTGATCCCTCTTTTCGACGAAAAAAAGCGCCAGACATATCCGGTTGCCGCGCGCACCAGTATCCGTCCATGGCGTTCAACCCGCTTCTCGTTGGCGCAGTCGCGATCGGTCTGACACTCGTCTACGCCTCGATCCTGGACATCCGGGACCGGCGGGTGCCGGTCCGGACCTGGTATCCGATGCTCGTGGTCGCAGCGCCCTGTACAGCCCTGTTCTATCTCTCTCTCTTCGCTGCGGACCCCGGTATCGCCGGCCGCCTGCTGCTCGTCTCCGGCATCTTCGCAGTCTGCTTCTATATCTTCGGGGTCCTGGGCCTGATGGGGGGCGCGGATGTCCGGGCCCTGGTCTTCATCACGCTCCTCCTCCCGGAGTTTCCGTTCCCGCCGCTTCTCCAGGGATTCTCGCCGTCCTTCTTCCCGCTCCCGATGCTCGTCCATGCGGAGATCGCCGCCCTTCTCGCCCCGCTCGGGATCTATCTCATGAACCGGCGGCGAGGCGTCCGGGGGCCGCTCCTGCCCCGACTCCGGGGGTATCCCGTCACGGCCGGGGAGATCACGGACGGCCGCGCGTTCGGGTTCATCATGGAGGATATATCAGTCGTGGACGGTGAGGTCCGACGGCGGTTCTACTCGTTCGCCGAGTCCCTCGGCGCCATGGTCCGTGGCACCCGGCTCTACACCCGCGAACTCCGGGAGGATCCGGGGGAGTACAGGGAGGAGCTCGCGCTGATCCGACGCGCCTCCCCGGTCTGGATCTCGTACGGGGTGCCTTTCATCATCCCGATCACGGCAGGATTCCTCGTCACCCTGGTCGTCGGCGATACGCTCTTCTTCCTTCTCTCCAGTCTTTAGGGGAAGTACCATGCTCGAGATACGATATATGGATGGACTCGTCCCGGTCGTCGTTCAGGACGCCGGGACCCGTGACGTGCTGATGGTTGCCTATGCGAACGAAGAGGCCGTCCGCCTGACCAGGGAGACCGGCTATGCCCACTATTTCAGTCGATCGCGCCGGCGCCTCTGGAAGAAGGGCGAGGAGTCGGGTCACCTCCAGCGGGTGCACGAGATCCTTGTCGACTGCGACGAGGACTGCCTGCTGTACCGCGTGGACCAGGCCGGTGCGGCCTGCCATACGGGTCACCGCACCTGTTTCTTCCGGGCGCTCGACGGGACGACCCTCGAAGAACCGGTTGTGGATCCCGCCAAGGTATATGCTAATAAGGCGTGATGTCGGAATATTGTTGGTGATTTTTTATGAAACTGGTCCCCGATACGAGCGTCATAATAGATGGACGCATCACCTCCCTTATCAAGAAGGGTGAATATCCCGACGCTGAGATCATCATCCCCGAGGCCGTGGTCGCCGAGCTCGAGTCTCAGGCGAACCAGGGGCGCGAGATCGGCTTCTCCGGTCTGGCCGAGCTGCAGCAGCTCTGCCGAATGGCCACCGAGAAGATGTGCACGATCCGGTTCGTCGGCGATCGGCCCTCGTTCGACCAGGTCCGCCTGGCTGCCGGCGGCGAGATCGACGCGATGATCCGTGCCGTCGCGATCGAGAACGAGGCGATCTTTCTGACAAGCGACCGTGTCCAGTCCGAGGTCGCCCGGGCGAAGGGCCTGGAGGTGCAGTACCTCCGGCCCGAGCTCGGCGAGTTCTCTCCGCTCGGGATCGATCAGTTCTTCGACGAGCACACGCTCGCGGTCTATCTGAAGGAGCATGTGCCCCCCCACGCGAAGAGAGGCTCGATCCAGGACGCCCGGCTGATCAGGATCCGGGAGCAGCCTTCGAGCGAGTACGAGCTCGTGGGCCTGGCACAGGAGATCCTGGAGCGTGCCAAGCGGAGCCCGGACGGCTTCATCGAGCACGAGAGCCGGGGGATCACTGTCGTCCAGATCGGCTCGATGCGGATCGCGATCGCGCGATACCCGTTCGTGGACGGCATGGAGATCACGGCCGTCCGGCCGGTCGTCGACATCTCGCTTGAGGACTACGTCCGCGCGGACGCGCTCAAGCAGCGACTGACCGGCCGGAAGGTCGGGATCCTGCTCGCCGGGACCCCCGGGGCCGGTAAGACCACCCTCGCCCAGAACTGCGCGACCTTCCTCTCGAACAACGGGATCGTCACCAAGACCATGGAGACACCCCGGGACATGCAGGTGCCCGACCGGATCTCCCAGTACACGGCCCTCGACGGGCGCATGGAGGCGACGGCCGAGATGGTGATGCTCCTCCGACCCGACTATGTCGTCTACGACGAGCTCCGCCGGACCGAGGACTTCCGCGTCTTTGCCGATATGCGCCTTGCGGGTGTAGGGATGATCGGTGTCCTGCACGCCGAAAATATCCATGCCGCCCTGCTGCGGTTCCTGAACCGGGTCGACTTCGGCACCCTCTCCCGCGTGATCGATACGATCGTGATCGTCGAGGAGGGGGAGGCGCGCCGGATCTACGACCTGGCGTTCGGCCTCAAGACCCCGGAGTCGATCCCGGGCGACGGAGCCGTGATGCCCGTCGTGACCGTGACCGATGCCGAGACCGGGCAGCCGGCCCTCGAGGTCTTCCGGTACGACGGCGAGATGGTGATCATGCCCCTCGAACGGTCGGCCGCACCGCCCGAGCCGCAGGCGCCTGCTGCCGAGGCGTCGGCCGACCGCGAAGACGAGCCCGCGGACGAGCGGAACGGGTGGCGGCATGTCGAGCGCGACCTGCAGCGTGAGATCGGCCGGTACACTGACGGACCGGTCGAGGTGCGGATGCTCTCCGAGACCAAGGCCGTGGTCTACATCGACGACAAGGACGTCCCCGCAGCGATCGGCAAGGGCGGCAAGAACGTCGCCTCGATCGTGAACCGCGTCGGGGTCGGGATCGACATCCGCCCCCGTTCGGAGTCGACTCCTCCGACATCCCACCCGGCGGAGGCGGAAACGCCCGAAGGGGGTATCCGGATCCGGACCGACCGCAAACACCTGGCGATCATCGTTCCCGACCACAGCGGGCGGATCGTGGACGTCTTTGCCGGCAAGGAGTACCTCTTCACCGCGACCGTGAACGAGAGCGGCGAGATACACCTCGCGCGCAACAGCACGATCGCTCAGGAGATGCAGAAGCGTTACACGAATGGCGAGACTATCCGGATGCGACCTGTCTGAACGAGGAGTGTGAAGATGATGGACCAGCACGATACAACGCAGTCGATGGAGGCTGCCGTTCGCGCCCGGTGGAGCGATGCGTTCTCGGTGGACCCGGCACCCGGCGCGGAGAAGTTCTATCTGACCGTCGCGTACCCGTACCCGTCGGGCGCGATGCACGTGGGCCATGGGCGGACCTACCTGGTCCCCGATGTGATCGCCCGCTTCTGGCGGATGCGGGGACGCCGCGTACTCTATCCGATGGCGTTCCATGTGACCGGGGCGCCCGTGATCGGGATCTCGAAGCGGATCGCGAACCAGGACCCCGCCGCGATCCGGCTCTACCGCGATCTCTATCGCGTCCCCCCCGACGTGCTCGAACGATTCGTCGACCCGATCGAGATCGTGCACCACTTCTCGAACGAGTACGAGCGCGTGATGCGGATGGCCGGCCTCTCGATCGACTGGCGGCGGCGCTTCACGACCGTGGATCCGCACTACAGCCGTTTCATCGAGTGGCAGTTCGGACGACTGCACGAGAAGGGCTACGTCGTCCGCGGAGCCCACCCGGTGCGGTACTGTCCCCTCTGCGACAACCCGGTGGGGGACCACGATCTCCTGGAGGGTGACAAGGCCGAGGTGATCCGGTTCGTGCTCGTCGCCTTCCGCCTGGGAGAGACGATCGTTCCCACCGCGACCCTGCGGCCGGAGACCGTATACGGGGTCACCAACCTCTGGGTGAACCCGTCGGTCACGTACGTGCGGGCCGACGTGGACGGGACCCCCTGGCTCGTCTCGCGCGAGGCGGCCGAGAAGCTCTCGCTCCAGGAGCACACGGTCCGCATCCTCGAGGAGGTCCCCGGGGCGTCGCTCGTGGGCCAGGTCGTCTCCCACCCGCTCGCCGGCGAGGTGCCGATCCTGCCTGCCGAGTTCGTCGACCCCGAGATGGCGACGGGCGTCGTGATGTCGGTCCCGGCCCACGCGCCGTTCGACTACATCGCCCTCCGGGACCTGCAGCAGGAGGGCCGGTATACGGAGATCGTGCCGCGGCCCCTGATCTCGGTCGAAGGGTACGGCGAGTGTCCGGCTCAGGACGCGGTCGAGCGGGCGAAGATCACGAACCAGCACGATACGCGTATGGACGCGCTGACCCAGGAAGTATACGGCGCCGAGTTCTCCAAGGGTCGTCTCCATGCACGCCTCGGCGGCCTCTCGGTTCGGGAGGCGCGGGATGCGGTCGGCGAGCTGCTGATCAGCGAGCACGGGTCGAGCGTGATGTACGAGTTCGACACCCGCCCCGTCGTCTGCAGGTGCGGGACTCGCGTCCACGTCAAGATCCTCCACGACCAGTGGTTCCTGACCTACTCGGACGAGGCATGGAAGGACCAGGTGAAGGACGTCCTGCCCCGGGTCTCGCTCGTGCCCGCCGAGGTTCGGGCCGAGTTCGAACGGACCGTGGACTGGCTCCGCGACTGGGCCTGCACCCGCCGCGTGGGCCTGGGGACGCACCTGCCCTGGGACCCGACCTGGCTGATCGAGCCGCTCTCGGACTCGACCATCTACATGGCCTACTACACGATCGCCCACCGGATCCGCGAGCTCGACCCGGCGCTGCTCACGCCGGCCGCCTTCGACTACCTCTTCCTCGGAAAAGAGACGGACGGAATCGTGGGGCGCGAGGCGCTCGAGCCCCTGCGCGAGGAGTTCCTGAGCTGGTATCCCTACGACTACCGGTTCTCGGCGAAGGACCTGATCTCGAACCACTTGACCTTCCAGCTCTTCCACCACGCGGCGATCTTCCCCCCCGAGCTCCAGCCGAGGGGCATGGTGGTCTTCGGGATGGGCCTCCTGAACGGCGCGAAGATGTCCTCGTCCAAGGGGAACGTCTTCCTGCTCGAGGACGCCCTGATAGAGTTCGGGGCCGATACGGTGCGGATGTTCCTGATGGGCTCTGCCGAGCCCTGGCAGGACTTCGACTGGCGCAACGAGCTCGTCGCCTCGACTCGCCGGCAGATCGAGCGGTTCGAGACGACGGTCCGCAACGGCCTCGTCACCGGCGGTGCGGAGACCCCGATCGACGACTGGCTGGTCAGCCGGCTCCAGCAGCATATCGAGCGGACGACGGCCGCGCTCGAGCTCTTCCAGACCCGGCAGGCCCTGCAGGAGGCGTTCTTCGGGCTCGAGGCCGACCTGCGGTGGTACTGGCGCCGGCAGCCGGCGGGCGGCCAGGGCGGTCCGGCCATACGCGAGCTCTGTTCGACCTGGGTCCGGCTGCTCGCTCCGTTCATCCCGTTCACCTGCGAGACGCTCTGGCAGGCGCTCGGCCACGACGACCTCGTCTCGTTCGCCCCCTGGCCCCTAACGGACCCGGCAAAGGTCCGTGCCCCGCTCGAACTCGGCGAGGAGCTCCTGAGCCGTACGGTCGAGGACGTGGAGTCGATCCTGAAACTGATCCCGATCACTCCCACGACGGTCGAGATCGCGATCGCGCCCGCATGGAAGCGGTCGATCTTCCGCACGATCGCGGCCTCGGAGGACCGCCAGGCGGCCGTGCGGACAGTGATGCAGGACGAGGCGATGCGTCTGCGCGGAAAAGAGGCTGTCGACGCAGTCAAGCAGTGCACGACCCTGATCCACCGCCTGCCCCCGTCGATCGTGGACGGGCTGCTGGCGATCGACCTCGACGAAGGGGCGGTCTTTGCAGAGGCCCGCTCGTTCCTCGAGCAGACCCTCGGCCTTCCCGTCCGGATCGTCGGCGCGGAGGAGTCGGCCCACCCGAAGGCGGGCGGCGCCCTCCCCTACAAGCCGGCGATCACGATCGAGTGATTACCCCTCTGTCTTCTTTTTTGCCCGCTTGACCCGCTCTTTCGAGTTGAAGCCGGTCGCAGCCTCGAGAAACGCATTTCGCTTCCGTATCGTATCGAGGATCACGGCGTCGTCGCCGACCCCGGTATCCGTCTCGATCTCGACCGCAAGCGTCTTCCCGGCGGGACCGGGAGTCGCGACCAGCCTGCGGATCGCGCCGCAGGCGATCGCGTATCCCTCCCCGACGGGCTCGGGCTCGCACCCGAAGCACCGGCGGAGTTCGATGGGGATCCGGCTGGCCAAATCCTTCGTCAATCCCCGTTTTACCTCGAACTCTTCCATAATACTTTTTAGGGAGATACCCTATGTTAACTTAATGCCGCCTGATCCGTCAAACGACATCAAGATCATGGCTCAGCCGCTCGCCGGAGAGGGGCCCACCGTGCTGATGGGCTTTCCGGGGAGCGGTCTGGTCGGTTCGATCGCGCTCCAGTACATGGTCGATCAGCTCGAATTTCCGCTGATCGGAAACATGACGAGCAAGTATTTTCCCCCGTTCGCGATGATGGCCAAGGGGCTGATCAACGTGCCCGTCAGGATCTACGAGAAGGCCCCGCTCGTCGCGATCGTGGCCGACATCCCGGTCCACCCGATGATCTGTTACGAGGTCGCCAACGGGATCATGGACTGGCTCGACCCCTATCACCCGAAGGAGGTGGTCGCTCTCGCGGGCGTGGTCACCAACGAGCCGGAGAAGCGGGTCTTCGGCGTGGCTACGAGCGAAGCGGCGCTCGACCGGATCAAGGACCTGACCCAGTTCCTTCCCGTGGGCTCCATCTCAGGGATCGCCTCCTCGATCCTGACAGAGTGCAAAGTCCGGAACATCCCCGGAATCGGGTTGCTCGGCGAGACCGTGAACGCCCCGGACCCCCGGGCATCGGTCGCCGCACTCGGCGTGCTGAACCAGATGTACGGCCTGAACGTGGACATGCAGACCCTGCTGGACCAGGCAGAAGAGATCGAGTCGACCATGCACCGCCTGTCCGAAGAGGTCCAGTCGACCGAGGTTTCGCAGAAGCGCGAGAACCTCCCGATGTACGGGTGATCGCGATGGAGGTACCCGCACTCACCAGTCTCTCCCCGGAGATCCTCCGCGAGCTCAAGCGGGGGCTGCCGCGGACCCTCGAGGTCCAGTCGGCCCACAATGTCATCACGATCGCCGGCGTCGGGCCCGGGGCGCACATCTTCATGACGAGCGTGGACCCCGAGGATCTCTCGCCCGGCGATCGGGGTATCCTCGCCGACGTGCTGACGATCGGGGTCTCGATGAAACGGATGGTCGAGTTCTCTCACGGGTCGTACTTCGAGGAGCGCGAGAGGACGGCCGTGCGAATCCAGGTCAAATACTGCGCCGAATCGACGGTCAAAGGCGTTATCGCGCGCGACACCCTCACGCCGACGCTCGTCGACGTGGTCAGGGTCCCCTGCTGTCACGCAGGCTGACCCCCTCCTCTTCCCCCATTCGACGGTTTCATTAGGGACCGGATCGAATAGAGATACTCCAGGGGCCTGTGGCTTAGTCCGGATAGAGCGCCGGGCTTCTAACCCGGATGTCGGGGGTTCGAATCCCTCCAGGCCCGTATCTTCTCAGCGTACCCGCGTGCCCGGAGCGACCGGCTTCATCGGCACAAGCAACGAGGCCTCGTCGCCGGCCGCAAGGATCATGCCCCGGCTCTCGACACCGAAGAGCACGGCCGGAGCGAGGTTGGCGATCACGATCACGTCCGTGCCGACGAGCTCGTCCGGGGTATAGTGCCCTGCGATCCCGCTCACGATCTGCCGCTCCTCGGTGCCGATATCCACGACGAGCCTGAGGAGCTTCTTCGACTTCTTGATCGGCTCGGCCTGCACGATCCGGCCGACCACCAGCTCCATCCTGGAGAACTCGTCGATCGTCAGGGCCGTATCCCCCTCGGGTGCGCTGCACGAGCGTGATTCGGCCTCGGCCACCCGCGCCGCGAGCAGGGCGTCGAGCTCGGCCACCCGCTTCTCCTCCATGCGCGAGAAGAGCGGGGTCGGCATGGCCAGGGGTCCCGGGGGGAGGGGCGCGGTGCAGCTCTCGAACGCCTCCTGCTCCAGCGGGCCGGGGAGGCCGAGCATGGCCCAGATCCGGTTCGCCGTCTTGGGCATCACCGGGTCGATCAGAAGCGCAAGGGCTTTCACGATCTGGAGGGCGTCCGCGATTACCTGGGCGGCCGCGTCCCGGTCGGTCTTGATGAGCTTCCAGGGAGCGCTGGACTGGATCAGGATGTTGCCGGAGGCGGCGAGTGTCAGCACCGCGTCGACGGCGGTCTTGAACTCGTACTCGTCCATGGCCGCATCGATCGCTGCCATGGCCTTCCGGATCTCGGCCAGGACCTCGTCGCGAGCGGGCGCCTCCGGCACTCCGCCGAACTGGGTGTGGGCGAAGTGAAGGGTCCGGTGCACGAAGTTCCCGAACGTGTTGACGAGCTCGTTGTTGATCCGGTCCGCGAAAGCGCGCCAGGAGAAGTTGAGCTCCTTGGTGTGGCTCGTGTACGCCAGCAGATAGTACCGGAGGCAGTCCGCGGGGAGCCCGAGGTCGAGATAGTCCTCGTTCGTCCAGACGACGTAGCCGCGCGACTTCGAGAATTTGTGGTCGTCGACCTTGAGCATGCCCGAGGCGACCACGGCCGTCGGGAGGCCGTACCCGGCTCCCTTCAGGAGCGCCGGCCAGAAGATGCAGTGGTGGTAGGTGATGTCGCCGCCGATGAAGTGCGTGATCTCTCCCCCGCCGCACCAGTAGCGTCTCCAGTCCGCCCCGTGCTCGGTAGCCCATTCCTCGGTGAACGAGATGTAGCCGATCGGGGCGTCGACCCAGACATAGACCACGAGGTCGTCGCGGCCCGGGTATCGGACGCCCCAATCGAGGGTGCGCGTGATGCACCAGTCCCGAAGGCCCTCGCGCACCCAGCCCTGTGCGTAGTTGCGTGCATTCGCGGTCCCCTTCAGCCCTTCGAGGTGCTCGGTCAGGAACGGCGCGAAGGTCGAGAGCCGGAAGAAGTAATGCTCCTGCTCCCTCAGCTCGGCCGGCGTGCTGCAGACGGTGCAGACCGGCGCACGGATCTCGCCCGGTTCGAGGTGCTTGCCGCAGCCCTGATCGCACTCGTCGCCGCGGGCCTCGGCCCCGCAATGGGGGCAGAGGCCTTTCACGTAGCGGTCGGGGAGGAATCTCTGGCACGTGGGGCAGTAACTCTGCTGGATCCGCTCCATGTAGATATGCCCCCTCTCCTCGAGCGCCGAGACGATCGCCTGCGTTCGGCGGTGATTCGTCGGGCCGTCGGTCATGCCGAAGTGGTCGAACCGGACGCCCATTCGCCGGAAGGTGGTATCGAAGTGCTCGTGGTAACGGCGCGAGAGCACGTCCGGCGTGGTCCCCAGGGCCTCGGCGCTGACCACGATCGGCGTCCCGTGATTGTCGGATCCGCAGACGAAGACGACCTCCTCTCCGCGGTGGCGGAGGTACCGGACGTACATATCTGCCGGCACGTAGGTGCGGAGGTGGCCGAGATGGCAGGACCCGTTCGTATATGGGAGGCCGCACGTGACGAGCCGGGGCGAATCGCTCATGCAGAGCTTTTTGAGAGCGATCGGATATATAGTACGGACGCATGGCTTCCCGACCGACGCTCGTTACCCGCGGATTCGGCGGGGAGGCCCCGATCCCGGCCCTCTCCACGCTCGCGGCACAGATGGCCGACCTGCCTCGAATCGAGGCGGACCTGGTCACGCTCATGCTCCTCGAATCGGTGCGCCCCCAGGCCGAGGCCGGGATCGGAACGGTGGCCGGAGGCGGACTCTTCTATGCCTCGCGGTGGCGGGATGCGATCGGAGGAGTGCGGGATGGCATACTGCGCGACGATCCCTCCCCGCAGTCGTCGACGCTGGCGATGGACGCCCGGGCGCTCTCGGCCTCCGTCCGCACGCCGTGGGCGACCATGCCCGCACCGTCCGATCTGGGGCTCGTCGACCGCCACTTCGGGGACCCGGCCGAGGCGAACGCCGCCGTCAGGGACGTCTATCGTCTCCTGATGCGGAGCATGCGGGATGGGGGGGTTACGGGCCACGTGCTCCTGGCAGCGTCTCCGAGCGACGAGGAGATGGAGGACCTCGCATCCCCCATGACCTTCTTCTTCTGCCCGGACCCGGACGGGGAGGCGCTCGCCGTCCTGCTCGAGCACCAGCGGCTCCTCGCCCTTCCGGGGAAGCGGGTATCGGAGCTGGCCGGACTGATGGATCAGTACGGGCGCCGTCCGGTCTATCTCATCGACCCGGCAGAGGAGGAGGTCCAGTCCGCGCTCACGGTCCTCGACCCCGACCACATCCGGATCGGAGGCTTCTGCTCGGCGGACTGCGGCGCCTACTGGCGCCGGCTCGTTGCGCTATGAGTCGTCCGACGCCCGGAGCGCAGCCCGGACTCGGGCCGCGATCGGATCTTCGAGCCGATCTTCAGCCGCCTCGAGAGCACGTGCCGCCATTTTACGGACGAACGGGTTCTCGTCGCCGAGCCGGGCGAGCAAGGCCTCCGCGACCGTCGGGTCCGGGCGACCGGCCAGGCCCTTTGCCGCCATGTACCGAACGTGGTCTTTCGCATCCTGAAGTCGGCCGATGAGGGCGGTCGGCACCCGGGGGTCCTCGATGCCTCCTAGCGCCTCCGCGGCGCGATAGCGCACGACCCAGGACCGATCCTCGAGCGCAGCGATCAGGGCCGGCACGGCGACGGGCCCCAGGCCGGCGAGGGCCCGGGACGCCATCGATCGGACCTGCTTCTCCGGATCGGAGAGGGCAGCGATCAGGGGGGCGACCGCTTCCGGCCGGCCGCTCTGGCCGAGAGTCAGGGCAGAATAGGTGCGGACGGCAGGATCGGGGCCGTCGAGGAGGACCTCCGCGAGCGGTCCGAGGGCGTCGTCGATGGTAGGAGCGTCCGGTGGCATACGGCCCTCTACATCTGCTGCTGCAGCAGCTCGATCTCCTTCATCGTCTTCTCGGCGAGCTCCTTCATCCGTGCCGAGATCCGGTTGGAGGCGGAGAACTCCACGGTCCGCATCGCGTTCGCAATCTCGGACCCGAGCACGAAGATCGCATACTTGTGCTCGAGCTTGCTCTTATGGACCTGTGAGGGGCTGATCCTGAGGGCGTGGTACTGGGAGAAGAGCAGTTCAGGACTTGCAGCCTCGAAGTAATCCTTGATCTCCGAGAGCATCTGGTGCAAAATGATCAGCTCGTCCTTGTGCGTCTCCACCACCTCTGATCAAAATAGAAATGATTATCTTAAATATCTAACCCATCCTATGGAAGTTTCATCAGACGGACCGAGAGAGGCCGCTTGATCACCCCTGAAAAATCGCTTGCAGCGACGAACTCGACTCCCCGGGCCACGAGGCGGTCGAGCAGGTGCTGGTCCACGGGCCGGTCAACGACCAGTCCGGTGATCGGCGCGGGGATCCCGTCCAGGGTTCGCTCGGTCTCGTCGGCGCGCACTTCGGCCATGACCGAAAAATCGGACGAAAGGAACCTGGCGATGGTGCGACCCGAGACCCGTTCCAGGTGATCGCGCAGCGATGTCTGGCCCTGCGACTCCGCACTCGCCTCCTCGTGGGATCTCTGCTCTCCGGCCTCGGGCGCCGTCTGCGGTCCCGCCGCGGGGTTCGAGGCGCCCGGGCGCTGGCCCTTCTGCTCCGTACCCTGCTCGCTGTCGGCCGCATTGTACTGATCCCGGACGTACTCGACCGGGATCTTGTTTCTGAGCGCCTTGATGATCTCTTTGCGCGTCATATCCTCGACGGACTTTCCGCGCGGAGAGAACGCCACGTAATCGACGTCGGCGATCTGGAGGAGCTCGCGAAGGATCAACTCCCCCCCGCGATCCCCGTCGAAGAACGCGGTCGCCGTCTTCTTGTCCGAGAGCTCGACGATCGTCTCGGGGACGTTCGTCCCCTCGACCGCCACCGCGTTCTTGATCCCGTACTTGAGGAGGTTGATCACGTCCGCGCGCCCCTCGACGATGATGATCGCGTCCGAGTCGACGACGTTCGGACCCGCGGGTATCCGGTCCTCGCCGATCGATTCGATCTTCTCGATCCGGATCGCTTCGCGGACCTCGTCGAGGAGCTCGTAACTGTCGATGGACCGCTCGTCAAAGTGGTCCAGCAGGAGCTCCTTGGCCCGCTCCACAATCCTCCGTCGTTTCGTAACGCGGATGTCCTCGATCGATTCGACCGCGACATGAGCCACACACGGGCCCACGCGATCGATGGTCTCAAGCGAGGCCGCGAGTATCGCGGTCTCGGCCCGATCAAGCGATGACGAGATGTAGATGTCACCTCTCGTCTCGCCTTTCTTACTGCTGATCTGGACGTCTATGCGACCCACGCGTCCAGTTCGTTGCAGGTCTCGCAGATCGAGGTCTTCGCCGAGCAACCCTTCAGTCTGGCCAAATATGGCCCCAACTACATCAGGTTTCTCGACCACCCCCTCGGCCTGCAAGGTAAGGTGAATGAGATACTTGGTAGTGTCAGGTGAATACACGTGATCACACCCCCATGTCTTCTGCCGGGAACTGACCGCTTCAACATAGGTACTGTAATATATATACAGAACCGCTACTTAAATGCGCACCCCCGGCCGCTATCGGACGCCGAGGGCGTGGATGGAAGGCGCGCTGGCCTCCATCGTTCGGGCGCGACGATATGTGCCCGAATCGAAAACCATGGCCATTCGTATCTCGAATTTGTCGTTCTCCTCCCCTTTGCGAGATCATTTATAGGGTGATCGATAGATCCTCTAGGAGGACCCTGGGAGCATTGCGTCTTTCCGTGCCCCGACCTTCCCCTCCCGGAGATTCGCCGTGAGATCGTGCATACGAACTGTCCTTCTGCTCTTCATCGTTGTCGGCGTATGCCTTGGCGCCGCCCAGGCAGCGACGCCGACGCCTGCGAAGGAGGCATCCGCCGTGCCGTCAACGTTGTCGGCCGGCGCGGCCACACTAGCATCGAACGGGACCTCTCCGACTCCGACGCTGACGGTCGTCAAGACCACGACCGCCCCGACGGGCGGATCGTCCGTCAAGACGACGGCGACCACTGTCAGCAGGACGAATGTCCCGACGACGGCAAAGACCGCCGGCCCTACCCTTGTCGAGACCGCATCGCCGACCCCCACGCGAGCCCCGACCACGGCGGCAGCCACCACCCGGGCGATCACGGCCCAGCCCTCGTCCGCGTCGACCCCGGTTCCGACCGTCACGCAGACGTCCCCCTCGGGCGAAGCCACACCCTCCCCGACCCCGATCCCGACCACGGACCTGCCCACCGAGACTGTGGTCCCGACGATCACGGCGACGCCTGCGAACGAGACCGTGAACGCCACCCTCCCCCCGACGACCGGGACCAACGAGACTGTGAACTTCACGGTTCCGACCACGTGGCCGTACGTGACGGTCACCGATTATCCGATGGCGACGGATACCGCGGACATCGACGTGGGCATGACACCGTATTCCGGGCCGACCCCGATCCCGTCGCCGACCGACGAACTCCTCGTCATCGACCCGAACGCGACCCCCACCGAGGACCCGGCGGCGATGCTTCCGGTCTTTACGGCCGAGGTCGTCTCCTCACCGCCGTTCGAACTTCCTCCGGGCGCGCTCGATCCCGAAGTGATCCCGTCGCCGACCGAGACCGTTCCGCCCGTCCTGACGCTCGAGCCGGAAGGTCCCAACGCCTCTTCGTTCCTCCCGCGCTGGCTCGGGTACCTGCTCTTTATCTTCCTCGGCATCTCGGGGGTGGCGGGACTGGCCATGCTGGGCTCCTATCTCGGGGGGCGACCCCCAGTCGTCCGGCAGGCGGTATCCGCGCAGCCCTCCGACCGGCGCGACCGTGACGGCCCGTTGGTATCGCCGCAGGCCGACGAGCTCCCGATCGACCAGCAGATCCTCGTCGACCGGATCGCCGGTTTCTCCCCCGAATCGATGCACGTCGAGCGGCTGGGGCGAAACCTGCTCCGCCTCGAACAGGTGGCCCAGGCACGGTCGGGGGACCGATCGGTCCGGCTCGGTCGGCTCCTCTCCCTCTCGGCCGTTCCTTCGATCGCGATCCCCCCTGCGGCCGCGGCCTGGGCTCGGGAGCACGGCTTTCGGATCCTCGCTGCCGACGGCTACGGTATGGCGCTCGTGATGCCGGCGCTCTCGAGCGTCAACCGAACTGAACTGGGTATCCTTCCCGTCACCAGGATGGTCGACGGGTCCAGCCCGGTCCCGATGCCCCTCGTCCCCGCCGGCTCGGGTTCACTGGGCTCCTCGTCCTCTTTTCTTGCCGCGATGGGATACGCCCCGGCCGAGCCGTCGGAGTAGAGTCACATCTCCACGCGCGTGACCACGCCGTGGATGCGGTTCGCGGGCAGCTTGTAGAACTGGACGAAGGATGGCGAGAGCCGCTTGATCAGCGAGAAGATCTTCCAGATCATGCTGGTCGAGACGATCTCGTCGAGACCGTAGAAGATCGTCTTCTCCTCGATTCCCGCCTCGCGGAAGATCCGGACCACATCGATCATCTCGAGGTAGCCTGCCCGTACCTCGAAGAGGCGGATCCCGACGGCCGGGCTCTTTCGGAACTCCCACGAGACCCCGAAGGGGCGGTCGAGGGTCTGGAGCGAGATGAAGACGTTGTCCTCGTAGATGATATTGTTCTGGAACATGGTCAGGCCGATGTACGGCGGAATCTGTTGCAGGTTCCGCGCGAAGAAGAGGGCCGTGCCGTCGATCTTCGACTTCGCCGCGTAGACCTCGCGAAACTCGTTGAGGAAGCGCTGGACCGGGATCGGCTTCAGGCGCCGGTAGAGGCGTTTCTGGCCGAGATGATAGATGATGATGACCGAGAAGGGGACGGCGGCGATGACGAGCGACCAGTAGGCGCCGGCCGGCAGCTTCGTCAGGTTTGCGAGGAGGAACGCGATATCGACCATGGTGATCGCCCCTGCGACGGCGGCTTTTCCTGTGTGGCCCCGCAGGAAGAGGATGCTCGTGATGAGGACTCCTGTCAGGGCCATGTCGCCGGTGACGGCAAGGCCGTAGGCAGCGGCAAGGTTCGACGAGGCCTGGAAGAGGACGATGATGAAGAGTATGGCTGCGAGCAGGAGCCAGTTGACCACATCGATGTAGATCTGCGAACGAAGTTCGCTCGAGGTGTAGTCGATCTTCAGGATCGGCAGGAGCCTGGTGGTGACCCCCTGGTAGACGATCGAGAAGATGCCGCTGATCATCGCCTGCGACGCGATGACCGTCGCCGCTATCGAGAGGATGAGGAGCGGGATGTACAGGAGCGGAGCCTGTGCGAAGAACATCTCGAAGAGGAGGTTCGAGGACTCCTGGTGGCGGAGGAGGAAGGCGCCCTGGCCGAGGTAGTTGATCACCAGGGCGACGAAGACGACTGCCCACGCCCGGCGGATGGGCCTCCTTCCGAGATGTCCCATGTCGGCATACAGGGCCTCGCCTCCTGTCGCGCAGAGGATCACGGAGGAGAGGACGAAGAAGCCGGCGATGCCGTTCTGCACCACGAACTCCAGGCCCGCGAGCGGGTTGACGGCGGTCAGCATCTGCGGCGCCTGCAGCAGCGAGAGCAGCCCCGTGACGGTCAGCACTGCGAACCAGAGAGCCATGATCGGGCCGAAGGTCCACGCCACCCGCTCGGTGCCTCGGCTCTGGAACGAGAAGAGGACGATCGCGATCACTGCGGCGATCAGGATGAGAGCGATCGGAGGGAGGGGCTCCCTGCCCGGGATCACCTCCAGGCCCCCCCCCCCCCCCACCATAACAACA
>Ga0074195_1003108_pt1 | contig 16443 bp, 13 predicted proteins | sample EPASupsiteHSE623_FD_64525 | JGI IMG/M metagenome (GOLD analysis project Ga0074195, IMG submission 64525) | Bioremediated contaminated groundwater from EPA Superfund site, New Mexico - Sample HSE6-23 | ecosystem: Environmental > Aquatic > Deep subsurface > Groundwater > Contaminated ...
CCACTATCAACATCCTCCTATTCCTCCGTGGGCTAATGCCACGGAGTGGGTAACATAGTGGGGTCAATTTTCGACGCTGTTTTCTAGCTAAACGGGGTCATTATTCCACGCTGATCAACAGTCGAGGCAACCAGCTCAAAAAGGCAAGCGATGTGTCCTTTGTCCAGCGGCTGAACAGAAGCGGGATATAAGCAGGCAAAAACAATCTGGCCGTTCCGGTTCCTCGTTGCGTGCATCTGTATTCAGTTGCGATTCCGGAAATTATTTTTGTTGAAACGAACCCGACGGGCGGTGGTTCTGTATGGAGTCGGTTGGACCACATTGCCAACCCCGACCGGGTTTCATTCTCAAGTGATACGAGTAATGCCAAGCAAGAATCGTAAAGCAATAAAGTCCTACCTGACACCTGATGAATATCGGGAAGTGGCTCGCCTAGCAACGAATGCGGGCTTATCCGTCTCGACTTTTGTCAAACGAATCTGCTTGGCGCAGCCTGTACGCAGCACGGTGGATCATCAAGCAGTCCTCGTGTTAGCAAAGGCCAATGCCGATATGGGCCGATTAGGCGGGCTGTTCAAGATGTTTTTGTCGGAAGGACGCGCCGGGCAACATGCCGATGAATTACGGGCGGTGTTGCGATCAATCGAGACCACTAAGGATCAACTGGCCAGGGATTATGAGGCTGTGGCGAGAGGGTTTCACCGGAGAGGCAGACACTAGCATCACCACGCGGTTCAAGAGGAGATAAAGAATGGGACAAGTTCTGATACTATTCTTCTTTTATGCTTCATTTCAAATTGTGGTGTGGATAGCTGGGGCTATTGGATATCTGCTTGGATTTCTCATTCTTGGAGTTCAATCCGTATTCAACCTTATTTGCAACGAAGTGAAGAAATTGCTGTTAGGAAGCAAGAATGATCGCCAAAAGGATTAAGGCAAAACCTCAAAATGACAATTACGGCCAATTGGGCAAATACATTGCCGATGCCAGCCATGAGGGTGAAAAACTACTTGTTGCCTGGCACGCCGGTTGTCAGTCTGAGACCTATGAGACTGCATTGATGGAGATTCAATCGACCCAAGCCATGAACACCCGTTGTAAGGGGGAGAAAACCTATCACCTTGTCGTGAGTTTTCGACCAGAGGATGAATCGAAACTTACGCCTGCAGCGCTCCAGGATATTGAAAAGGCCATGGCTGAGGCGCTTGGACTGGGCGAGCATCAACGGCTTTGCGGTGTCCACCAAAATACCAACAATATGCACCTGCATATTGCCTACAACATGATCGACCCGGAACAATTCACAAAAAAAGAACCGTACCGGGATTTCTATAAGCTCAGCGAAGCCTGCAGGGCCATGGAGACCAAATATGGTTTGGTTGCTGATAACGGCATCAGCAAAGATAGGGAAGCAGCGCAGATCGGTCAACGAGCGGCAAGTATGGAAGCGCAAGCCGGAGAACAGTCGTTTCAATCATATGCGCTTGAGTGTAAAGCTGCCCTTCTAACGGCTTTAGATAAATCAACAAGCTGGCTTGATGTCCATGCTGCTATGGCTGAACATGGCATGGCCATTAAGGCACATGGTAACGGCCTGGCGGTGGTGAATATTAATGGAAAAGGAGCAATTAAGGCCAGCGCTATTCATCGCAGCTTGTCCAAGAAATGCCTCGAAAACCGATTTGGAGCGTACACCGCTTCCACCGTAGGAGCGTCCGCCGGAAAATATAACCGCAAACCCTTGCAACCAAAGACTCCTGAGCGTGAAAAACTTTATGCGGAGTACCAGAATCTTTGGGAACAACGGCAATCCCAACTTGCTGCCATGCAGAAATACATCAACACAAACCTACTCTCAATAAACGCCAGGTACCGTGACGAGCAGAACGCCTTGATAATGCGCATCCTTCCGCGCAGGTCAAAAAACAGTTTGCGGCACATACTGAAGCTGAAAGAGCAGCAAGCTATGGAAGAGTTTCGGGCAACTGGACAGGCCCGGTTGAAGGAAATTAGGAATATATATCCGTTTCACAACTGGAACGGATTTTTGAAGTGGCAGGCGGATAATGGGAATGAAATCGCTCTGGCAGTGCTTCGCTCGCGAAAACTTGAGACTGAACAAGTCGGAAGAAAAAGCCAGGAAACTTATTTTGCGGCCCGGCGAGAGATCAAGCGGTGGGCTCTGGAAAAAGAGCTGCAGATTGCGGGCTCATCGATTGGCAAAAAGCATCAAAGCGGTCTGGTCGCCATTACACGGATGGAACAACTTGCAGCCCAGGAAGTTCTGCAACGGACATCAGACATGGGCAACCAAGCTCTACTGTTTTCCAGAGTCCAGCACACCATTGATAATAGCGGCATAATCATTTTTCAACTGATCAACGGAGGGACGATCCGGGACACGGGCAAGAAAGTGTATTTTTCTTGTGACGAGACCACGCGAAAAGCCGCAATGATTTACGGGCAGATACGATTTGGCAAGGGCATCCAAGTTAAAGGTAACACCATCGAACGGAAACCTTATGGAAAACAAAACCGATACTGGGCAGGAGATCACAAGCTTTGTCTTGCTGGCATTAAACAAATCTATCGAAACGGTTTGCGCACGCTGTCCGAACTCAATGTGGTTCGGTTCTGCAAAAGAACAAAAATGCTTTTGCAGGGTCATGCACGCCCTGACCTGGAGCTATGAAGAAAAATATCAGATAACGCACTGCGACGGTGAAAATTTGAGAGGAGATTAATATTCAACTATCGAATTATTATGAGGTAATTAAACACATTATGATTAAACAACAAAAAACAGAACAACAGACCCTTCAACAGACAGATTTTTCTACGCGAACACACCTGACATCTCAGGAACTCGCCGAAAGATTGCGAATGTCACCTGGAACACTGCAAAATTGGCGGACAAAAGGTTTTGGTCCGAGCTATATAAAATTTGGAAAACACGTTCTCTACCCAATTTCTTTGGTTGAAACATGGGAAAATAGCTATCTCAAAGGGAACACTGCCCAATGAACGCTGCGACCAATGCGCGACCAGTAAAATTCTATACTGATCGCGCATATCTACAACTACTTGAAATTACTGGAGCCGATAACCGGACTTGAACCGGTGACCTACTGATTACGAATGTGTAGTGACGTTATTTGATTAAAATTGATCTCGATTAATTTATGTTGATTTTACAGGTAAATAAATTATAAAATCTAAAATAAAGGGTATGCTGAAGTTGACTGATTTTGATCTGGTTACATGAGTTTCATGTAACCGGCATGTAACCGGAGAGCCATCGGTATGGAGACAAAATTTAATTTCACCGACAATCGACTTAGAACTCTCCGTCATGATGGCACCAATAAAAGAATCATTTTCTACGACAAAGCACAATCGGGGCTAGCGCTACAACTCACTCCCACTGGCACCAAAACCTTCCAAATTCGCACCTGGGATAACCGCACCAAGAAACCTGTTATAAAAACTCTCGGCAAGTACCCAACCCTTTCCATTCAACAAGCAAGAGAAGACGTCATTAAGTTGCTTGCTCAACTCAATGCAGGGATTGATATCATTAAAGAAGCAAATAACGTCAAGCTAGAAGATTCTTTTGAAAAGTTGTTTTTGCAATGGCTAGAAAACCATTCAAAGCCGCATAAGCGTTCTTGGGAAGAAGATCTCAAGCTTTATCGTATTTTCATCGAACCTGTATTAGGGAAGCAGAAGATATCCTGGATAAATTCGGATCGGATTAGACAATGGCATTTCAATATAACCCAACTCAAAAAGCAGCGAGGACTAGGTACTGTTAGCGAAGCTACAGCAAACAGATGCCTAGCGCTTGTTTCAGTGATCTTTAACCAGATGCGCCCAGAATCAACTAATCCTTGCAAAGGGGTTAAGAAATTTAGAGAACAAAGCCGGGACCGTTTTCTTCTACCTGATGAATTACGCCGTTTCTTTGAGGCTCTTGAACATCCCGATACCCACACAGATCTTCGGGACTATCTTCTAATCAGCATATTCACCGGAGCGAGACGAAGTAACGTATTGGCAATGAAATGGTCCGATATTGACAATGAACGAGAAGTATGGACAATAAGTCCTGAAGAATCCAAGAATTCACAAAGATTGATGATCCCTCTTCTCCCTCAAGTTGTCGAGATCCTCACACGCAGAAGAAAAACTTCAAATAGCACATTTGTCTTTCCAAGTAACAGCGCGTCAGGACATTATCAAGAACCCAAGAAGGCATGGCATACTCTTCTTAAACGTGCTGATATAAAAAATGTGCGTATTCATGACCTTCGACGCACCATGGGCAGCTATCAGACCATGGCAGGTGCATCTACAACAATAGTCGGGAAAACCCTCGGACATAAAAGTCAACAGTCAACAGCGGTTTACGCTCGAATGACTCTGGATCCTGTTCGCGACAGCATGCACGCCGCTGTCGAATTAATGATGAAAACCAAACAGCATAACTCCGGTTCAAAGCTGTAATAATAAACAGGTAAACCACCGGCTCTGCCGGTGGACTCCCAAAGTTTGACAGTTACGGGAGAAATGGGAAGTCTGCCACTTCTGAACCGCTCAAAGTTCAAGAAGAGGAGACTTCCCATGTACGACGAACAGAGCCTAAGCCACACCAAGTGGGATTGCAAGTACCACGTCATATGGATACCGAAGTATCGCAAGAAAGCGATCTTCGGTGACTTGCGGAAATATCTCGGTGAGATATTCCGAGAATTGGCAAGGCAGAAGGAGTGTACAGTGATCGAAGGGCATCTCATGCCGGATCATGTCCACATCATGCTTGCGATTCCACCCAAATACTCAGTTGCCCAGGTTGTGGGTTTTATCAAAGGAAAAAGCGCCATCCAAATTGCTCGAAACTTTCAGTGTAGAAAGAAGAACTTCGTCGGTCAAAATTTTTGGGCCCGAGGTTATTATGTTTCCACAGTTGGCAAGGATGAAGAGGCGGTAAGGGCATACATCCAACACCAGGAAAAAGAAGACAAGCGGTTAGATCAACTAAAGTTATTTGAATAGATCGCCACCTTTAGGTGGCCCCAGGTTTTCAACCGCTTTGAGCGGTTCAGGATTCAAGCCACCGGCTTTGCCGGTGGTACATGACTTTACTTCTATTAATCAGTTTATTGATCGCCGAACATAAAGCCAATATGTAACAAGCTATTATTATATATCTTTTGATATTGTTAAATGTACGCTTATTTATGAACTGATTAATAATCGAGCTCTTGGCAAAGTTTAGGTCCAGCCTTGAATTTTGCCACTTTTTTAGCTGGAATTGTGATCTTTTCTCCAGATCTCGGGTTGCGTCCTTCACGGGCGGCCCGCTCTGTAACAGAGAAGGTGCCAAATCCTACAAGGGTAACTTTGTCCCCGGTCTTCATCGCATCTGCGATAGTTGAAAAGACGTTGTTGACCACCTGCTCAGCGGCGGCCTTGCTCAAGGCACTTTCCTTGGCGACCTTGTCGATCAACTCGGTTTTGTTCATGACTGCTCCAAGTAGAGGGTAATTGGAAAAACTGTTTCATGTCTTGCGAGATAGCAGACCTCGCCCACCAAGGCAAGGTACAATTGCCTTGGTGGGTCATGACTCGGTCGAAACCGCATTCTCTGCGTCACACGAAGCCTTTTCGCTCTTCTCCTGAGCTTTGAGTAACTCCAGATAGTCTTTGATTTCATTGGGGGCATAGTAGCGGAAATTGACCTTCCGGCTGAGTCGTGCAGTGAAATCAGAAAAGGCCATCACAATTTCTTGTCCCTCCTTCATTAAGGCAACCCCTTCTTCATAGGTGATGCCGCCCATCTCACCCAGCCGGCCCTTGAAATTGGCATAGGCCATGTCAAACTGTCGCAGAATGCTGAACATGGTCGAACCAATCGGCGAGTTGACCCGCATGACCCGCGAGCCTTTTTCCTTCACCAGATTGATTTTCTTCTCCTCGATCTCCTGCCAAGAGGGGCGCTGTTTTTTCTCTTCGTGTTCCATGGTTGAACCTCCAATGGTTGTTAGGCAGAAATACGTTGTATGTTGCGCTTGATCCGGTGGCGATGCCAGCAGTCAAGCAGATAGACCGATCCATAAGGAAACACCGCCGCCAACACCATGAGCAGGCTACTCTTGGTGGCCAGCGGCACCAGGTGCGGCTTGATGGCAAAGAAGCCATGGTAGATATCGTGAGCCTTTGCGCCGAACTGGCTAGCCAGCTGACCAATGTTCTCCGGGGTGCTCAACCGGAACAGCACCAAATAGATGACATAAACCACAAAGGCCTTAAGCAGCAGGGAGAGTGCCCGACCGGAGAGCAGGGAATTGACCGCCTTGCGGGTGATGTTGCCGACAAAGTAGCGGCTGATGTAGCTGCACATCAGCGTGTTGATGATCAGGGGCAGATAGGGGATGCAGCCGAACAGCAGATGGCTGAACCAGTCGAGATGGAGAAAGACAAAGGGAAACAGATAGAAGTGAAACACAGGGAACAGCAGCACCAGGGCAATCCCCTCGTTGAACCCACTCTTCAAACCGATCTTGAAGAAATCAATGGTCCGTTCCAGGGTGAGGAACTCAGCTGGAATGTTCTGCCCTTTGCTTTCGATCACATAGAACTGCTGGATCTCGGAGATGGCACTGAGCAGGTTGACCGGCTTGTAGATCCGGCCGCTGTCGGTGGTGATGATCTGGGCATTGGTGTCGTTTGCCCCTTTGGCTTCCCGTTCCTTGGCCATCAGCTCACCTGTTCACTGCCGGTATAGGGACTGACACTGAGGATGTCGCGGAGCAGATCCGGCTTGGTTCGTTCCATCTCGGCAATGGAACCAAAGACCTCGGCATGGAAGGGGGTGTAGTATCCTCGCATCTTGGTGTTGAACTTCCTGGTCACCAGGAAGTAACCGCCGAAATAGGTCGCTTTGATCAAATGGGTGGCAATGACCTCATGCTCCCGGCGCAGAAGCTGGACAACACTGAACAGCACCTGGCGCATGGTGGGATCATCCTGGGCCATGGTGGCAATCTCCATGCAGCCGGCCTTTTGGGCCTGTTTACGGACCACCTCTTCCAAGACCTTGACCTGGAAATAGACCAGGCCATCGGCCATGGAGAAGGCGAGAAAGCGTCGACCCTCAACCCGGTTGATATAGGGTTTGAGCATGGCCAGATAGCCGGCGGCATCGAACCATCTGGAGATGTCCATCCGCTGGGGCGGTGCGATATCTTCCCGGCTTGGCACGGGATCGATAGTTTCCCCGTAGATGTCCGCCTGCACACGTTGCACCGCTTCCCGAGATGACGGTTGCGGTGGTTTTTCTTTCGCCTCCTCTTCGTGCGACTCCTTGATTTCCTCGGTTGCATCCACTCCCACCCAACGCTCCAGTTCCTGCTGCCGGGCCTGTTGATCGGCCTTCTTGAGGGTCTTGCCCAGTAGCCCCTCGGGCATCTTGTGGTGCATCTTGATGGCCCGAAGGATGTCCTCCTTGCGGGAGAGTTCCTTGAACCCGGGGATGGCGGAAATGATGGCGCCGGCGGCCAGAGGGTGCTCGCCCAGGGCATAGAGCGAACCCCGCGCTGATTTGAGCTTGCCCAGGTCATGACCCAGGCCTGCTACCATGGTATCTGGGATTACATGCCAGGCCTGCTGATCGGAGAGCAACTTGACCACCTGTTCGGCCACGTTGAGGGAATGATCAAGCATGGTGGTCTTAGCCAGGATTCGATAGGTGTTCTGTTCCCAGGCGGCTTCCACATCGCCCTGGACATCGACCACCGAAGGGCACTGCCCTTCACGGTCGAGGAGGCGAACAATTTCTAAACAGACAGCCCGCTGTCCGGGGGCCTGCTTGAAGAAGGACCAGGTTCGCAACTGGCTGGCAAAGGCGCGGGAGCGTGGGTGTGTCAGTTCAACCTTCTCGATCCCTTCAGCAATGACCTGCTCATTCCGCCAGAGGTGGGCCAGCTCTGAGATATACTTCACCCCCTCTATTCGGGTAGACTTTTTGGGCCGGACCCACCGCTGCGAGAGGGTACTCAGGGTCATATGCTCCAGGAGTGAGGGCTCCTGCTCCTCACTCCGCAGGACCAGTATGCCGGCAAGGCCAACCAGCAATAAAGCCACCCCCAGGATGATTGTCGGCCAGATGATCAGCATCAACCGCTCTTCGTTTGCTTTTTGATGATCGTCTCTCCGGCCAGATCCGGAAAGACCACCTTGAGCCTCCCTTTCTCGACGTCGGCGGTCACACCTTTGTAGGTACCGGAGTAGGTGATAAGAAAAAGCTCGCGGGGCTTCATCTTGAGGATCTCGCTCGGCTTGATCCGCACCTCTTCGGTCTCACGGATGGCGACGTTGCCGCCCAGGGAGATAATGGGAGAAAACCGCTTCTCTTCTCCCAGGTGTTCGGAGACATAGTTGGCGGTGCTGGGATCCGGCACCCGCATGAACAGCTTGGTGTTGCAGTTGTCGAGGATAGTGTTTGCCCGATCCTCGCCCACCTCGGCATACAACTGGCTGATCGATTGGCAGTAGCCGTGGATGAACACCCCGGCCCCGCCAGCCTTGGCAAAGAGGTCCTCGATCCCCTGGTAGAGGACCGACTGGGCCTCGTCGATATGGAGCACCAAGGACGGAGTCACATTCCTCCCTGAGGAATAGACCCGGCCGACAAAGGCCTGGATCATGGAGATGATCACCTTGCCGGCGGTATAAGCGGCCCGCTTGGTCAAGAGCGAGCCCAACTGCACCACCAGGATGATGCCCTTACCTTCCTCCAACCGCTGAATGAAGCGGTTCTCGTCGGCCTTGCCGATGATCTTGCCGACATTGCCCGAGGTCAGCTCGGTGAGCGCCACTCGCAGGGAACTGGCCACCTTGGAGTAGTAATCCGCTGGCGTAGACAAAATCTTCTGGATGTCCAGGGAGAGCTGTTTGGCTTCTGGGCTGTCGATGTAGTCGATCTTTTCTTTGAGCTGCTCCAGGTCCTGGTGACTGATGTGGTTCTTGATGTCGTTGAGGTTAAACGTTGGCTTCTGCCCGGCCTGCTCGGCCAGCATAATCAGGGCCTGGACCACCACCAGGCTGACCTCGTAGGCCACACCGAAGAAGTACGGTTCCCGGCCGATGGCCACCCCGGCGGTGATATGGGCCACCAGTTCCTCGGGCATGTAGTAGGACGACAAAGGATCAAGGATAGCACTGTACTGGGGAAAAATCGGGGTGATCAGCATCAGGTCGTCGAGCCGGTCGGTCTCATGGGCCAGTTGGGTGATCTTGGAGAACAAATCGATATCGCCCTTGGGATCGATGGCTACCACCGAATACCCCTTGCAGATATCCTGTTCGATGATGTGCTCCATGATCCTGGTCTTGCCAACCCGGGTGGTGCCGAAGCACCAGAAATGCCCCTTGCGGTGGCTGTCGGGCACACCGAGTTCCAGGACCGTCTGCGGATGATCGAGATGAACGCCTTGTCCGATATGGGTCCAGGGCACCTTTGGCTCTGCCTGTTCTTGCGACTTCATGGCAAGGCCTTGACGATCCGGACCTCGATCCGCTCCTGGAGTTCCCGGTCAACGGCAATGATCACCTCACGCGGCAACCTTCTCGTGGTCAGGACAATGCTCTTGTGGCCGACGTAGCGCGTCGGGCAGCGCAGTTGGAACCGATGAGCCGCCTCGCCCAGATGATGGCGGAGCAAATTCTCGGTCAGGGTCTTGGAAACCCGGTCAAGAACGACTTTTGCGCGCGGGGTACCCTTCACCAGCACCGGTTCAGCCCGGCGCAGATGGAAGGCTCGGCGTTGGCCAGGCTGCAACCGGCCGGCATGTCGTTCATGCAGGCCGATCCGGTTGAGGGGGCAGACGGCGATGATCGGTTCGTCCGGGATGATCTCGGTTTCCACCAGGAGAGGATAGCCGGCCGTGTTGCGGACGACCTCGCCCCAGAGCAGTCGCCGCTCAAACCCTTTGAGCAGGCGGACCTGTTTGATCACGGCGGCCGTGGCCAGGTGGTCCTCCAGGAAGGCCATGAATCGTCTGCGGGAGAGGACGGCGGGAAGATCGAGGATCTGTTGAACAGGGAGCCCATCTTTTTTACTGTAAGCGACGATCTCCAGGCGCATCTCCTCCCGGAGGAAGACCATGACTTCCTGTCGGTACATCTGGGAAAGGAACAGAGCACAGGCAGATTCAACTTCCTGGATGACTTCGGCGGTGGAAAGGGCGTACTGGTTGGCGAGTGACACAATGATGGACTGCATGGGTGATCATCTCCCTGGTGTGGATAGAAAAGGTGACCGTTGCAATCGGTCTCTCTTCTTTTTTCAGGGGTGATGACATCGCACCTGCAGCGTGACATCGTTTTGGGGCAGTTGAGGGGGGAAGCCGGGAGCGTTTCAGGGAAAGCTGAAATAATATTCGCCTGACAACGATGGGCGGAAAGGCATTCAACGCATTGTATTTAAAGCGAATATAACAGATGGCTTCCTCTGGAAAAGTCACCATCTGCAATGGTTTTCATTTTTTCGACATTGCGATTTGGTAAGAGAAAATAGGTGGTTTGGGATCCCTTGGATTCCTCCGAAGATCCGCTTCCAGGCTGTTTGCCTCTTTTTTTCTCGATTCCCAAAAAAACGCCCAATGCAAGGTCACGTTACACCGGGCGGTTCTGCTTGGACGATATAAAGGCTTCCTTCATGTAGGTGGGTGACTCCGCTTTCGGTTATGGTGTCGTTTTCGTATTGTGCGAAATTGTCACGTGGCAGTCACGTTTTCTGTCACGTGACGTCAAGACAGGTGGCTCCATTATTGATGGTAAGGCACGAGAACTGGGTCACCGAATCAGCTTTGGTCCATAGACCGATGTACCCATGAAGCGAGCGATCCGCCTGGTACTCGAACACAACCTCGCCATTCACCAGACAGGATGCGTTGCTTCCCATCACCGACACCTCCAGCGTATGCCATTGGCTCTTGGTGATGGGCATGTCACATCGACCTCGTTCAACACGGTTATTGTTGATGAACTCAAACAAGATGGCGTTGTCTTCCAGCGCATTGATCCGAAAGACAAAATAGTTGCCGATGTTCCGCAAGCCAAAGACCAGCCCACCTGCCTGATCGATGCTGCCGTGCAGTGGTTTGACCTTGAGGGAGAGCACTCCATTGCTCACCTCACCACTTTTGCTGATGGCCAGAGGGAAGTAGTAATAGGCGCCGATAGTGTCGAGCAGCTCCTGATAGGAACGACCGAGCGTCTTGGTCATCACGCCTGAGACACCTGTGGAGAGTGTGCCCAACCAGCGTGAGCCGTCGGCCTGCCAGCAAACTTCCCCTTCCTCTTCGACCTGCCGCCAATGCCCCAGGTGGGTATAAAACCCTGGGAGCGGTGTCTGATCCTTACGGTTGAGCAGATCATAATTCCCTGCCATGAAGTCGGCGGCCAAGGTGTCGACATCTTCCTGGTTGGTGATCGCCATGTCGAGCAGGCGGCTGCTGGCCAGGAGACGGCCGATCTGATCGAGCTGTTCCAACATGTCAACGCGGGCATGTCGATTAAGAGTGGCTTCGAGCAGGTCACCCTGGATGTTCACCGCGCATCCCAGCTCGCCCAACACCTTTGCCAGGAATTGCAGGCGCAGGGTCTTGCCGAAAAAGGAGCCGGCGCCGCCGGAAAACTGGAGGTTGAGGTAGTTATGATCCGGCTCATCACCGCAGAAAGTGTCGAGCGTGGCAAAGTGGTAGCCGAATTTGGCCGAAAGATTGAGATAGTCGGCGCCGATGAGGGCGTAACTGTCGCCGCCGGGTTCCGGACCAAACTCCGAGGTCGCCGAGGCGGCCAGGCGGGTGAGAAAGCGGTTGCCATCGAATTGCACCGTGCCGCTCCAGTTGATACCGGGATGGGTGAATCCGCGCCAAAGGGCTTGGATCGGCGATGAGATGAAATGATCTGCGGTCACCGTATCACAAGTAGAGAGACCGGGCTTGAGTCCGCCGCCAAGGTCGATCAGGTTGAGTACCAGGGGAATATGGGTGGTCAAGCGAACCGTGACCGCTTCGTCTTCGGCCTCGGACGACAGGCCGAACATCTCGCGTACCACCTGTTCATGGGCGAAGCGAATAATGTCGTGGATTGAGGCACAGTTCTCCGGCCGGAAAGAAGGATCATGGGGATCGGTAAGATGGAGTGGCGAGAGTAGGTCGAGCACGGCACGCAGCATCCGGTGCACCGAGCTGTCCATTATCCGGCGTTTGACCGGTTGATGGTCGATCAACAATCCGCTATAGACCGATGGCCGTTCCTGCACGAAGAGAGTGATCTCAGTTCCCTGTGTTAGGCTGTCGACTGCGCCAACGAGGTTGACTGCCATGGGAACCCCGAACTCGCGGGCCACCGAAGCCAAGTGGCAGGTAGTGCTGCCAACCTCGGTGATCAGGCCGCTGATCCGTCCCATGATCTCGGCATAACGTGGGGAGGCGGTTTTGGCCACCACAAGAGCATGATCAGGAACTGACGAAAGATCAGTTTGTTCGTCAATAAGCTGCACTTTCCCGGCGCAAATGCCTTGCGAAGCGCAAATGCCGCCTTGCAACAATGGAGCTGCCTCTGGTTCAGGAACCGGCTCCGTTGCCTTGATCGCCACCTGCAAGGGACGGCATTGGAGGATGAACAGCCGCCTCTCCCGGTCGATGGCCCACTCGATATCCTGCGGCCCGCCGAACAGTGCTTCCAGCTCAATTCCCGCCCTAGCCAATCGGCGTGTTTCTTCGTCCGTAATCGCCGCTGTTTTCGCCTCGTGTTCACTGACCTGGTGTTCTTCAGTACCATCAGCAACCGCATCCAGGCGCACTCCCTTGACTGCGATTTCCCGATGACTGATCGTGCCGGTTTCCCGATCAAATACAAAAGTGTCGGCAGCGGCATGCCCGCTGACCAAGAGTTCGCCCAGACCCAATAGCGCACTGATCTGCACCGAATTCCCCAGAACCCCAGCAGGATCAGCGGTGTAGAGTACACCGGAGGCCGCCACGTCAACCATGGCCAAACCAAGCACGCACATCGGCGTTTCGGTGAGGTCGATACCGGCCATCTGGCGATAGCCGATTGCCCGGGGTGAAAAGGAACTGGCGACCACCTCCTTGTAGGCCCCGGCTAATCCCTCACCACCCACATTGAGCACTGAACGGTATTGACCGGCAAAAGAGGCCTCGGAATCTTCTCGCACCGCGCTGCTGCGCATGGCCAGCCGGATGCTGGGTTGGGTCTGCTGTTCAATGGTAGAGTAGTTGGCCAGCAAAAGGGCCAACAGTTCCTCAGGAATATCAGCACCCAGGATCAGGCTGACGAGGCGTTCACTCACCTCAGCCAACTGAGGGTCGTTTGGAGACAAGCCAGCTAGTTCATCAAGCACCAGTTGATCGAGGTGATTGTCCTTGAGAAAACGGTCATAGCCGCCAGCGGTGACCACGAATCCCGGTGGAACCAACAGATCGGTTTCCTGGGCAATCCGCGCCAGGTTCGCGGCCTTGCCGCCAGCGTCGCCGGCGGCGGTGGCAGGTAAATTCGCCAGTGCCACCACGGCCGGCAGGTCATGCCGGATCATCGGGGGCCGAAGAACCCTGCGAACGTGCGCGTTGATCGCATCGGCTTGCTGATTGAGTAGTGCATACCGGTGTTCTGACAAGTTGTTCAACGCCTTGACTAAGGCCCGCACCTGACCAAACAGCTGCTCATAATGAAACGCGATATCGGCGGCGGTGAAGGATTGACCACTGTAATAGAGCATCTCCAGCTCGGCCAGGGCGCGAAGGGCTTTACGGTTGCCGCCGAGAAACTCCTTGAAGTGCCCGAACTTTTCCACGTGTTTTCCGGAAGCTCCAGCCAGCAGGGTGCATCGGTCTCCCTGAGTAAACATCCGCAGTAATCCTTTCATTGCCATGCTCCGTATACGTCATCCGATTGCGAGTCTGATTATCAACATACCCGTAATTGTTGTAGCCGCCAATTTGGCGGTCACTGAAAAATAGTTCTTATTTTCCTCCTTGGAAATGAAATAAGTATAACATATTTTTTGTTCACTATGAAAAATAAATGGATTCTCTTCTCGTACTCGATACCCGCCACTAACGCCAAGGTACGGATGCGTACCTGGCGGCGCATCTCAGCCACCGGCGCGGCACAACTGAAAACCGGTCTCCAGATTCTGCCCAATCGCGAGGATCTGCTGGAGAACATCACCTGGTTGATCGGCGAGGTCAATGCTTTGGGTGGCGAGGCTATTGCCTTGCAGTGCGCCCAGGTCGAAGGCATGGCCGATCAACAAATCGAGCAGTTGTTTCAAGCCCAGATCGATCCTGAGTTCGAACAGATTCAGATTGAAGCCAAGGCTTTACTGGCCACGGCGGACACTCTGGGGGATGGCGGGAACGTCAAGGAGTTGTCGGCGGCCTTGCGCAAGCTGCGCAAACGGTGCGAGGCGGTGCGGGAACGTGATTTTTTCCCCTCCGGAGCAGCGGCCAAGACCCTAAAGGTGCTCGACTCCATCTCGGAGCGGCTGCGCAGGCCGGAACAAACCGACCTGCAGGTTGCCCGGCTCGATCGTTCGCAGTACCAGAGCCGAACCTGGGTCACCCGCGCCCGGCCCTATATCGACCGTTTGGGTTCTGCCTGGCTCATCCAGCGGTTCATCGACCCTCAGGCCAGCTTTCGTTTTCTTCGTGCCGGGGAAACCGCGAACCTTGACCAGGGCAAACTGCCCTTTGACATGGCCATGGGCGAGTTCACTCATCAGGGCGAGCTGATAACTTTTGAGGTTCTGATTCGGGATTTCGCTCTGCATGACCCGGCCCTGGCCAAGATGAGCGAACTGGTCAAATACATCGATGTGCAGGAGGGTGCATTGCCCGATGATGCCAACCTATTGAAAACGCTCCTTGATGGATTGATTGCCCTCACCGGTGATGATCACCAGCTGCTGGAGCGAGCGCGCCTGCTCTTTGATGCCCTCCATGCGGGTTATGCCAAAGCAGTCCAAGGAGAATCATTATGAACCCTGCCACCCTGGTTGCCGCACCGCCCGATACCACCCTCATGCGCTCCCTGTTCTCCATCGGCTTCCTGGCCCGGTTCTCCTATGCCCTCGCCAGAAACCCAGTGCTACCGCTCTTTGCCGTCGCCCTGGGCGCAGGCCCCGAAGGCATCGGTTTGGCCGTCGGTATTTCCACGGTGACCGGCATCCTGTTCAAGATGCCGTCCGGAGCGCTCTCCGATGTCATTGGTCGCCGCCGGACCATGCTCGCCGGCCTGGTTGTTTTTGGCCTCATGCCTTCTGCCTATCTGTTCATTACCGACTATGCGGCCCTGGTGGTGGTTCGCTTCCTCCACGGTCTGGCCACCGCTATCTACGGACCGGTGGCCATGGCGGTGGTGGCCGATATCGCCGGGGTTCGCAAGGGCGAGATGTTGAGCTGGTTCTCTTCGGTCGGCATCGCCGGCACCCTTCTGGGAGCACCCATCGGTGGCTATCTGCTTTTCCTGCTCGGCGATGCACAGGCAGGCTTGAGCAGCTATCGCGCCGTCTTTCTCTGTAGCGCCCTGACCGGCGCGGCTGCCTTGGCCCTGGGGGTTCTCACCCTGCGTAACGGCGACAAACCGGCCGAAGGCAAAAACTTGGCGGAACGATTCAACCTTTTTGCCCAAGGCATCCGCGAGGTAGTGGCCGACCGTCGGGTACTGATGACCTCTTCGATGGAAGGTATTCAGAACATGAGCATGGGTGCCCTGGAAGCCTTTCTCCCGGTCTATGCGGTCACCGTGGCCGGACTCAACGTCTTTCAGGCCGGCCTGATCTGGGGGGTGCAGATCGTGGTGACCCTGATCGCCAAACCGCTGATGGGTAAGGTGTCCGATCGTTGGGGCCGCAGGCCGTTGATTGTGGCCGGTATGCTGCTCTGCGCCGTACCCTTTGCCCTCATCCCCCACCTGACCGGCTTTGTCGCCCTGATGATCGCCGGCATGGTCTTTGGTCTGGGCGAGGCTTTTGTCACCTCGTCTTCCGCAGCCCTGGTGGTCGATTTTTGCAAGGCCCGGCATTACGGGGCCGCCATGGGCACCTTCGGCACCATCTTCGATGTCGGCCATGCAGCAGGTCCGATCGTTACCGGTCTTTTGATAGCGTCTTTCGGCTATGGTCCAGCCTTTGCCATCGTCTCAACGCTCCTTTGCGTTTCGATCCCTCTGTTTCTCTACACCGTGAGGGAAGAACCGCAAACGGCAAACCTGTAACCTCAACCCAGAACCCTATACATCAACAACAATCTCAAGGAGAAACATCATGCCTCCCTACGCAAAACATCTTGAAATAAGCCAGCAACGTACCGGCAACGACTACCAGCAGATGCACGATTGGCTGGACAACC
>Ga0074195_1003109_pt1 | contig 16440 bp, 21 predicted proteins | sample EPASupsiteHSE623_FD_64525 | JGI IMG/M metagenome (GOLD analysis project Ga0074195, IMG submission 64525) | Bioremediated contaminated groundwater from EPA Superfund site, New Mexico - Sample HSE6-23 | ecosystem: Environmental > Aquatic > Deep subsurface > Groundwater > Contaminated ...
GCCGCTTGATACCGTATATACTTCGGAAACCGGTGTGATAAAGATTTTGCCGTCACCGTAGGCACCTTTTTCTCCGGTTTTAGCCGCTTCCATAATTACCTTAATAATTTCCTGTTTGTATTCGGCTCTTACAGCCATAAGCAGCATTGTTTTGGGGATTTCGTCGTAAACAACACCGCCGATTTTAAAATCAAATCAGGAATGTTTGGAAAAGTCAGGTTGAAAAGTATTGATAATGAAAAACATATCATTATCCCGGCATCTGCCATCGTTGGGTCCAACATTCAGCCACAGGTTTATCTGGTGGAAAATGGGAAAGCGGTTCTCAAAGACGTCACAGTTTCAACCCGGTTTCAGAACAAAGCAGTGGTGTCAGATGGATTAACCGAAGGCGATGTGATAATAACCAATGGATTTATTAACCTGTTTAACGGAGCAAATGTATCAGTTAGCAATTAAGAATTAAGAGTCATGAACATTACAAAAATAGCAATCAATCGCCCTTCGCTGATCATCGTTCTTTTCAGCGTATTTGCCTTATTAGGGATAATAGGCTTTAAAAACCTGGGGTATGAACTGTTGCCTGACTTTAACCAGCCGGTAGTAGTAATAAAAACATTGTATCCGGGTGCCGAACCCAATGAAGTGGAAACCTCTGTTTCCAGAAAAATTGAAGATGCCTTGTCGAATCTCGAAGGCGTTGATTACCTGGAAACCAAGTCGATGCCCAATGCATCTGTAATTATCGCTAACCTGAAATACGGGACGGATTTGAACATTGCCATGCAGGATGCCCAACGCTATATCGACAATATCCGCAAGGACCTGCCTGCTGACATTTTAAGCCCGGTAATGAGTAAAGTTTCGCCAAACGATTTACCCATCATTTCGATCAGCGCAACAAGTAATTTGCCTGCTACAGAGTTCTATCAAAAAATGAAAGATGATTATCTTCCACAGATCCAGCAATTAAAAGGAGTGGCAGAAATAACCCTGCTTGGAGGCGAAGAACGGGAAATTCAGGTTAAGGCAAACCAGGATAAACTGAATCTGTATAAAATATCACTTTACCAGGTTGTAGAGGCCATTAACCGCTCTGGCATTGATTTACCTGCAGGTAAAGCGCAAACCGATAAAGAAAACAATTCAGTCCGTTTAACCGGTAAATTCTCAACCGTTAATGATATAATGAATGTTCAGGTGACAATGCCTGCACTAGGAATGCCGGTTTATGTAAAAGATGTAGCAACCGTTATCGATGGCGTAAAGGAAATAAGTTCAGTAAGCAGGTATAACGGAGTAAACGGAATTGGTCTGTTGTTAAAGAAGCAAGGTGATGCCAACGCAGTTAATGTTTCAAAATTAGTTCACTCAAAACTTAAACAAATTGAAAGCGTAAACTCAGAATACGGTGTAAAATTCGATGTTGCTGATGATTCAACCGACATGACTATTGCTGCGGTACATTCGGTCGTTGATGACCTGATTTTAGCAGTTATTTTAGTATCGCTTGTAATGTTCTTGTTCTTAAGAAGTTACCGGAACTCTTTGATTGTATTAATTGCAATTCCTACCTCATTAATTACCGCGTTTGCCGTGATGTGGCTTATGGGTTTCACCCTAAACCTGATGACCCTGCTGGCCATGTCGTTAATTATAGGGATTCTGGTGGATGATGCCATTGTAATTCTGGAAAATATCCAGCGTCATCTCGATATGGACAAAGAGAAAGGAGCCGCAGCATTAGAGGGACGTATGGAGATTGGTTTCTCAGCCATTTCAATTACCCTTGTTGATGTGGTTGTATTCTTACCAATTCTGTTTTTACAGGTATTTGTGGCCGATATGCTGAAACAATTTTCAATCGTGGTAATAACATCCACACTTACCAGCTTATTGGTAGGTTTTACTCTGGTGCCATGGCTGGCTTCGCGGATTGGCAAAAAGGAATATTTAAAACCGACCAACTTCATAAATCGTTTTCTGCTTTGGTTTGAAAGGCAATTAACAACATTTATCGATTGGTATGGCCGTCAATTGGAATGGGTACTTAGCCATAAACTGATTTTTACCGGAATAGTTGTTTTTCTTTTAATAATGACGGGGGTGATAATGAAACAAGGCATCATAGGCAAAGAAATGATGTCGACAGGTGATCAGGGGAAGTTTCGGCTAAATCTGGAATATGATAAAACAACCACCGTTCAGGAGAACAATATCAGAACCCAGAAAGTAGAGGACTTTATCCTGCAGCAACCTGAAGTGGCCACACTTTTCAGCAATATTGCCGGACCAAGCACCGGCATCGGAAGCTTGGGGGTTGGCTCAGCCAATTTATCAGAATTTACCATACAGTTAAAGACGGAAAAGGAAAGAAACATCAAAACAGAACCGTTTATGAAATCGCTTCGCGAAGAATTGAAAAAAGAGTTTCCGGGAGTTAACTTTTCAATGGCAGTTTTGGGCTTACTGCCAAAACAGGCTCCCATCAAAATTACTTTGAGTGGAAGCGACCTGGCTTTGGTAATGAAAACAGGGGATGAACTGAAAGCGGCTATTGAAAAAATACCGGGAGCAGATAATGTTCAGTTATCAGTAGAAGAAGGAAGTCCTGAGTATAAGGTGATACCTGACAAAGATAAGATGCAGCGCCTTGGATTAACAACTGCATATGTTGGTTTAAATTTAAGAACTTCCTTCACAGGAAACGATGATGCCACACTTACCGAAAATGGCACAGAATATCCGGTCAGAATATGGTTAGATGACTTTGACAGGAAAAATTACGAAGATGTGCAACGTCTTTCCATTGTAAATCCAATGAACATATCCATCGAAGTTTCACAATTTGCAGAAGTCAGGCAGGATAATTCGCCTTCGTTGCTCGAAAGATTAGACAGACAACCGTCCGTAACTCTGACCTCTGAATCGTTTGGCAGACCATCAGGCACCTTGGCCGATGAAGCACTACGCTTTTTAAAAACACAACCATTGCCGGAAGGAGTTAAATTAACCTGGGGGGCAGATATTAAGACACAAAATGAAAGTTTTGGAGCTTTGGGTTCGGTTCTCCTAATTTCATTTGTATTGATTTACCTGATTATGGTAGCTCTCTATGATAGCTTCATTTATCCGTTTGTGGCTTTATTTGCTATACCGATGGCTGCAATCGGGGCCTTCTTGGCATTAAATTTATCGTTAAACCACTTAACCTTATTTGCACAGCTTGGATTAATAATGCTTATGGGTCTGGTAACAAAAAATGCCATCCTTATTGTGGATTTTACCAATCAATTGAAATCCCGGGGAAAGCATTACAAAGAGGCATTAATCATAGCAGGCAAAGAGCGTATGCGTCCCATTTTAATGACAACGCTGGCAATGGCAATAGGTATGTTACCCATTGCATTAGCCAGGGGTACAGCCAGCGAGTGGAAAAACGGTTTGGCATGGGTTATCATCGGAGGTTTGTTGTCATCAATGATTCTGACGGTTTATTTAGTACCGATGGTTTACTACGTTGTTGATACAATTAAAGAAAGAATTACAAAAAGAAAAGAGAATTAACATGAAGCGAGCAATCGATATCCTTAAGGCATTTGTGATAATCCTGCTACTTTCCTCATATAAAAGCGACAAGGAAGTTACTTTCAATTTGACAATTGAAGTAAATGAGCTTCGTAACTCTAATGGCATAGTACAATTTGCTTTGTATAATAGTCCAACTATTATTGTTATCTACAAATAGTGCAGCAAGACTGTAAACAGTATCGCGGAACATGTTATAAGTTTCAATCCTGACTTGATTTCGAATTTCCTTTAATCTGAATCCGCCAGAATATGAATCTGTTACAATGTTCCTAGTGCCACTATACCTTGTATCTCCAGAACCATTGGCATTAGTGTTATGAATTATTGATGTTTTTTTAATGATAAGTCCAGAAACTGCGTCTACGAATATGTAATTCCTACTAAGAGGATTATGAGCATAAACATCAAATTTCCATGCCAATGAACAATTTCCTGTGATATTTTCATCCTGAATAATGACCAATTCACCTTTGGGATAATATGAAAGTCCGAAATTTTCATTAATCCAGCTTTCTTCTTCGGGAATTTGCCATTTATAAAGTTTAGCATCTATTTCCCTAAGTGCAAAATCCAAGGCCTGACTTTCATTTAATGAAGGTTGGATTTCAAAAGTCGTTTTGATTCTCTTAAAAGTTCCATTTAATGTTTCAATTAAATCGTTTTTTGCGTGAACCGCATAAATCCCATATTCTACACGAATTCCCTTATAGAATTGCTGAAAGTATTGATGGGTGAACCCTAAATTATCAGCCTTGGTACTGACCATCCTCATTTCATCATTACTAGAGAATTTAAGGAATTCCTTTAAAACATTCTGAGACTGATCCATCTGGAGTTTTAGGGAGTCTTTATCAATCCTGATAAAGCTAGGAGTACCATCTTGTGAGGTTTCCTTTAGAATTACGCCTTTTTGACCAGTTGCCGCTAAAATAAACAAGAATAGGAATACTGCTGTAAGTTGGATTTTTGTTTTCATATAGTCTGATATTAAGGTGGTCTTTTGTTTAATCTAAGTATTAGTCCTTCATTGCCAATAACAAAGCCATTACCATTATATACAATTTTACCATTCATGATAACATTATTGTTTTCAAATTGGATTTTCCAGGATCTGCCTCCATCCTTCGTCCAGTAAATTGCATTTTGCGAAGAATAAAATCCTTCTATTTCAGAAGTGAAATAGCAACCTGGGCTTATTGTATTAATTTCCTCATTTATCAAAGAAAATGTAACACCTCCATCCAATGTTTTAAAAAGCTTTCTGGAGAATGTAAACAAATAACCAACCTCATCATTAAGAAAATGCATATTCGTTATGTCCGAATTATTCCAATTCAAATTATTCCATGTAACTCCTTTATCAATAGATTTAAACAATATCCCAAAGTCGGTATTATCATGGTGCGCACCTCCAGCGAGAAAAGCGACTTGTGAATTTGCAATATTAAGGTATGCATTTGCCATTGAATTAATTGAAAATACCGAATCCCAGTAGTTACCTCCATCAGAGGTTCTTAGTATTTTTAGTATTACCATTGCAATACCATTGTCTTCTTCAAAAAATTTTGGAAGAACAGTCATTTCAGAATAAAAATAACTCCAATTCACACCATCATCGGTTGAATAAAATATTGGATGTGTGCCATCAATCATATCGGTTATTTTTATGAAGATTTTGTCCCCATAGCCTCCAATAGCCTCAACTTTCATCTCTTTGAGATTAAAAGTGTCAATTACCCATGAATCACCTCCATCAAAAGAACGAAGTAAGACCGATTTTCTATTGCCGAAAAAATCAAACTCACCGACAATAAATCCCTCATTATCCTTAAAATAGATGTCAAAAAGATCTCCATGATAGGGAGACTCAATTTTTTCAACCTTTATTTCAGCAATTTCGTCCTCCTTGTTGCAGGCTGAAAAACAAACTAAGATGCAAAATATAATTAAACTGAATAATTGCATACTAATTGACGTCATGAATTAATATTAATAATCTTTAACACAATGAATTTCAAATGCAACAAATTTTAATTGTTTTTGGAACTGCTATTATCCATATTAGAATAATGCCTTTATTATTAAATCTTACCTTTATCAAATCAATTACTTGCCTGTATAATTCTAACTTGAATACTAAATTTAGAACTCCTAAATTGAAAAGTCAAGTAAATATTCAATAATATTTACTACTAATTAAAAAATCATGTCCAGCGATTTATTTGCATGAAATGCTTAACATTGCAAAAGAGAAAATGAGTGCATTTTAGCGAGGTGCTAATTCGGTGGACTTGCTTTTCTTGCAAAGGCTAACTAAAAGAATTTGTGTTTTAAGACATCATCGATATATTCGCCAATTATCAAAACGCTGGTGAGTAAATTGAAGACCAAGTTTTACTCACAAGAAACCTTGCAACTTCCTTTATAATAGCATGTTCAATACATGAACATCCTGTTTGGCGGTGACTGAAAATCTAAATTTGAATAGTAAAAAAGTGAGTAAATCGGTCACCACGCGAATGGTTGGCTGGAAAAAAATCCGTGTGTGAACTATAAAGCCAAAGTAAAAGAAGTTGAGCGGGCGCTTCTCACAGAAGAGGAAATGCAAAACATTGCATCCAAAAAATTTAAAACAGAACGGCCCAACCAGGTACGCGACATTTTTCTTTTCAGCTGTTACACAGGCCTGGCATATGCCGATGTAAAAAAACTCGACAAATCCCAAATAATAATACTAACTAACCAACCATTGACCTAAAATTTTGGACAAAAATGGCAAAATTAAAAAGGTCATTAAGCTGACCATCATGACAACACCTAAGAAGCTCTTTAAGAGTATTGGAAAGTGCAGCAAAGTAAGAAGTTGTGAAATAAACGGAACCAGGCTATTCAATAAAATAAAAACAACACATATAGTAATTGTTAACATTTTCAATCGCTTGGGAGTCCTGGCGATAGGGAACATAAACTCTATCCCTGTCATTTGTGTTTTTGATTTTATCTCTTCAATAAAATTTTCACCCTTTTTTATTTGCAGGATTCTCTCTTCCGAATTTTCCCAAACTTGTATACATCGACTGTCTCTGAATGTAAAAATATTTATAAGTTGTCTTTCTGTTTCTGTTGATGAAAAGATTTCCTTTCCCATGAACCCTTCGAACTCACTTGCCGTAGAGGCAGTTTCCTGCATCCATTGCAAGCATTCATTGTACAGTCCTTCTTTATATATTATTCTTACTACGGTTGTAATGGGGTACATAATACTTCATTTAGCAGGTACCACCGTTTACACGTATGTTCTGACCTGTTACCCAACTGGAATCATCGCTGCAAAAGAAAGATACGACCTTGGCTATTTCATCTGTTTTAGCAATCCGGTTAAAATGTGACATTGCTGAGAGCTGGGCAATGAATTCATCTGTTTTGCCTCGCCTGAATTGTTCCGTTTCTGTTGCTCCCGGCGAAATAACATTGACAGAAATATTTTTAGGACCCATTTCTTTGGATAGTATCCGTGAAAAAATTTCCACAGCGCCTTTTGTAGCATCATACACTCCGTAACCGCTAAGCATCAGGCCAGTAGTAGCGCTGCTTATATTGATTATTTTTCCGCCTTCGTTCATCGTTTTAGCTGCAAACTGACAGGCAAAAAACAATCCTTTTACATTTATATTAAAGATGTAATCGTATTCTTCTTCCGTTACTTCACTAATAGGTTTTAGAAAAGCATATGCTGCATTGTTCACCAGAATGTCTAATTTATTAAAATGTTTGAGCGTTTCATCAAACATTTTCTTTACTTCAGACACTTTGCCAATGTCGGCCTGAACATAAATTGCTTTGCCTCCTGCCTTTTCAATTTGCAATGCAATTGTTTTTGCCTTCTCAAGATTTTTATCCTGGGAAAAATTAATACAAACATTTGCACCCTGAGTTCCTAATTTTAAGGCTACCGCTTTGCCAATTCCGCTTGAAGAACCCGTTACTATTGCTGTTTTGTTTTTGAACCTCATACAATATTTATTATAGTTTTACGCTAAACTCAGAAACTCTTTTAAGCGGAACCTGAAGGGAAGTAGCTCTTTTTGCTTCTGTATCCGGTGCCGAACCATCTGCAGGTCTTTCACCATAATATAACAAGTTATTTTCTACTTTTGTCAAATCGTATTCTTTGTATTCACCAACAACTATGCCCATAATACTTTGTCCTGGTGTGCTTACTTCCTGACGTAAACCAGCTTTCCAGGGTTTTAAATAATCGGCAGGTATACTGTTTAGCATATCAATCATTACCTGCGAATGAGGTGTTACCGCAATTCTGGTAAATTCAAAATCTGTTTCGATAGCACCTGCTACGGCAGCAGAAGGTCGTATAAATTTGTAAGGGCCTGTTGCTTCAAGCGTTAGGTTTTTATTCGTATAACTGTCATCGGTGTAAAAAACCAATGTGGCATGACCTATGGTATCTGTATTATGGAAATAGCGTCGCAAAAAATATTTTCCATCCCAGGGGTTAGGACGAATTTCATTTTGTATGCTTTCCCATTTGCCCGCAATTGTTGCTTCAGGAGTTTTCATGTTTTTCGTTTTTAAGTTAATTATTAGCTTTTTTCTGTTGCTTTTCGCAAACCAGCGTATCCTATTTCATGAATGGCTTTGGAGGCCTTTTTTGCCTCATCCGGGGTATTCTCAGGATAAACGCTTGTCCAGACCAAATAGCATTGCTCTTTTGATAACCCATATACAGTCATAGTACTTCGATATCCTGCAAGGGGCAGTGGCGATTCTAATATCTGAAAACTGAAGATTCTTTTTTTCTCATCGAGGGTCAATAATTTTTCTTTTATTACGCTTCCGTTATCCAGCCTTAATGTACGAATGTGCTCGTTATCACTGCTAATGGTTTTGCTTTCTACAATTGCCGGTATCCATTTCGATGTGCTCTCAAAATCGGCAATCAGGTTCCACACTGTTTCAGCAGATGCATTAATAAAACCAATCATAACGTCTTCGTTTTCTGTTTCGGATAATAGGATATCCAATTCGCTTGTAACCATAAACTTAGGTTTCTTGTTTAGTATTTCCCAAAACTTTTACCAATATTCCAACAATCTGCAAAAGATTCACCTAATTTCCAGTATTTCATCTGGTGCATATCGAAAAGCATTGGCTTTACTTTTGTCAAATCAATCTTCCCATTTAACAACACCGATTGCTCGGCATAGGTATTCACTACTTTTCCAATAAAAATATCATGTGTCTTGTAATCCAGACATTCTATTAATTCAAGTTCCATATTAACCGGTGCATTTTTAATAAGGGGTGCTGTATTTAACGTGCCGTATTCAATATCAAAAAGTACGGATTTATCAACTTTACTGCCTGATACCAATCCGGAATAGTCTGTTATAACAACCATATCTTCGGACGGAATATTAATGCTAAAACAATTGTTTTCAAAAATACCTTTGTTTGTTAAATGCATTTTCCCCAGCCCAAGGGACACAGTGTCAAATGATAAAATGCCAACATGTGCAACTGTAATAAAATTTGGTTTACCATTTACATTCGCTCCTACCAATATTATCGGCATAGGGTACATCGCGTTTTTGGTTTCAACTTTAATTTTCATCGGGTTTAATACTTAATAGATAATTTCATTTTCAAATTCGCCGGGTTTTTGGTTATATAACTTCCAAAATTGTTCAGCTATAGCTTGTGGGCTATATTTTTTGTCCGTCGGGTTTACGAATCCGCATACAGTAAGCTGTGCTACATGAACATTGGTATTCTCTGCTTTCCTGACAAAGGACTGGACTAAATTCCGCAATGCTGCTTTTCCTATGCTTATCGAAGCCCATTGCGGATCGCCTTGTAATGCCAGTCCTCCGCCTGTAAAAAATATTTTTCCGTTATTTTCTTTCAAAAAATACGGCAAAATCTCTTTCCCGACTACAAAGGCCCCTCCAACATTAACATCTAATTCATTTCTGATTGTGCTCCAGTTCAGTTCCATTATATCTTTTAAATTTAAAAGATCAATCGCGGCAGCATTATAAAGAATCATTTTTGCTTGCCCATAGGAGTTTTTTATTTGAGTTAGCGCCAACTTAAGGGAAGTTTCGTTGGCAACGTCTCCAACAGCATACATCGCCTCTATTCCAAGTCCAGCAAGCATCGAAACCTGTTGTTTTAGCTTTTCCTCATTTCTTGAAATTAAAGCAACCTTAAAACCTTGTTTTCCGAATTTTTGGGCAACCGAATAACTTATACCTGGTCCCGCCCCGATAATATTGATATAATCCATATAATTAAATATCTTGAATAGTTAAATAGCTTTATGCTGGGCAATTAAAGTTTATCATTTACTGTAAACACTGTTAAGAAATTTATTTGTATCAGCGCACTTTCCTCCTAATAAATTTGTTAAAGTTCTGTCGTTAAAATCAAATTCGCCCTGGCTGATTGCCTCGGCACAATCGGCAATAAAATTGACAAAATCTCCCGGAACACCAGCTTTTGTAAGTGTATCCTTATATTCTTCCTTCGAAGGTGAAACATAAGAAATAGTTTTACCTGTTGTGTCAGTTAACATTGCTGCTATATCACTGAAAGTATAGGTTTTATCGGCACAGAATTCATATGTTTTATTTTCGTGCCCCTTTTCCATTAACACGGCAACCGCTCCGGCAGCCAAATCGGAACGCATCGTAAATGTTGCTTTTCCGTTACCTGCCGGAAGGTATATTTTACCTGTTTCCATCACTTTATCTCCCGTTAAAACAGGTATAAAATCGGCATAAAGACCATTTCTGAGAATGGTATATGTTAACCCGGAATATTTAATCAGTTCTTCAGTAAAATTATGAACATCGGTAATATATTGGATGGGAGAGTTGATTTCATTTTTCCTCTGAAAGCTTGTGTATACAATGTGATTTACCTTAGCCGCTTTAGCTGCATTAACAACATTTTTGTGCTGTGTTTCGCGATTGGCCATATCATAATCGTTGGTCGAAATGAAATACAACCTGTCAATTTCCTTGAACGCATTTACCAGCGAATTATAATCGGTATAATCGCCTTTATGGATCGTAACACCTTTTGTTTTAATGTGTTCAACCTTTGAGACGTCTCTAACTAATACAGAGAGGTTCTTTGAATCGGTATTGTCTAGCAATAAATTTACTACGTCTTTTCCAAGGTTTCCGGATGCTCCGGTTACAAGAATCTTTTCCATTCCATATGGTTTTTAATTAAACAATTTATTTTTGACTTACCAATAGAAATAACTTACTTTTGGTAAGTCAAAAGTAAAAAGTAAGTATCCGAAAAACAAGAAGGCACTTGAATGTTACACACTTACCTCAAGGTAATAATTATTAAAAACCAGGATGATAATGAAAGAAAATTTTTACAGAACGGATGAAAATTGTAAATGCCCGATAAGAGATATTCTCGATCACTTTGGAGATAAATGGTCGTTATTGGTCATAGTACTATTGGGAGAGCATGAAATACTGCGTTTTAACCAATTGACCAATATAATAGGAGATATATCGCAAAAAATGCTTACGGTAACCCTGAGAACACTTGAAGCCGATGGTTTAGTGAGTAGAAAAATGTATGCTGAAATTCCTCCTAAAGTTGAATATTCCCTTACATTAATTGGGAAAGAGTTATTGCCTCATATAAATAACCTAACTGATTGGGCATTAAAAAATATGCCGGAGATAATCGATTCAAGAGAAAAATTTAACTCTAATGCGAGAGCTCATTAACTTTGAAACTCAAATTAGTAAGTTTATTAACCCTTCCATACCAAACAATAACCGGCAATTTAAAATAAATTGTGCCGTCCTTTATCAAAATTGATACTTTATTGGTATCAAACCCAAAACCTTCGCCCTTTTTATAGAATGCTTCAGCGATAGCATACCCCATTTTACCGCTCGATTCGTTTGTAATAAAGCGCACCGGATCCAGGTATTCGCGAGTTGGCCCGGCAGTAATCAGTACTCTTTTCCCTTTTAAAATGCTTTCCATAATTGTTGCTTAAACCGCCCTTTGAAAGCGTATTTCAGAATTATTAACCCGAACTGATACTGTTCTGCAATTGCTTGGATAAGCTATACAGAAAGAATGAGTATTTTTAAGGAATTCAACAGCATCTGGATTTTCATACAAACCGATGCATTCAATCACACCTTTTGGAGAATACCTTGTTACTTTTAACAGGGTACCCTCAAAATCAAAAACGAACCAGGAGCCAGCACCCTCGCCGCTTAGCCATTGTGCATTGTTAGGAATATGATGATGTTTTACAGGTGGAGGTAAGGTTGCCGTAAGCAGCTGTCTGTCCAGTCTTCTAATCGGACAGAAAGGTTCTCCTTTTAGAAGCTTAGGTAATACCTTCCTGCTTTCTAAGGCATTAACATTGCTCAATGGGGTCGGTGTTAAAGGGATGCGATATTTTAATTTGAATCGATATCTGAAATCAGGCATACCGGCTAATATGGATGTATTAACAAAACGCGAGCAGTTGCTGCCATTATATCTGAATGGGCCATATGGAATCGGACAGGCATCCAGCATCTGGAGGACTTTTGCATGGACTTTTTCAAAATTCACATGACAATAGGAAGCAAATAATTCACCTTCACCATGACAAGCAGGATTTGTCTGCAATTCGTATAGTAATTCCTCGAAGCTCTCCAGCTTTTGGCCATCCTCACTTAACCGAGGGATGGTTTTCATTTCAAGGTCGTGATCGGTTTCTGCACTGCGCACCCTTCCATGCTTATAGGGCGCATGATAACGGCCAAAATCGAAATAATGGGCTCTGGGATTTTCACTGTTAATGAGCACCAGCGCGGCATGACCAACCCTGTAATAATTATTCTGATTTATTCCTATCAGCAAAGTTAAGGGATCATACCAGGCACCCGGTTGCTTACAATAGGTTTGCGGCCAGGCCAGGGCAATCGCAAATCCTGTATGTTTACCTTTCCTGCTCATAGTACAAGCTGGTGATTTGAATTGTTCAACAAGTCGGCATAGCGCATCACGAGTTTTCCGTTTTCAGGTGTTATCTGGGTAATACTTATCGTTTTCAGTCCACCTTCCCGTTTCATGACAACATTAATAGTATCGTCAGATGTATGCACTCCTGAGTGAAAGGACAGTACCTTTTCGGGAGTAATATTATTTCCGGATGCTGCACAAAACCTATTAAACCAATCTTTTCGCAACATTCGGTGTTCTTCATTAAAGAGTGTGGCAGATGACCAGATATGTGGGGTATATATATCCAGCTCGCTGAAATATTTGTTGTTTCCATCCCAAACAAACTCATTAAAAGTTTTTATGCTGCCACTTGCTTTTTCAATTGTAACAATTGTAAGGGGTTCAACATTTTCCAAAGATTTTGTTCTGAAAAATTCATTCACTGGTTTTTCCGATGATATAAGTTCCAATAAAACTGTACCACGGCTCACCGTATGAAAATCCTGCTTTTTATGGGCCATGTAAGCTCCATTCAATAAACAGGAGACCCGGCCGTTTTCATTTGCTGCAATCCAAGACCCACCGGCTCTTTCATCTTTCGGATAGCCCAGCTTTTTATCGTTTTGCCAATAAATTGCAGGAGGTGTGGTAGGACGGAAATCCTTTTCATCACGGTTGGAAGTAAGGATAAAGCCATTTTGTGCCGATGGCGGTATATAAGTTACTGTGCACATGCTTGGTTTCTGTATCGAATTGTTGAGTAGGCTACTCCGAAATATTCATCAGTCATATCAGCTAATCCAAGATTAATTAAACCGGCTTTGATAAGAGCCTGGTGGTGAATGCTGTGCTCGATACAATAGGCCAGTTCGCGGCCGATTGAGCTGATAATCATGTTCGCGGCATTGCCACCTCTGGAATAATCTGCATCAAATTCTATAGAATTTGCTTCCTTCAATGTTTCGATACCCGCTATTAGCCTTTCGATAACTGAAATGGCAAACGCAGGATCGGATTCAATCCGGATATCTCTTTCACGTTTATCATAACTGATGATCCCTGTAAAAGAGCCTGATACCAGCAATAGATAAAATTCAAGTATATGCCTGATATGTTGGCCAATTGTTGCACCGGATAGAACATCAGGTTTTCCGGTATATTCTTCAGGGCTGAGTTTAACCAGTAAATCCTTTAACTGCATTAAATTCTCTTTAGCTACTTTTTTCATACGTTTGTTCTTAATCTTTAATGAAATTGTCGGAAATGACACAAAACCTGACATGAAATGTTAAAATAGTTGAACAAAAAAACACATCCCGGTAACGGAATGTGTTATAGTCCAAAAGTTATTCGTATTCAGGGAACAATATCCATTTTATCTCGATTAAAACTGGTTTCTGTAGATTAATTTGTAGACATAGGGGTAAATTTTGCAGGCTACACAAAATCCAAAAGCGCCATCCAGAAATGAAAACAGGGTGAGGATTCCCGCCAGGACCAGAGAAAGAACCGGAAAAGACAGCACATAGGTAATGATTGCCATACTGGTTAAGATTAATCCTATCCGGGTTGCAAATATCTTTGGGCCTGCGTTAATCATGTGCTTCTTCACAGGAAGAAACCTGACAATATTCCGGGAGGTCATTCCCACCAGGCTGAATTGAGCATAATCTGATGCTCTGAACAGAAAATCAACTGCCAGAAAAACCAACAGTAAAACACTGTTTGTATATCCGAAGGCCAGTAATATTGCCACTGTAAATGCTGCATTTAACCTGGCCACCCTTTCGTTTACCCGCTTATCAGAAACAGGGCATATTGCATATGTCTTCATCTCATTTATCTATTATGTTTATTCAATTATTGCTTTACCTCCTGATAAGTCGGATCGGTTCCACAAACCTGACTGGAATACTATCATAGAACTCACTTTTAGAAAGTTAGAACTTTTACGCCGCTTTTTAGATAGTCGGTCAGAGGCTTGCCCATGGCTTTGACGTCGAACCCCAATTTTCTAAGTTCATCTGTCACTTCATAGGAATCAGCACAAACGATACACGCCTCGATAATAATACCATCGCTTTGCATCTCCTTGACTTTTTCCTGAAGTTTAAGATTCTCTGCTATCAATTTGGCAGAGGGCCCCCATACCACAAGGGTAACCTCCTGAAACCATTGATTGGTTTTAGCTGCATGGGTGTACATGAGCGCAACGCGCTCTGCTACATAAGGATCATCGCTTGTCCACAGAACTACCAGTTTGTCGGAACTGTGAACGGAATTATCTGTTTGTGCCATAGTTTCGGATTTTTGAATTACCAATAGAAATAATGAAACCGTTAATAAAAGTATTGCTTTCATAGTTTCAGTTTTAATCATTTACAACAATAACATCCTTTTCAATAAGCAATTGTATCAGAATACAGGATCTGACTTTTCAATCTGCCAGGCAAATGGCTTTACTGCTTCGTCCAAGGGAGTTCCCGCCACATGGTTCACATAATTGCTGATGGTTTTCTGAGCAATGCCCACAGTGAGTTCCAGTATTTGTGCTCTTGTATATCCAGCTGACAGAAAATCATTAACCTCCTGTTCCGTTGCCCACCCTCTTTTATCCACCATGTTGACTGTAAATTCTCTCAAAGCCTGTAGCTTTAGATCACTTATGGGCATATTCGTCCGCAGTGCCTCAATAATGTTTTCAGAAACACCATACATCTTTGCTACCATTGAATGGATCGCTGTGCAATAATGACAACTATTCGTATGGCTTACCGCAAGCCAGATAAGGTTCTTTTCCACCTGGCTGAATGATGTTTGACCAAAAATTTTCCCCATCTCTGCATAGGCCTTGATCACCTGTGGCGATTCGGCCATTACAGCATACAGGTTGGGGATGAATTCCATTTGATTCTTAACTTCGCCCAGAAGCTTCTTTGAACCTTCCGGTGCGGTTTCAATTGTGTGAAGTTTAAAATGTTCCATAATAATAAGGTTAATTAAAAATATATCTAAGCGATAGCTTAGATATATGGTAAAAAAAATTACTTAATACTTATTAAGGCCATACTGATAATGTCATTAATTTGCTTTTCTGATAATACCTTCGCACCAACTGAAAGTCCTTGCATAATACCTAATAGGTAATTCGCATACTTCTCTAAATCAGCTTTAACAGATATTTCACCAGCGTCAGCGGAATTTTGCAGAACATGTAGGATCATATTTTTAACGAAATCATAGTAATTGCAAAGCTCTATCATAATTTCGGTATCCTTTGCCCCAATTTCACCCGTAGAATTTACTACCAGACAACCGCGATGTTTCTGGCCATTTCTGATGGCCTGGGCAAAATCATGAAAAAAAGTATCAAGATCTTTAAGCTTTGCATTATTCTTTAGTAGGCCTTGAAACCGGTTTGTTTTAACATATTCCCTGTACTTTTTTAGCGATTCGATAAACAGGTTCTTCTTATTCTCAAAAGTTGCATAAATTGAGAATTGATTAATGCCCATTTCCTTTTCCAGAAGCCTCACCGAAGTGGCCTCATAGCCATTGTCCCAGAAAACCTGCATGGCCTTTTCCAATACATTATCTTCAGAAAATGCTTTTTTTCGTGACATATTGAAAATTTCTACAAATCTAAGCATTTGCTTTGATATATGCTAACCTTTTCGTAATAAAATTTTGGACGATTGATTTTAATATGGCACCCCCATTACTCTTTGTTTTTTAAAAGCCTCAGCATACCACACGAACTCATCCAAAAATCGAGATGTTGAAGAATCGATCTGTTCATTTTTAGGAATTAATTCACCGGTGAAAAGATCACCTATTGAAGGA
>Ga0074195_1003110_pt1 | contig 16438 bp, 14 predicted proteins | sample EPASupsiteHSE623_FD_64525 | JGI IMG/M metagenome (GOLD analysis project Ga0074195, IMG submission 64525) | Bioremediated contaminated groundwater from EPA Superfund site, New Mexico - Sample HSE6-23 | ecosystem: Environmental > Aquatic > Deep subsurface > Groundwater > Contaminated ...
GGCGGGAGGTGGCAACCGCGACGCAGCGGCGCAGCAGGGGCCATTGCTCGGCGGTCAGCGCCGGGCCGCTGATGCCGATCAGTTCAATCCGTGACATAGGTCACGCCCTCCTCCGCGGTGACCAGATACACCCGCACCGGCAAGCCCGACCACGCTTCGGCCTGTTGCTTGGCCTTGTCGCAGACCGCCGCGATCAGGTCATCGCGCTGCATGGTTTTAAGTCGGTCATAGATTTCCCGCGCCGTGTTGGCGGTTCGCAGCTCATTGGCTGTTTGCGGCGCCAGGCCAAGCCCAGCGAGCAGGTCGGCGGCCTGCCCGGTCTCCAGGGCGCCGTTGCGCACATGGGTCTGGGGCACGGCCAGGGCCGCCTTGACCAGCTTGGCCCACATCCCGGCCAGGTGAATCTGGCTGAATCCCTGGCGTTTTGATGCTTCCAGGGCGTAAAGGAGATAATCGCCCATCATGACCTGGGCCTCCTCCGGCAGGTGGAGCAGCTCCTGGACGGCCGCCTCCGAGGTCCGGCCCGTGGCCAGGATCACCGCCGTCAGGCCGGCTGCCCGGGCCACCTGCATCGAGGCCTCGATGGTGTCGGTCCAGGCCTTGGCCGAAATTGGTCGGACAATGCCGGTGGTGCCGAGGATCGAAAGGCCGCCGATCACGCCCAGTCGCCGGTTGAGGGTCTTTTCCGCCAGGGCCTCGCCGTCGCGGACAAAGATCTGCACTTCCAGGCCGCTCTCCTTTTGGTCGGTTCTATCGTGCGACTCTGCGAGCGCTTCGCTCACCGCGTCCCGGATCATCCGCCGGGGCACGGGATTGATCGCCGGTTCACCCACCGCCACCGGCAAGCCGGGTTTGGTCACCAGGCCGACGCCCGGACCGTTGGTGAGAACGATCCGTTCCCCGTCCGCACTGGCCAGCCAGCGGACCACGGCTCCGATTTCGGCGCCGTTGGTGACATCCGGGTCGTCGCCCGCATCCTTCACCACCGTGGCGGTGCAACGATCGCCGTCGCTGCCGAAGCGGCAAAGGGCAAAGCTGTGCCGGGAACCATCGGGAAAGGGAATCTCCACCGAACCGGGATTATCCCGGCCGAGCAGGCAGAGCACCGCCGCCTTGGCGGCTGCTGCGGCGCAGGCCCCGGTGGTGTAGCCGCTGCGCAGCGCCCTTTTGCTTCCGGATCGGCGCATTGGTCCTTAGGCCAGTCGCAACAGGGCGTTGATCGCGGCCACCGCCACCGGCGTGCCGCCCTTGCGGCCCAGGGCGGTGATGAAGGGATAGTCTTTGTGCACGAGCAGCTCCTTGGATTCGCTCGCGTTGACAAAGCCGACCGGCACACCGATCACCAAATCCGGAGCAAAGGACCCGTGCTCGATCAGCTCCATCACCTTGAGCAGAGCGGTCGGGGCATTGCCGATGGCGACGATGCCGATATTGTCGCCGATACTCCGTGCCATGGCGGCATCGGAGCGGGTGCTGCCCTGCTCCTTGGCCAGATCCGCGGTATCCGGCTCCGCCACCCGGCAGATGATTTTGCCGCCAAAAAGGCTCAGCAACCCCTTGGAAATGCCGCTGGCCGCCATGTTGACATCCACCAGGATGTTTTTACCCGCCCGGATGGCCGCAAGGCCGGCGGCAATGGCCCGAGGGTGGAAGCGCATGTTGTCGGCGAAGCTGAAGTCGCCGGTGGCATGGATGCAGCGACGGACCACGGCGAATTCCTCGGGTGAAAAGCGGGTGGGGCCGAGTTCGCGCTCGATGATGCGAAAGCTTTCGGCTTCAATCTCTTGGGGGGCGATCTGTTGCAAGGTGACCATGTGTTCTCTCAGCGCGGTTGCCGGCAGGCCGCCACAAAGCGGGCCGCAACCTCGGGGGTGCGGCCCCAATGCAGATGGATGTAGCCTGCCAGGGTGTTGTGGTGGAGGTAGCCCTCGGGCCGGCCGTCTTCGAGGCGGTAGGCCGTCGGAACTGAAACGCCGTGCGTATCGATGGTTGAGTAATGAAATTCGTGGCCGTGGAGCACCGCGCCCGCCGGCGCGAGCAGACAGTTCCGCGCCACTACCGGTTGTCGGTAACCAAGGCTGCGCAGCCGCTGCTGCATCCGGGCGATAAAGGGATAGAGCCCTGCCATAGGGAACTCGTTGCCATCCATGTCGACGATCGAGCGGCAAAGGTACATAAACCCGCCGCATTCGGCATAGAGCGGGCGGCCGTTCTCGGCAAAGGCGCGGATCTGTTCCCGCAGGGGTGCGTTGTCGCTCAACCGGTCGGCATGCAGCTCCGGGTAGCCGCCGCCGAGGTAGAGACCGTGCAGCCCCGGAGGCAGCGTCCGGTCCTCTAGCGGGCTGAACGCAACTATTTCCGCGCCGGCAGCACGCAGCAGATCGAGGTTGTCCTCGTAGTAAAAGCAAAAGGCCGTATCCCTGGCGACGCCGAGACGCACCGGTTCGCCATCGGTGACCGGCGGTGGGGCTGCCGCCGGTTCGTCCTGATCTCGGCGCTCCCCGGCAATCCGCAACAACAGGTCGAGATCGAGGCTCTCTTCCGCCATCCGGGCCAACTCGGCCACTCCTTCGCCCTGGAGCGGGTGTTCCTCGCCCATGTGCAGGCCGAGGTGGCGGGAAGGAATGCCGATCTGCTCGCGACGGCTTAAGAAACCGATCACTGGCACCGCGCAGTGCTCCGCGATGGCCCTGGCCACCATCTCGCGGTGTTTGTCCGAGCCGACCCGGTTGCAGATAATCCCGGCCAGACGGACGTCGGGGTCGAGGGTTGCAAAGCCGTGAACCACGGCGGCAACGCTCTCCGCCGCCGAGCGGACATCGATCACCAGGATCACCGGCAGATCGAGCGTCTTGGCCAGGGTGGCCGCCGAACCCTCGCCGCCGTCGAACAGGCCCATCACCCCCTCGACCACCGCGCAGCCAGCGGCGTGGCTGTGGCGGGCAAAGGTCTGGCGGATCCAATCGGCGCCGCACATGCGGACGTCAAGGTTGCGCGATACCCGGCCGGTAACCATCCGGTGCAGGCTCGGATCGATGAAGTCCGGGCCACACTTGAACGGCTGGACACGCACACCGCGCCGGGCCAGGGCGGCCATCACCGCCAGGGTAACGGTGGTCTTGCCGCAGCCGGAATGGGTGCCGGCGATGAGCAGGGCCGGCACACTCATAGGCGGGTGATGCCCTTCTGGTCGTAGTCGGGGTAGAGCAGCGAGCGGACAAAGGCGATGCCGTCGAGCAGTCCCAGGGTGGGCCGCGAGATCATCTCCTCGTCCACCAGGAAGACCTGGCCCTCGCGCACCGCCTTGATCACCGAAAAACCCGGCTCCTTGACGATATCGTCGACGCTCACCGGGTTCATGCGGCCGCTCTGGGCCAGATAGAGGTCGATCCGATCGGCCTTGGCGAGGATACGTTCCTTGCCGTAAGCGGCGATATTGGTTTCGCGCATCTGTTCGGCATCGGTGGCGATGTTGATCCCGCCCGCCGATTCCAAGGCAAAGATGGCGATGGAGGAGGGTGCGAAGGTTTTCATCTGTTTGTGGATCGCCTCGAAGTAGACGCGCTTGCGCTTTTCCTTGGGGATCGCTCCCAGCGAGGCGGTGATCACGGCCAGCCGCTTGTTGAAGTTCTCGATCATGGCTGCGGCCTCCTGTTCCCGACCGGTCAGGGTGCCCAGTGCCTCCCAGTAGGGGAACAGATCCTTGGCATCGCTCGGTTGCAGGGAGACGACCCGGACATTGTTCTTTTCGAGGATGCGTACCAGATTGGGATAGCCCCGGCTGATCATCGGCCGGATCAGGACCAGGTCGGGCTTGAGTGCCAGGAGGCGTTCCGGATCGTCCTGGAATTGTACGCGGGGCCGGTCGGGCAACAGGGTGTCGCTGGCGCCGCAGGCAATGATCTCCTTGTCCAGCCCCAGTTCGAGGAGATTGGCGGTATGCGCCGGATAGAGCGAGATGATGCGCTTGAAGGGCTGCGAGAAGACCAGGGTCCGTTTCTCGCTGTCGACGAGGGAAGCGGCGGAGGCCAGGGAGACCAGAAGAAGAACGAGCCAGGAGGTGAAAAGAAAGACTTTGCAGCGCATGATACCGTGGTGTTCGGGTTAAGGGTGAACCGGCAGCCTGAAACTCACCTGCCGGCTGTTGGTAAAGGGATTTGGGGTGACTTGTGCCTCGACCCCGTAGACCGCCTCGATGTTCTCCGGGGTCAGCACCTCCTCGGTGCGGCCCTGGCAGGCTACCTGCCCCCGTTTGAGGAAGATCAGTCGGTCGCAAAAAAATGCGGCCAGGTTGAGGTCGTGCATCACGGCTACCACCTGCATGCCGTGCCGCTCGAAGCGGTCGCGGATGAGGTGCAGGATCTCCAGGCTGTGGTGGATATCGAGGTTGGAGGTGGCCTCGTCGAGGAGCAGCACCGCCGGTCGTTGCGCCAGGGCCCGGGCCACGGCGACCCGCTGCTTTTCACCGCCGGAGAGCCGGGTCACCGGGCGCTCGGCCAGGTCGGCGATGCCGGTGATTTCCAGGACCTCGTCGATCAGGTCCAGATCTTCCGGGGACGGGGTGGCGAATCGATGGAGGTGCGGATGCAGGCCCATTTCCACCACCTCGCGCACCGAGAACCCGAAGCGCACCATGAAATCCTGGGGCACCAGCGCCAGGAGCCGGGCCAGGTGCTTTTTCGGCCAGCTCTGGACCGGCCGGCCCATGAACTCGATCGCTCCGGAGTGCGGGGTCTGCAAGCCGCCCATCAGGTCGAGCAGGGTGGTCTTGCCGCTGCCGTTGGGGCCGAGGATGCCGTAACAGAACCCGCGACGCAGCTCCAGGTCGACATCGCGCAGCACCGGCGTACCGTTGTAGCCGAAGTTGACCTTGGCAAGCGACCAGAGGTGCTCGCTGGTGTGTTCAGAACGCGCTTCTACCATCCTTTTGCCGTTTTTTGAAGAGGAGACAAAAGAAGGGACCACCGAGCAGGGCGGTGAGCACGCCGATCGGCACCTCGACCGGCAGCACCGCCCGGGTGAGGGTGTCGGCGACGAGCAGCAGCAGTCCGCCGGTAAAAAACGAGAGCGGCACCAGCAAACGGTTGTCCGGGCCGACTAGGTGACGCAGCATGTGCGGCACGATCAGACCGACAAAACCGATGATGCCGGAAACCGAAACCGCCAGAGCGGTCATCAGGGTGGCGACCGTCAGGAGAATGGTTCGCAGCCGGACCGTGTTGATGCCCAGCGAAGTGGCGGCCCGGTCGCCGGTGGCCATGATGTTGAGGTCGCGGCTGTAGAACACCGCAATCAGGGTGCCGAGGAGCGCCGCCGGCGCCAGCAGGGCGATATTGGGCCACGAGGCCCCGGCAAGGCTGCCCATCAGCCAGAAGATGATCAGCCCCACCTGTTCGTCGGCGAGGAACTTGAGAAAGCCGATGGCCGCCGAGAGAATGGCGGCGACGATTACCCCCGCAAGAATCAGGCTGGTAGAAGAGAGCCGCTGGTCGCCGGAAGCCAGGAAAAGGACCGCGGCCAGGGTGCCGATCCCACCGCCGAAGGCAAAGATCGGGATGGTCACGCCGGGCGGCAGCGCGAGGCCGAAGATCTGCAGGACAATTACCAGCGAGGCCCCGAAGGCGGCGCCGGTGGAGATGCCTAGCGTGTAGGAGTCGGCCAGGGGGTTGAGCAGGATCGCCTGAAACACCGCACCGCTCACCCCGAGCAGGCCGCCGACCAGAACTGAGGCCAGGATGCGCGGCATGCGCACGTCGGCGACCACGGTGGCGGCCACCGGATCGATCGTTGCAGGCTGGGATTGGCCGAGGAGTTTGGCGAAAAGGATACGAAAGACATCGGGAATCGAAACCGAGAGAAAGCCCAGGGTGGCGGAAAAGGCCACGGCAAAGATTAGGATTACGGCCAGCGGCAGTAGTGCGGTGGCAGCCTTGCCGTTCATCGGCCCAGTTCCACGCCAGCGTCGGTAGCGGCATCGGCCGCATGCTCGACAAAAATTTGCGCCAGGGCCGGTTGCTCGCCCAAGCCCCGGATTACCGGTATCGTCTCGAAACCCGCTGTGGTGAGCAGGGAAAGCCAGGAATTTTCGTCCGGGCCGGCGAGATCGCGGCTGGCATGCTCGCCGGCAACGATGAGAAAGGGCTTGAGCACCACCCTGCGCACCCCATGCAGCCGGAGGTCGGCTATGACCTCGTCGAGGCCGGGGAATCCTTCGACCGTGCCGATCAGCGTGAGGACAGCGGGATAGAGCTGTCGCATCCGCGCCGCGAATTCCAGGTAGAGGCCGCCGGAGGGGAAATAGTGGTTGCCGTGGCCCATGTAGACGAGGGCAGCGCCGTGGCTCTCAGCCAGCGCGGCATCGTCGGCCAGGGCGCGGGCGGCGGCGTGGATGTCGTCGGCATAGGCGTGGCGCAGATCATAGGCGCCAAGCAACGGCCGGCCCAGGGCGATGGTGTGAAACGGACGCCAGCGCGGCTTCATGGTGCGGATCGAGAGCAGGCCGCGAACATAGGCGGCGAGATCGTGGAACTCCTCGGCCGGGGCAATGTGGGTCGGTTGGACGATCAGGGTAGTGTAGCCCTGGTCCTGGAGGTTGGCGATGGCCGCGAGCGTGCCTTGAATGGCAAGGATTTCCTGGGGAATCTCGGGATGTGCCCGCACATACGCCGGGTCGGCGGCGCGGCTGCGCCAGATGCGGCGGACCTGATTGGAGGTGAAGGCCAGGCGGACCGGGACAGAGGGATACGCCGCTTCCATGGCGGCCTTGATGGTCAGCAGCCCCTGTAGGGCCGATTCCACCGTGGTTCCGAACATGGCCAGCACGATTGCCGTGTTCTGTTGCACCCCATCCTCCATCGGTCGGCGGGAAACGGCCGTCGGACGTTTGGCTCACCGTCCGGTTCCCCGAGTGTTCCGCCCGGAAATAAAAAATCCCGGACCAAAGATGCCGATCCAGGATGTCCCTTTTTTACCGCTGGAGTCTGTCGTCCGATCTCGTAGCCGGAAAGATCGGGGTCTTACTGTTCAGGCAGGTCTTCTGACTTCCGGATCGTCCTCTTCCCGCGCCTTCCCGTCGCTATCGGCGACAGTGGCGAACCTGCGGGATTTGTCCCCGGGTACAGCGGCGGGCCCGTTCCGGTCTTGAACCGGATTCCCTTTTCATCCGTCGATACGGACACCTGAACTACAATGCGTGGCCATGGTACCTGCCACTCCCGGCGAAGTCAAGCCGCGAATCGTTGCCCACCGGAAAAAGGGGCGAAAACGGCGGCCATGGCGGCTCTTGCCCCGCCGAAGGTGCGGTCAGCGGTTGTGCTCTTCGGTAAAGGAGCGGAAGGAACCGGAAACCAGGGCCGGGAGCAGGGTTTGCACCTCGAGGGTGGTCCACTCGGGGCTGCCGGAGATCGTGGCGACGTTGATCCGGTTGAGTCCGCGGGCGATCTCCTCGTAGCTCTTGCCCTTGCTCCGCAACTGCTGAATCGAGGCCGAGAGTTGCTCCCGGCTGAACACCTTTTTCTCCTTGCCCGGTTCCGGTGGTGGTGCGGGCACCGGTTCCACCGGCGGGGTGAGCGAAACCGGGATATCCATCGAGAGAGCGGTTTGCGGCACCTGCATTGTCTCGAAGAGTTCGAAGGAATCGTCCTCGGGAAAAGTGGCCTTGGCCTGTTGGTCCGGAACGGGCGAGGGCGGCTGCACCACAGCGGCGGCCGGCAAGGGTTTGTACTCCAGTTGCAGGCCGACCATCAGCCGCATCAGATCGTCGATCTGCCGATCGCGGCGCACCAGTTGCTCCCGCATGTCTTCCAGTTGGTCGCGGAGCAGTTCGATCTGCTCCTTATAGGCGAGCAGCAGTTCGTTTAAAAATCCGTCATGCGGGCCGATCGGCGCCTGACGCCCCCCGGCGGTGGCCGTTTTGCCTTCTCCGGCCGCCCTCTCCTCGCCGTCGCGGGCATAGGTGGCCAGCAACTGTCTGCCCTCGTCCCACTTTTCCAGATCGGCGTAGCGGAAACGGACCTCCTGCTTGCCGGTCACCGGGTTGAGGATCAGTTTGTACGGCAGGCCCCGCTTGCGGTATCGGCTGATGGATTTGGTCGATACGTTGAGAAAATCGGCCGCCTCTTTCTGGGTTACCATGTAGTCGTTGTCGCTCATATCTGCCTCGCCGTCGATGCTTGGGACCGGCCGCTCCCTTCGGCCAGCAGTTCATGGCCGGTTGCGATGACCGCCCGGAAAAAATCGTCGATCTGGGGTTTGTCGACGTTGATGTTGGTGATCAAGAGCCGCAGAACCAATTCGCCATTGACGAAGCCGGTACCGACCAATGAGCGGCCGGTGCGGTGCATCCGCTCGCGCAGGGCCCGATTGAAGGGTTCGGTCGCGATGGCTGCGGGTGGGCGGAAGCGAAAACAGACGTTGAACGATTCGCGGGGCACGACCATCTCCAGTTCATCGTTTTGCACGACCTGTTCCTCGGCGTATCGGCACAGCTCCAGATAGTGCTCCACCCGTTCGGCCAGCCCGGCCCGACCGTAAAATTTCCAGTCGAGAAACCACTTGAGGCTGTCGACCCGGCGGCCGCATTGAAGGGATTGCGTGCCGAGATCGCGGATCTCGCCGTCCTCGCCTTGGCGGAAGATATAGCTTTCGTCGCCGGCGCTGCACACATCCCTCAGAATGTCGGGGCGGCGGTTGAACAGCAGGACGTTGCACATCAGGGCCGTGCCCAGCATCTTGTGAAAGTCCAGGGTAAAGGAATCGGCCAGTTCGAGATCGGGCAGATACTGGCGCCGCAACCGGTCGCTGAAGACGACCGAGCCGCCCCAGGCGCCGTCGACGTGGAGCCAGAAACGGTAGCGGTCGCGTAAGCCCAGCAGCGGCTGCAAAAGGTCATAGGAACCACGGACCGTCGTGCCGGCGGTGGCGGCGACAAAAAAGGGTCGGCCGCCTGCGGCAGTCACCTCGGCCAGCCGTTCTTCCAGGGCCGGCATGCTCATTCGGCCATGGTCGTCCACCGGAATTTTGATCAGGTGTTCGGTGCCCAGGCCGAGGATGTTGGCGGCCCGGTCCATAGAGTAATGGGCGTCGGCGTTGACGAAGGCAAAGAGGGGCGATTTGCCGAAGAGGCCGCTTTGTTTGGTTGCGGGGCAGGCGCTGTTGCGGGCGGCCATCATGGCGATCATGTTGGCGTTGCTCGATCCGGTGGTCATCTGGCCACTGCCGTCGGTAAACCCCACCAGGTCGAGCATGGTGCGCAACATGTACTTTTCCATGAGCGTCGACACCGGGGCGGTCTCGTAGGTGCAGGCCGAAGTGTTGGTCACGGCGGCAACCATCTCGCCGATCACCGAAGGCAGGTTGGCGCCGGCCCACATCCGGTTGACGTATCCGGGATGGCTGGTGTCGACGGTGTAGGTCAGGTACCGTTCCACCCAGTCGAACATCTCGTCCCAGTTGTTGCGTCCCCGGTCGTCCTCGAGGTGGAGCACCTGTTGCAGGTCGCCGGGATCGAGATAGTCAACAAACGGAGCTGTTTGCCGTTGTTCTGTGTACCGGTTGACGATCTGCACAAACCGCTCGAAGATGTTTTCCTGCTCCATACGTCCTGTGAATACTCCCTGTGGTCAGTACAGATTCAAATCAAACGTGGATTGGGCAAACCGGCGCGGAAGGCCGCCTCCGGGCGAACCCCTTTCTCTTCTTGCATCTTGCAAAGCCGTTTCCGGGTTTTCGGCGGGAGAGCGACAGCCCCGATGCCGATGTACCGGAGAGGCGGAAAGTGTCAAAACGATTGCTCTATACTACAGGGAAGACGGATAATCGAACAGAAAGTGGAGGTGAGGGGGCAAGAATGGCGGGGCAAAAGCGGTAAGGCCGGACAACCGTCTTGAATGAATGACTTTTGTCTCAAATGGCCGCCGAGGGCAATCCGGCGGCCAGCGCAAGCTCGGTCGAAAGGCCCGGTTTGCGGGACGTTCTTCGCCGGCTAATCTTCCTCTTCGAGTTCGACTTCCGGCCGCAAGGCGGCCTGGTCGATGCGGAACATGCCCTCCAGCAGGAGGTGGTCGATACGGGCGTAGAGTTTCACCGCATCAGAGGCCGGCGCCAGATTCGGGTAGAAGCGGAAACGGCCCTCGTTCCAGGAGAGTGCCTCGAAAAAGGCGTCTTTAACCTGGCGCAACAGGGTGTTGTCCAGGCCGTCGGGTTTGACGTACCCCTGTTCCAGGACGATCTGGCCAAGCCGTTTTTCCGGGTTGCCCTGTTCATGGAGGAGCAAACATTGCTGCAATTGCTCCTCGGTGATGATCTTCGAGTCGAGCAGGATCTGGCCGATCTTGCGCTGGTTGATCTGGAGAAGACCATGGATGAGCACGCCCTTGCGGAAAAAAAAGCTGCCACTGTTGCCGGGCGCCTGTACTTCGAGCTTGCCGGTCAGCGCCGCATAGTCGAAGAGCTGAAAGACGTTTTCGATGGCAATGGTGCCGATGTTGCCTTCGAGGGCAACGGGAGGGGCGGAAGGGGTTGGGCTCGCATATGGTTCACGCTGCACGGACAGCGGGGCGGTCTTTTTGGGTTGCGGTCCAAAGAAAGTGCTGAGAATGGATTTCATGGGTGCCTTTGGAGTGTCGGGTTGTGGATACAGCGTCATGAAATAAGATTCTCGCAAAAGCGGATAGGAGTCAAGAACTATTCTTTTTTTTTCGTCCTCGCCGCGAGGCGGCCGCATAAAAAAAGGGCGGCCGGCCAATGGCCGCCACCCTTAGTCCCGCAACGGAAAACCGCTTATACGCCGATGATCGCCTCCGGGGCGTGGGTGAGCACCTGCGGGCCGTCCGCCCTGAGCGCATAGGTGTTCTCGGTGCCGATGGCGCCCTCCGGGAAAACGAATTTCGGCTCCAGGGCAAAGGTCATCCCTGCGGCCAGGGGCATCTTCACTCCTTTGGCGAAGATGGGGTACTCGTCGAGTTCCAGACCCACCCCGTGACCGATGAAGCGGACGCGGTCGTTGCCGATGCCCATGAAGTGATCGGCCAGTCCCATTGATTCGGCCAGTTCCACCGACTTGAGATAGACATCCTCGCAGACGGTCCCCGGCCTGATCATCGCCACCAACTCCTTCTGCATGTCGAGGGCGGCGGTATGGGCCGCGTGCAGCCGCTCCGAGACGTCGCCGATGACGAACATTCGCGCTCCGTCGGCGGTGTAGCCGTTGATCACGCAGGTGTAGTCGATGTAGATTACCTCGTTTTTGTAGATGGTTTTCCAGCCGGCGCCGTGCGGGTTATTGGCCGGGGTCAGGCCGCAACCGCCCACCGGGCCATCGAAATAGGTGGGTGCCGCGCCGCTTGCGCCGGTGGTGACGTTGCCCATGAAGAAGTCCTGATTGAAGGCGCGCATCTTGGAGCAGCCGCCGTAGCCGCGTTTACGCATGCCACCCTCGAAGAGGCTGGCCAGCTCGATCTCGGTCATGCCCTCCCGCAGCCAGGAGGGCACCTCGGCAAAGACCTGGTCGAGTACCCCGCAGGCCCGGTGCAGCAGGTCGATCTCGTACTCCGATTTGATGGTCCTGATTTTTTTGAGCGCCTCCGAGATGTCGGAGAAGGTAGTCTCCTTGAACACCTTGCCGTAGAACTGCCAGGTGTTGTAGGGGATGACGTCGAGTTCCAGGCCGAGGGTTTCGAGAGAGAATCCTTTTTCCTTGAGCACATCGGGGATGGTTTTCAGGCTCTTGACGTCGAGAATGGTCTCGATGGGCGATTCCTTGCAGGCGCGCTCGAAGCTCTTGCGCACCATGAGGATGGGCTTGCCGGAGCGGGGAATGAAGAGGTGGCACGATTGCGAGGTGCCGCTGAGATAGAACAGGTTGGTGTGGTGGATGATCAGGGCCCCGTCGATGCCGAGTTGTTCCAGGGCTTGTTGAAAGAGCTGAATGCGTGCGTCAACTTCACTTTTTGGGGTGTAGAGCATGTCCGTCATGGATTTCTCTCCTGCGTGTGTGTTGAACAAGATGCCGGTTTGACTGCAAAGTGCTGGCCACCGTATTCAACAAATCGGAATCTGTCAAGGCAAGCCAACCGGGGGGAATCGTCGGTCGAAGCGAGGATGAGAGGGGCCGGGTGAAGGCGTTCAGGATAACCGGTTCTTGAAATCCTCGTAGCCGAACCGGCGGACGAGGACGAGTTCGTTGTCATCCGGCCGGTAGCGCATGATGGCGGGCAGTTGTACGCCGTTGAAGGTGTTGGTCTTGACCATGGTGTAGATGGCCATGTCGGTGAATACGAGCGTATCGCCGGGCACGAGCGGCCGGTCGAAGGAATACTCTCCGGCGACGTCGCCGGCCAGGCAGGAGAGGCCGCCGATGCGGTAGGTCCAACCTTTTTCCTGCGCTTCGCCCGAGCCGACGATATGCGGCCGGTAGGGCATCTCCAGCACGTCGGGCATGTGCGCCGGTACCGAGGCGTCGATGATCGCAATCGGCATGTCGGCGTTGACCACATCGAGCACCGTGGCCACCAGGTAGCCGGTGTTCAGGGCCACCGCCTCGCCGGGTTCGAGGTAGACCTGCACGCCCCAGCGGTCCTGGAAGCGGCTGACAATGTCGACCAAGAGGTCAAGCTGATAGTCGGGCCGGGTGATGTGATGGCCGCCGCCGAAGTTGACGTAGCTCATTCGCGGGATGATGTCGGCAAAGCCCTTTTCCACTGCCGCCACGGTGCGTTCCAGGCAGTCGGCATCCTGCTCGCAGAGGTTGTGCCAGTGCAGGCCGCTGATACCCTCCAGTTGGTCGATGTGGAAATCGGCCCGCCGGATACCCAGACGCGAGCCCGGCGAACAGGGGTCGTAGATGGGAGTGGCCCCTTCCGAGTGCTCGGGATTGATGCGCAGGCCGAATTCCAGGCTGCGTCCCGCCGCCTTGGCCGTGGTTTCGGCTCGGGTGCGAAACCGCTGCCACTGGCGAAACGAGTTGAAGACGAGGTGATCGCAGGTTGCAGCCAGCTGCTCGATGTCGCTCTCGGAGTAGGCGGCGGCGAAGCTGTGTACCTCGCGGCCGAACTCCTCCCGTCCAAGCCGCGCTTCGTGCGGCGAACTGCAACAAACCCCGTCCAGCACCTGCCTGAGTTGCGGGAAAACGCTGAACATGGCGAAACACTTCAGCGCCAAGAGGATCTTGCAGCCGGTCAGCTCCTTTACCCGGGCGAGGATGGCCAGATTATCGGCCAGGAGTCCCTCGTCAACCACAAAGGCCGGGGTGACCACCCGCGCCGGGTCGAAGCGACAACCGTATCTGCCGTTATAGCGATCGCTCACAGCTCGACAACCACCCAAGGCAGTCCGTACTTGTTGAGATCCTCCATGAAGGGATCGGGGTCGAACTCTTCCATGTTCCACACGCCGGGCCGTTTCCACAGCCCTTGCAGCATCATCTTGGCGCCGATCATCGCCGGCACGCCGGTGGTGTAGCTGATCGCCTGGGAGCCGACCTCGCGGTAGGCCTCCTCGTGGCTGCAAATGTTATAGATGTAAATCTGCTTCTCCTTGCCGTCCTTGACGCCCTTCATCACGCAGCCGATACAGGTGCGGCCCTTGGTCAGCGGCCCCAGCGAGGCCGGCTCGGGCAGTACCGCTTTCAAGAACTGGATGGGAATGATCTCCGCGCTCTGGTATTTGACCGGGTCGATGCGGGTCATGCCCACATTCTCCAGCACCCGCAGGTGGGTGAGATAGTTCTCGGAGAAGGTCATCCAGAAGCGTGCCCGCTTCAGTCCCCGGATGTTCTGCACCAGGGATTCCAGCTCCTCGTGGTACATCAGGAAGCACTTCTTGGGGCCGATACCCTCGGGGAAGTCGTAGGTCATCGACCAGCTGAGCGGATCGGTCTCGACCCACTCGCCGTGCTCCCAGTAGCGGCCGCGCTGGGTGATCTCGCGGATGTTGATCTCGGGGTTGAAGTTGGTGGCAAAGTGCTGGCCGTGGTCGCCGGCGTTGCAGTCGATGATGTCCAGGGTGTGGATCTCGTCGAACAGGTGCTTCAGGGCATAGGCGCAGTAGACATTGGTGACGCCGGGATCGAAGCCGGAGCCAAGCAAGGCGCACAGGCCCGCCTTCTCGAAGCGCTCGCGATAGGCCCACTGCCACTTGTACTCGAACTTGGCCACATCCGGCGGCTCGTAGTTGGCGGTGTCGAGGTAGTCGACCCCAGTCTCCAGGCAGGCGTCCATGAGTGCCAGATCCTGATAGGGCAGGGCGACGTTGAGCAGCAGGTCCGGCTTGACCCGCTTGATCAGGGCCACGGTCTCGGCGACCTTGTCGGCGTCCAACTGCTCCACCGCCACGGTGACACCGGTGCGCTCCTTGACCGATTGGGCAATGGCCTCGCACTTGGCAACGGTGCGGCTCGCCAGGGTGATTTTGGTGAAGACCTCGGGGATCTGGGCGCACTTATGGACAACAACACTGCCGACACCGCCGGCGCCGATAATGAGGACGTGGGACATAGGAGGCTCCTTTTTAGGTGGATAGTCTGTAGGTGGTTAGTCTGTTAGCTGATCTTTCCAACGCACGAGCTTCGTAGGTTGGGGTGAGGAACGAACCCCAACAGAGCTGTTTCCGTCGTTTGAGCCCCAATCCATCTTGTATGTGCCGTATTGCACATGGCGATGGAAGCTGGAGTATGGCCATTGTGCCGCCGACTCGACATGCCCGTGTTTCACGGGATTGTAATGGCAATAGTCCAGATGAGCGACGTAATCTTGTTCATCGCGGATCAGGTGCTCCCAGAAACGGCGTTGCCAGATACCCCGTTCCCCTTTCGAGGTACGGCTCGCATTGCGATGTTCATCAGCCGGGAGACAACGGGAAAACCCAGCTTTGATCAATCCCCAGCGGGTGGAGAATTCCGCATCGTTTTTCGGCAACGTCCAGACAGCATGGAGATGATCGGGTAAAACAACCATGGCGTCAATGTGAAACGGATGAGCGACCATTACCTTTTGCACAACCTTGCGTAGCACCGCAATATGCTGAACGAGTAGGTCCCGTTGTCGTTCCAATAGATTCACGGTGAAAAAATAGGTGCCCCCAGGGGTCCTGGCCCGACGGTACTGCATGATGATGCTCTATTCTCGACACATTCTGACGTTGGACGTTGGGGTTCGTTCCTTACCCCAACCTACGAGGCTAAACCACGCGGCCAAGAGACTACAGGAGCTTAGTCCGTAGGTTGGGGGTGAACGGCTGTATCGTGAACCCCAACGGTTGCATCGCTGTGCTCAGCTGTGCTCAGCCCAACCTGCCGAAATGCAGGTGTTTTTCCTAACAGTCTAACAGGCTACAGTCTAATCAACCTTCAGTCCTACCGCTCAAAATACGTATAGCCCCGTAACCCCGCCTCATAGGCATCGACGATCTCGCGGCGTTCCTGGGCGCTGATTTTGCCGGAGCGCACCGCTTGCTCGGCGGTCTCGCGGAAGCGGACAAAGAGCCGCTTGGGATCGTACTGGACATACGACAACACCTCGGCCACGGTATCGCCCTCCTGCTCGCTGACGAATTCGAATTCGCCTTTTTCCTGGATGCGGATGGTGACCACGTTGGTGTCGCCCAGGAGATTATGGAGGTCGCCCAGGGTCTCCTGGTAGGCGCCGACCAGGAAGGCGCCGAGGTAGTATTCCTCATAGGGTTTGAGTTCGTGCAGGGGCAGGTAGCGCTTGACCCCCCGTTTATCGATGAACTGGTCGATCTTGCCGTCGCAGTCGCAGGTGATGTCGGCCAGGATGCCCTTGCGGGTGGGTTCCTCGTTGAGGCGATGAATCGGCAAGATCGGAAACAGCTGGCCGATGGCCCAGGCGTCAGGCAGGGACTGAAAGACGCTGAAGTTGCAGTAATAAAAATCCGACAGCACCCGGTCAAGGTCGGTGAGCTCGGCGCTCGGGTTTTTCAGTTCCTTGGACAGCCGGCTGATCTCGTTGATCGTGGTCCAGAACAGCTGTTCGGCCAGGGATCGATCGCGCAGGCTGATCTGGCCGTTCTGAAAGAGCCGCCGGGTCTCGTCGCGGTAAAAGATGGCGTCGTTGAACACCTCCTGGATGTTGCGCACGGTCAGGTCCTTGAGGGCCTGGACCATGTATTCCAACTGGGGCGGACAGCCTTCGGGCAGCTTCTCGGGCAGCGGATCGGCCTGAAATCGGGTGACATCGAGAATGTTGAACAGCAGGATTGAATAGTAAGCCACCAGCGCCCGGCCCGACTCAGTGATGATGATCGGGTGGGGAATATTGTCGTTCTCCAGCGAGGTCATCACTGCCTCGATGACATCGGTGCAATATTCCTTGAGGGTGTAGTTGCGGCTGGAAAGAAAATTCGATTGGGAACCATCGTAATCCACGGCCAGGCCACCGCCAAGATCGAGGTATTCGACCTGGGCGCCTTCCTTGACCAGGCC
>Ga0074195_1003112_pt1 | contig 16428 bp, 16 predicted proteins | sample EPASupsiteHSE623_FD_64525 | JGI IMG/M metagenome (GOLD analysis project Ga0074195, IMG submission 64525) | Bioremediated contaminated groundwater from EPA Superfund site, New Mexico - Sample HSE6-23 | ecosystem: Environmental > Aquatic > Deep subsurface > Groundwater > Contaminated ...
AAAAGAAAATAATCATAAAAAATAAATAGCCTATGTCCAAATTTAAACATTAAAAAAAGCGGGAAAGCACCTGCAATGCAATCCCGCTAAAACAGTAAAGTCTACAGAATTTAACCTTACTAATTTTCAAATGTATGAAAAAAAATCACAAGTATGGAGTACGGTATTACCCTGCTTTAAAAAAATGTTTATTGACTATGCGATTAGTTCTTGCCATATCATTGGTTAGTATGATGCAAACGTTTGCATTGAATGCTTACACGCAGAACACTAAAGTTTCACTCTCGGTTACGGAAATGAAACTTGAAGAAATAATTATACGAATTGAGCGTGATACATACTACCGGTTTGCATATGATAAAAATGATGTGAATGTTGACAGAACTTATTCTGTTGATGTCAAAGATGCAGAAATGAAAGAGTTGTTAAACCAGCTTTTTTCAAACGGGAAAATTAATTATACTATTGTTGGCAGACAAATTGTGCTGTCTACCTCAAAGGGACAGACAATTGCACAGCAGCCCCGCCCCATCTACGGCAAAGTCACCGACTCATCCGGGAATCCGCTTCCAGGAGTCACGGTCGTTGTAAAAGGAACCACACAGGGAACTATTACCGGAACTGATGGAAACTATAGCCTGACCAACGTTTCACCCGATGTCACGCTGGTTTTCTCCTTTGTAGGGATGAAAACACAAGAATTTTTGGTTGCCGGAAAAACCAACATGAATGTAGAAATGACTGAAGAGACAGTTGGAATAGAAGAAGTGGTGGCCATTGGTTACGGTTCCGTGAAAAAACAAGCTGTAACCGGAGCTGTAGCCACAGCGAATTTAAAAACATATTTAAATGTTCCTGTAAACAATATACTGGAAAGTGTAAAGGGAAGTATAGCCGGGTTGAACGTGGGAGGAATCAATAAGGCCGGTGCTGTAGCAGATATTACCGTTCGCGGGCAAAATACGATATCGGCAGGAACTACTCCTTTAATCGTTGTTGACGGAGCAATTTTTAACGGATCTTTAGCCGACATCGCCACGCAAGATGTTGCATCACTGACCGTATTAAAAGATGCCAGTGCAGCAGCGGTTTATGGATCACGGTCAGCAAACGGAGTCATACTTATAGAAACAAAGAAAGGCGAAGGGATAAACGGTAAACCGAAATTTAACGTTAAAATGAATGTTGGGATTAGTGACCAGCTTAAACCATTAAAGCTCTACGACGGACCAAGCTATCTTCAAAGGGTTTTGGATGTCCGTGAAACGAACGGTTCACCTGCCGATCCTAACAGTATGATACAATACCTTACGCAAGAAGAAGCAAAGAACTACAGTGCAACAACTGATCATAAGCCGACATTAAGCGATTCCGTTCAGTATCATCAGCCGGTTAGGCCATATTTACGATGCTACAGTAAGTGTCTCTAACAGTACTGAAAAAACAAACTATTACATATCCGCATCCTTGCTTAAACAGGACGGAGTTCTGATAAACGATGATTTCAAACATGCATCGGGAAGGGTAAATATTGACAGCGATCTGGCAGACTGGTTTAATTTAGGCATAAAAAGTTCATATAGTTTACGGGATTATTCAGGCTATTCTCCTAGTATGTTTTGGTCGGGGTGTTTAAGTCCGTATGCATCATTGTATAATGATGATGGTACATATAAAGAATATCCGCAAACGACTACGTCGGTGATCAGTCCATTCTGGGAAATGGCAACCGAAGATACCGACATCAGGAATGTTCTTAACGGGATCATTTCGGCTACAATAAAAGTTCCATGGGTAAAAGGGCTTTCTTATCAATTGAATTATTCCAATACACTGAGTTGGGATAATCAGGATCAGTTCTGGAACAAGCAGACCTATCCGGGAGAGGGTAAAAATGGATATGGCAACCGTGATTACGGGCAAAACAACAGTATGTTATTTGATAACATGATCAAATATAACAACACATTTGCAGATAAACACAATGTTGATGTGACCCTGTTATATTCTCAGGAACATGAATCCTGGAAAAACGTTTCAGCTTATGCAGAGGGGTTTACCAATACAATCCTTGGTCCTTATTCTCTAGAGACAGGATCCAAGCAAACAGCGACAACCGGAGGAGGTGAAACTACCGCATTTGGCTTAATGGCAAGAGCTACCTATACGTACGAACATAAATATTCTGTGACAGGGACAATACGACGTGATGGCTATTCGGCTTTCAGCAAAAACAAAAAGTGGGGAGTATTCCCTTCTGTTGGTTTAAACTGGAATATCACGAGCGAAGACTTTATGAAAAATGTTGCTTTCGCAAAAAACCTCGCTTTGCGTGCCTCATACGGGGAAAACGGGAATCAGTCAATTGACCCATACAGTACTCTGGCCCGGATAGGGAATAGCATGTATGTATACAATGGAGATAATTCCTATACCATAACTCAGTATATATCTTCTCTTGCGAATAATGATCTGGGATGGGAATCAACAACCGGTTTAAACTTCGGAATCGATTTTACCTTATTTAATGACAACCGGTTAAGCGGGTCAATAGACGGCTATTTTACAAAAACCAACGATTTGATGTTTCAATTGGATCTGCCGGGAGCTTCCGGAATGGGTTCGATCATGTCTAATATTGGTGAAATAAAGAACAAAGGTATCGAGATCAACCTTCGTTCATTAAATCTTGACATGGGCGACTTTAAATGGTCCTCTGATTTTGCTTTTTCACTGAATAGAAATAAAGTTGAGACTATTCTGGGACAAGACAATGACGGGGATGGAAGAGAAGACGACCTGATTAGTTCCGGCATTTTCATGGGAAGGCCTCTTGGTGAAATATATGCCACGAAGGTAATCGGCATGTATCAACAGGAAGATGCAGATAACGGAACGATCATGACAGGCATGCGTCCCGGGGATTATAAATTACAGGATGTAAATGGTGACGGTGCTATTACATCGGATAAAGACCGCCAATTCATTGGTAATACAAACCCAAATTTTAGGTGGAGTTTTACCAATACCCTTCAGTATAAAGATTTTTCATTAATGCTTTATTTTTATTCGATCTGGGGTGGAAATGACTGGTACCTGTCAACCAGTAACACACCCTATTATGATGGATATGTCAATGATCCGAATATTAATCATGTCGTATATGATTATTGGCTTCCATCCAATACAGATGCCAAATTCCCCAGGACAGATTACAACATCAGGGCTGCATACAAGGGAAGAAAATACATCGACAGAAGCTTCATTAAATTACAGAAAGTATCGCTGACCTATGACGCAACCCGTTTCGTCAAATCTTATGGCGTTCGCGGACTGAATCTGACACTGAGCGCAGATAACCTGTTTACTTTTGCTCCTCATTGGGTTGGACTGGATCCGGAGACCAACAGCGGATTGACAGAATCTTCAGTACCTTCTATCCGTACTTACTTGCTCTCAGTTGCATTTAATTTTTAAAAGAAACAAAAATGAAAAAGTTAAAGTATAAATTGGTTCTTCTCTTTATTTTCCTGCTCGGCGGAATATTTTCCTGCAATATGGATGATGAATTGGTAGAGAATCCCAAGGATTTTATAAGCCCGGAAAATTCTTTTGTGGACAAAGCAGGTTTTGAATCGGCTTTAGCTCATATTTATCGGAATGTACGCAGTTATTTCTATTCTAACTGGGATGAGTTCCAAACCTTTGATATGCTTGGAATTGATGTTGACTTTGCAGATATAAACTGGGGTACAGGTTTCAGCGAATATTTCTATTGGAATACACTGAATGCTGATAATAGTTTTTCAGAAAAATGGTGGTGGCGTTTATATGCTTTAGTTTTCAGAGCGAATGTGATCATTGACCGTGCTGATGCACCCACTGCTACATGGCAATCTGAGGAGGAAAAGAATGCCATTATAGGGGAGGCTAAATTCATAAGAGCATGGGCCTATCATTTTTTGGGTAACATGTGGGGAGGAGTTCCCTTGGTATTGCATGAGACAACCTCTGCCAAATTTGATTATACAAGAGCCACACAGGAAGAAGTTTACAGACAGTGCAAAGAAGATCTCGAATTTGCAGTTGAATGGATGCAATCAATAGATAATCTGGAAGGTGGACGGGCCTCCAGGTCAGCAGCATATCATTTGCTGAGTGAAGTTGATATTTGCCTGGAAGATTATGATGGTGCAATTACGGCTGCCGGCAATATCATTAATGATCCTAATTTCTACCTGATGACTGAGCGGTTTGGAACGTATAAGGATTTTACATTTAACGGGTATACTTATAAGGGAGCTGCCAAACCTTGGGGTGACGTTTACTGGGACCTGTTTCAGGAAGGAAATATGAACTGGATTGAAGGAAATCATGAAGCAATATGGAACATGGAAATGGACTACAGCACCCTTGGAGGAGGAAATAACACGTATGGAGGTTACTTTTGGTGGGGATTACCTGTAGCTTCGCTTAAAGACATTAATGGAGTTAAAAATGCGATAAAAGACACATGTGCCGGTCGCCCCGCAGGAGTATTAAAAATTTCAGATTATGCTGCCACTCAAATATGGACCTATAAAAATGACTGGGACAGGGACATGCGTAATTCTGAATATAACATACAACGGCATTACTATTGGTTAAATCCTCAAAGTGTATTTTACGGACAGGAGATTACTAAAGAGTCGATGGGTGATCCGTCTCTTTATGAGAGAAATGTTTGCAATCCATCTTTTAAAAAGGCAATTCCGGCAGTTCATCATGGAATGTTTTATGAGGAAGGACAGGCAAATGAAGGAGGTGGAATTTTCAAAGACTGGTATATTATGCGTTTGCCGGAAACCCTCCTTCTTCGTGCAGAAGCTTATTTCCGAAAGGGAGATTTGGAAAAAGCTGCTGCCGATATTAATATGATCAGGAATCGTGCCCAGGCAACTCCTGTTTCAGTAAGTGATGTCAATCTTGATTTGATTTTGGATGAACGGGCCAGGGAGCTTTACATGGAGGAATTCCGCCTGAATACGTTGATGAGAATGGAAAAGCTTCCGGAATATCTGATGAAGTACAACAAGGTTGTGAAAACAAATGGCTATACACTTGATAGCCATATTAATAAACTACCTATTCCGAACTCTGAAATTGAAGCGAATACGGGAGCTGTACTGGAACAGAATCCAGGTTATAATTAGAAAATAGGGGCCATATTTGAAATCACGCTGACACTTGACTGTTTTGAGTATTGCCAATCCAGAGATATGGCCCCTATTTAATTTAGTGTGGATTTCGATATCATATTTAAGAATTGAAAACAATATGTCCTATAAAATTTTTCTTTTGCTCTTAAGCACATTTTCTTTTAGTGGACTACTCAGAGCACAGACAGTCGGCGGTGAGTCATTTACAAATATAACGATCGTTGTTCCTTTTAGGGATGCATCCTTGCAGATCAAAACCTGGGCCAATCAGGAAGAGCAGATTGATTTTAGGAAAGATACAATTCTGGCCGGAAGATGTACTTCAGCATACACTGCAACAGAACTTGCTCATTATTTGGAAAAGACACTCTTACAAACAAAAATATTCTTTTCTGATGTGCGTCCTGCGAATGGATTTTTTATAGAACTGGTTATTAAAAACATGGCTTCAAAAGATTGTTCCTATCGTATCGAGCCGGTAATAGGAGGGATTTTAATTACAGGAGAAGGGAGAACGGGACTACTCTATGGCGGATATGAATTTCTCAGGATGCAGGGATGGAGATGGTACGGGATCGGAGAAGAAGGACAGATAGTCCCGCAGAAACGGATAGATCTTGTTCTGCCTGAAAAAATGAAGATTGGTCTACCCAGCTTCAATCTTGGACGAGGATTTTACATGTCTACAGCACTGAAACAATCTACAGACTTATTGCTCTGGATGTCCCGCAACAGACTTAATCTTATTTCTTATGGAGCGGCCACAGGCCCCCTGGCAAATAAGCTGGGGATGCTTTTCAATAATGGAGGTCATATTTTTGAGCAGATTCTGGATCCGGAAAGGCCGATGTTGTCAGGCAAAACATTATGGAATGAACACCCTGATTGGTATGGGTTACCAAAAGACGGAAAAAGGAAGAAAGATCTGGTTCTTTTTACTCAGTTTTGTGCCAGTCAGCCTGATTTGGTAAAATTTTGCGGAGAGGAGCTTCTTGCTTTGCTTATGGGAAAATGGAAACAAGCTGATCTGATCAACCTTTGGGGATTTGATACCTGGGGAAGCTCCTGTACGTGTGACCAGTGCCGGAAACTTGGAAATAACACGGACCAGTCTTTACATTTTTTCTCCGCAATACGGGATTATCTCAACGTTGCGAAACATGAAGGCCGGCTGGACCACGATGTCAGAATGATTTTGTGCGCATACGAAGGTACATGTACTATAACCGGGCCTGAAAACCAGGTTCCCCAAAACCTGATTGACGCTGGGGATGTGGTGACTTTCTATCCAATCAATCGATGTTATGCACATTCTTTCTATAACCTGGAATGTTCCGCAAATGCCACTTACAGCCATCATCTGACCAGTTGGATTAACGGGAAATCTCAACTTGGGGTTTTTTTAGGGGAATATTACAATGTATCAAAATACGAGGACTTGCCTGTCATGTATACAAATACCATGAGACATGATATTCCAGGGCACTTCAACGCCGGATGCAGGGGTATGACATACATGCATATACCTTTAGTGAACTGGGGACCAAGGACGCTGACCCAGATTTTATATGCGCAATTAGCATGGGATGTTACAACGGACGTAGATGCTTTTTTGGAAGAATACTTCGCGAACTGGTATGGACCATTTGCGCCAAAAATGAAAGAGGTTTATCAAAAAACCGAAGAAGGATGGCAATATATTTCACAATGGCGCAACTGGTATTATTCAATACTTTCACAGTTGTTGAAATGGAACGGGTGCTTGCCCAACATGGAGCTGACTCTAACCGATCACTTGGGGATTGCTGCTGAAGCTGTTCAAAAAGGTCTGACCAGTATCGAAATGATGAATACAGCCCTCAGACTTACTGACGAAAGCAGAAAAATTGTTGGGAATACACCATACGATCAACGTGTATCTGAAGATTACAGATCTCTGAGATATGGATTGCAGATAATGGAATTAATGACCGGCATGGTCGCCTATTATGAGGCACTTAGGCTACATAATTCAAACCTGGCGGACAAAGAATGGAGCAATATAGAGCGCATATCGCATGAGATGGATACTTATTGGATACCAATCGGATTTAAAGAAGATTATTACAAAATGGATCTCGTGAGTAAAGATGCTTTAACCCGAACACAATTGAAGGATTTGATACAGAGATGTAAGGAATTCCGTTTGGAAAACGATTTACCTGTTGAGCTTTAATTAGCCCACCAAAGATAGAAGAAGATGAAGCCACTATATTACAAATTATTATCTGTCATTATTCTGATTTTCAGAATTGTTTCTATAGAAGCAAGCATTCATCCTGTTGTCCAATACTCAGAAAAAGGTTTTTGGGTTCAAATCCAGGATAGTAATCGAGTTATTTTTTCATCGATAGAAAACAATGCAGATCTGATTGTTACACAACCAACCGGAACAACAGAGATTCGGTACAAAAAGCAAGCATATGACAAGGGAATTTTAAATCTTAGCGGAGGAAGTTCTCCCGGCCTTGAAATTTCAGAATCTTTCAGGTCAGTCAATTCTCACCTGATCGAACGGACGGTTATCGTTACCGCAAAATCGGATCAAAGATATTATCTTGATTTCGGGTGGAAAACAATGCAGCCAGGCAGTTTCTATTCTTTTACCGGAGAGGAAAAAACATCAATAAAATATGCACCTGGTCCTTCCGGTCCTGAATTTGGCGAGAATAAAGCTCTGGAAACTTTCCCTTTTTTGGGTATTCTTAATCATGATAAACTGTATGGTCTGATCGGTGATACTCCGGGAATGTGGGAAAACCTGAGCTTTATATCCTTCGATAAAGAGGCTATGAACCTTTCATTATGCAACGGAAATGGTTCCGGCCGCAAGATTGTTATGTTTCCAAACGATTTAGAACCACCTCACGCTTATCGTGCAAGCCTTGATGGATGGCAGCATATTGAACTTGGTGAAACCCAAACATGGAAAACCTGGATCTTCTCGTCCCCGGCCAAATCGTTATACGATATTCAGTTAGCAGCACAGCTCGCATTAGCCAATGCCAAAGGGTATAATCAATCAGGGATTGAAGCAATTTTAAGAAACACATCCTATTTATTGTTACGACGGAACCTATTACGTTTTGAAAGTGATTTTATCTTTATTTCAGGTGTTGGTTATGGTTGGAAACAATGGGTTTCAGATGCTTTTTATATGAGCCGTGGGCTGGATGATTCCACCTTTGACAAAGAAGCTCTTGCTGCAGTCTTTTTTGAACGGATTAGTTATGAAGATAATGCCCAGTATTACCTAATTTGGTCGGTGCTGGTCAAACGAGCAGGCGGAAATCCAAATTTGAGAATGGCAGAACTTGCTTACAGTTTTATACGCAATCATGAAAAGGATGGATTGTATATTCCGCCATGCGTCCTTCCGGGATGGAAAATTAACAAAACGTACCATGATCAGTTACCCTATGAGAACGATGACTCTCCTTCTTCTAATCAGGGCTTTCACTGTGGAGCACTGTTGGCCGCCAAAGAACTCGGCTTTCCGGTAACTGATGAAGAAATTAACAGAGCGATCGGAGGATATCGTCAGATGTTTAACCGGAAAGGTGGATATATGGCTACTAGCATAAAACAGCAGGATAAAATAGGACAGGACGCATTATACGGAGAAGTTTTGACCTATGCCGTTTTCGGGAGAAAATTATTACCGGATGATATCGTGAGAAAACATATGGAAACCACTATGCGTATTCAGTCTCCGTATGGCATGCGTATTATCTCAAAAGGAAACGGTGATTTACTGGATGGGCATAATGGTTTATATCAATACGGGGGGTCCTGGTTCCTGAATGATGCAGCAAATTATCTGGACGGCCTAATCCACGGGATGGACCCCAAATGGGTCGATGATCAGTTGATATGGAGGATGAAAAAAGAACTTAAATACATGCCGGCTTTTCATGAGTCGATCAGTACGGTTACTGGAAAACCTCACGGACATCATCTTTATTCGTGGAATTCAGGATATTGGTGGTTGCGTCGAGAGGTTCGCAAGCGCCTTGGAATGACCGGTTCTGACCCTGTTGAAGAACAGATGGATGAAAAATTGGGTATTGTTCGAAGGAACGGATACCTGGAGTTGGATCCGTCCAGAGCGATCTTGCGCCCGGAATAAATATTGCAATAAAGTTAAAAACAATGGACCATAAAAAGGCGTTTCTAAAAGAGATTGAGTGCCCTGAATTCGGGTCACTTAGCGGCCTCCCAGTACCTGAACCTCCGATTTATGAGATAGAAGAACGACCCTGCAGATGCCGGGAGCCTGTTCCGGCAAAAGATTATGTCGGAACAGTTCTGGGTGTACCTAAACCCCGGACATCCTGGTCATTATGACGAATGGCTAAGTTCACCGATTTATAAGGATTCGGAAGATGAGATCCGTTCAGGTATGCATCTGCAAACTGATATTATTCTGCGGGCCTCTAATTTCTCCTTACGTACAGCGCCACCCAAAAGACATAAAGCATACAAGCGCCAACAACCGAAATGCTCACGATTGGTCCGGCCAACGTACTGACTAAGCCCATCACCAGCGGGATAACAGCTCCCCCGGAAACAGCCATAATAAGCAAACCCGAAATTTCGTTGGCACGTTCCGGCATTTTTTCCAGGGCCAGCGAGAAAATGATCGGGAACATGTTTCCGGCGCCCAACCCAATGATGAAAACAGCAGCAAATGCAACTGCGTTTGTTGGAGCCAGAAATACACCTAAAACACCAAGCAGCGACAGCAGAACAATAAGCAAAAGGAAAAGCCGGGGTTTAATTACATTCAGTATAATCGCTCCCAGAAAACGGGAAATCGTCTCACCGGCAAAAAAGAAGCTGATACCCAGGGCAGCAGTTTCCAGCGGCACACCGAACTTTGCGATCAAAATATTGGAAATATTCGTATTAATAGCCACCTCAGCCCCAACGATCAGGAAAATTGACAAGGCCATGAAAGCCACAAACCGGTTTTTCAGCAAACTGAAGCATGAGGAAAATGAAGCCGGCTTCCGGTCGGGCTTTGATTCCTGAATAGGAGTCATCGACAGCCAGAACGCTGCCAGCAATGAAGTGATCCCGTAAACGGCGAAAACCAGCTTCCAGTTACCAAAGTAGGAAGCCATAAAAGTGGCGATGATTGGTCCTGAAAATGAAATGAGGGCTTTAACAAACTGAGATGTGCTCATAAAACTGGCCAGCTTATCCGACGGAGTCACATCCTGCAACAGCGGATTGGCAGAAACCTGGATGACCGTATTGCCGATGCCCAAAAGGATAAACGACGCGAACATCATGGAAAACGAATAATGAATAAACGGCAGTCCAAGCCCAATGGCCTGAATCACCATGCCCATGTTCAGCATGTTCCGTTTTCCGTATTTATCCTGCAAAACGCCGGCAGGAACCGAAAGCACGAAAAACCACAACAATACCATCATCGGCAAAAACTGGGCAATGAAATCGGTCAGGGCAAAATCCTGTTTCACATAACCGGTAGCCACACCGATAATATCGATAAATCCCATCACAATGAACGAGAAGAGCACCGGAAGTATCTTGAACAGATTAATCTTTGAGTTACTCATAAGTTTTAGTTTTAGCTGGATTATTTTATTTAAAACGATACTAAATCGTTTTAGCGAAAATAAAAAAAAAATCCGAGCTACGCGATTTACGGATAATAAAATCGCCTTTAAGGTGCCATGTTGAAAAAAAGTATCCGGGTATGTCCAATTTTCGCTTCCTCAAACACTATTGGGTATAACAAAATTAAACCAGGGAACTCAGCTGCTCATACCTAATAAAAACGAGACTGTATCACACAGTATTAAATTGAAAAATGCATGAAAAAACTATTTTATTTTTTACTTATCATGAGCACATCAAACATTTATTCCCAGGAGTTTTTAAACCCTGAGCCACTCTTTGATCCGGCTCCTTACGGGCTTTCGCATGTAGCAATTGTCCCTCAGAATACACGGTTGATATTCGTTACAGGCCAGGGAGGAATTTCCCGGTCAATACGCTTATTCCTTTACCTCACCTGGCACTTAATAACAACATGCAGGTTGAAATTGATGCGATAGCTGTTTCAAAGGACGGAGACTAAAAATATCTGTATAAATGATTTCGACTTCTTTACTGAATTATTTTGACGGTATGCCATTTAATTAATGTACCTTTGTAGGTTAACTCTAATCTGACGGCTGAAATTAGGACAGGGACGGCATAGCAGTTTGGTATAATCATAAACAGATAGAATGGAAGAAGAATTTGATTTAAACAACTGGGCTCGCATACGCGTAAGCCTTAAAAGAAAATATCCCCAATTGACGGACGCAGATCTGATTTGGAGGCATGAAACGAAAGACGATTTTTTAAAGACGATCGCAAGCCGGCTTGGAAAGCCGAAATATGAATTTATCGCCGAGATGGATAAATTGTAATCTTTTGTTTAATTTATTCCGATCGAAGTTTTTATATTCCATAAGCTCAAACATTTTAATTGGACTATTGCCACCGCCATTACAGTAATGCCGGTAGCAATAACTGATCAACTTTCTTTAGTGCGCCGATGACCAAATATAAAGGGAGTTGTGGTGACGACTTTACAATACCGGATTTCAGGATGAAGCCTTTTCTCTTACAGCCAACGATGCATGTTCTGATGTGATCACCAGACTTCCTTTTTTATGCCACCTCCAGGGGCCATACAATCCGCCCATCCCATCGAGGGCCGAATGTTCCTTTTTTGTAATCCGGTAAACGGTTATCAGGCTGAGAATCCGTATTCAATAGCGTTTAATTCATCCAGGACAAGAATGTGTGAATGATGTAATTTATTCCAAAAGTTATATAATAGTTTCCGCAATGAAGTAAAATAACTTTGTACGGCTGGCAAGAATTGAATTCGAATTTGAACGTGGTATGTGTGAATCGGACAAAACTTTCCAAATTCCACTTTAGCTATACTTATAATCTGAAAAAACATAATGATACGACAAATGAAACCACGATCTTTCTTCAATCTAAAAAAAAATAAACTCCCTGTTATTTTAACAACGAGGGTTTGGAGGGTACAAATAATGGTTACTTCCGATTTTTTACGGAAGGAAACCGATGGAAATACGAAAATAACTAAATGGGATATTTGTCAGATGCTTAATTAAGCTATCGCAAAAGCTGATCGGTTCCTTTTAATATTTGACAAAAATGAAAGCGAAGAAATTTATTTTGTTTTATCTGTTTATTGCTGGTTGCCTGAGCGGATGTACGTTGAATATGGTAACAGGTCGCCAGCAACTGAGTTTGGTTCAGGAATCAGAGTTACAACTGATGGCCACGAGCCAGTATAATACATTTTTATCAGAACACAAGGTGTTAAAACCGGGCAACAGCAAAGATGCAGCAATGGTTGACCGGGTTGGCGCCCGTATATCCAACGCAATAAAAAAGTACTATCAAAGCCAGCAAAAAGAATCTGTACTGAACGGGTATGTGTGGGAATTTAACACGATCGACAGCAAGGAAATTAATGCATGGTGCATGCCTGGTGGAAAAGTTGTTGTTTATACCGGCTTATTGCCCATAGCCCAAAATGAAACTGCGGTTGCTATTGTTGTGGGACATGAAATTGCCCATGCGATTGCGAAACATGGCAGTGAAAGAATGAGTCAGGGAATGATCCAGCAAATGGGAGGTGTCGCCTTACAGACAGCGCTATCGCAGAAGGCACAGGAGACACAGAATTTATTTTTACAATCATATGCTATCGGAAGCCAGGTCGGAGCAATGTTACCATGGTCAAGGCAGCAGGAAACGGAAGCAGATCAATACGGGTTGATTTTTGCCGCCATGGCAGGTTATGATCCCCGTGAAGCAATTCCTTTTTGGCAAAGAATGTCAGCTACGGGCGGGGCAAGTCAACCGGAATTTCTGAGCACACATCCTTCCGATAAAACCAGGATCAGGAAATTAAACCAATTTATGACTGAAGCTCTGAAATATTACAGATAATTCCATCACTGGTCAGCACAAAAAGACTTCATGTTTCTTATATGTTGAATGTGTGAAAGATGTAACTCTTAGCCAAAATTTTGTAACGCTTACTGAAACCAAAGGACTTAACTTTATTTCATGAGTTTTTATTCACCGTTAAGCCAATCATCATGAATACGCAGAAATCGAATAAACTGACAAAAAATATCTTATCAGGTATTTTAATTACAACTGTTATACTTCTTTTCACGCAATGCACAAAAAAAATAACCTTTTTAAATTCATCAGTTGTCCCTGCAGCCAAAGGCTCAGTAAGTATAAAAACGGACAACAATAAGAATTACATTATTAAAATCCGAATATTGGATTTGGCTGAAGTGGAAAGACTGCAATCTTCAAAAGCAACCTACGTGGTTTGGATGGAGACAGACAAGGGAAACTTTGAAAATATCGGACAACTAAAAAGTTCAACAAGTTTCTTTTCCAAACAACATCAGGCATCTTTGAAAACAGCATCCTCATATAAACCGGTCAAAGTATTTATTACCGCCGAAAACGACATCAATGCTCAACACCCGGACAAACAAATTATTTTATCAACAGACAAGTTTTAGAACAATTTGGAGACTTCTGACAGGAACAGAATATTCTCCCGCAGAAAGGTCATTGACGAGTTTCCATTCAAAGGAAATTCACGTGAAAAGCAAAATTGCAACAGAAGGATACACAGAAAGAACGATCGAAGAAGCATGTGGGAATCATGTAACTAATATCAGGAATTATATAACACCCCTGTTTCTAAAGATGTTGACCTTTGATTTGAAAATAACTTCAGCAATATGGAGTTCCATTTGACCTTTAAAAACAAATTATATGCAAATGAAAAAATTCACAATTGGTTTAATGACAGCATTCATGCTGTTTTTAATTTGTCCGCCGCAATTGAAGGCCGAAACTGACCCATCAAAGGTCCCAACAACAGAAACTGAAGCAGTTAAACGCGCTGAGTCCGAAGCAATGGTTGTCAGGTTAAAAGAGATCAAAGCCATGGATATTTCAACGTTAAAGCCGGAGCAAAAAAAAGAACTACGTAAAGAAGTCCGTTCAATAAAAAGCGAATTAAAAGCAAATAGTGAGAGCACTTCTGCAGAAGGTCGCCAGGGTGGATTTTTTATTTCTGTAGGAGCAGCAATAATTATTGCATTACTACTGATCATCTTACTTTAAGGATTTTACATTAAAAATAAAGATCATGGGAAACTTACTTTACATCATTGCAGTTATTTTAATCATTGGATGGCTCATTGGATTTATCGGCTATAATGTTGGAGGAATCATACACATTCTGCTGGTTATCGCTCTCATTGCAATCATACTAAGAGTGATCCAGGGAAGAAAGATCCTATAGAAATGAAAACAACAGGAATTATTATTGCGGTTGTCGGTCTGATCATGATCATTTATACTGGGTTCAACTATATTACCAAAGAAAAAGTAGTTGATTTAGGACCGATTGAGATCAACAAAGAAGTTAATCACCCCGTACAATGGTCACCCATTGTTGGTGCAGTGCTCCTCATTGGTGGCATTGTAATCGTTTTAACTGACAAAAAAAAGCGCGCCTAGGGAGTATATATCTAGTTATCAGCATTTAGTTTTATATTTGGTTACAAGAGGATGGTATAAAAAAGCCATCCTCTATGTATTTAAAATCAAACCGTAAAAACAGTATAAACCGAAGGAGAATGTATGCAAAATGTGTGAATGATGTAAGTTATATTATTGACTTTATGGGCAAACACTGGTTTAAATATGATATTTTTGTATAGAAACAGATTGATATCATCAAAAACGGGCATTTTTTCAAAACGCAAACATAGATAAGAGTGAAACCTGAAAAATTGCAATCGGCATCAGCGTCAAAAGAGAAATTTCCTGATCCGGATACCAGCATGTTCCCAATAGTAGGTATCGGCGCATCGGCCGGAGGGCTTGAAGCCCTGGAGCAATTTCTGGAAAATGTGCCTGGAAAAAGCGGAATGGCATATGTCGTTATCCAACATTTGGACCCTACGCAAAAAGGCATGTTACCGGAGTTGCTTCAACGTGTTTCCAAAATGAAGGTTTTTCAGGCAAAGGACAAAATGGCTGTTAAGCAAGACTGCGTGTATGTCATTCCTCCAAACAAAAGCATGTCCATATTAAAGGGCACGCTGTACCTGTTTGAGCCTTTGGAAATAAGAGGGTTGCGTTTACCGATTGATTTCTTTTTACGATCACTTGCCGAGGACCGGCAGGAACGAAGCGCCGGCGTTATTCTTTCGGGTATGGGTTCCGATGGCAGTATCGGGCTCCATGCCATTAAAGAGAAAGATGGAATCGTGATGGTACAGGACCCCTCCACTGCCAAATACGACAGTATGCCCCGCAATGCCATCGATTCTGTGCTGGTCGATTTTATTGCCCCGGCCAACGAGTTGCCGGGAAAACTCATGGATCTGATTGAGCATATCCCTGTCATCAGATCGGACGCGGAAATGGAAACCAAAGACAAAAGCGCTCTCGAAAAAATTATCATCCTGCTGCGTGCCCATAACGGGAACGATTTCTCTTTATATAAAAAAAACACCCTGTACCGCCGCATCGAACGGCGCATGGGCATCCATAAAATTGACAGGATCATTTCATACGTCCGCTTTTTACAGGAAAATCCGAAAGAATTGGAAATTCTTTTCAAAGAATTGCTGATTGGAGTAACGAACTTCTTTCGGGATCCGCAGGTATGGGAAAAGCTGAAAGAGGACATCTTACCTGATATTCTTTCCAACCTAACAGATCGTTCAATCCTGCGGGCATGGGTTCCCGGGTGCTCCACCGGAGAAGAAGCCTATTCGCTCGCTATCATATTTAAAGAAGCGCTTGAAAAAGTCAATCCACATGGAGGCATTTCATTACAAATATTTGCTTCAGATCTCGACAACGACGCGATCGTGACAGCCAGGAAAGGCCTGTTTCCTGTAAACATTGCAACTGATGTATCACAAAGCCGATTGAACCGTTTTTTTATCAAAACGGACGACGGTTACCGGATCAATACTGAAATAAGGGAAATGATCGTCTTTGCACAACACAACATTATTATGCACCCCCCCTTTTTCAAAATTTATATTCTCTCCTCCCCAAAACTACT
>Ga0074195_1003113_pt1 | contig 16426 bp, 14 predicted proteins | sample EPASupsiteHSE623_FD_64525 | JGI IMG/M metagenome (GOLD analysis project Ga0074195, IMG submission 64525) | Bioremediated contaminated groundwater from EPA Superfund site, New Mexico - Sample HSE6-23 | ecosystem: Environmental > Aquatic > Deep subsurface > Groundwater > Contaminated ...
CATAAGTACCGCTCTACATGGGCTAATGAGAGAATTGTTGAGATACCTTATTTTAAATCTCTCGCGGAATCCGCAGATTCCCAATACGTTCTTGAAATAGGAAATGTACTGAGCCATTATCTGCCAGTAAAATACGACATTCTGGATAAATATGAGAATCTTCCAAATATTATTCAGGAAGATATTCTGTCTTTTAAACCGAAAAAGAGATACAAGCTCATTATAAGCATCTCGACATTTGAACATATTGGCTGGGATGAAAATCCAAGAAATCCGGAAAAAGTCAAAGCAGTAATCGATCATATAAAGAGTTTTCTCGAAAAAGACGGAGAACTTGTATTTTCAGTGCCAATTAATTACAATCCTGAGCTGGATAAAATGATTTTTAATAATGAAATAAAACTGTCCGGTAAAACATACCTTAAAAGGTCAGACAGAAAAAATCATTGGATAGAGACAAGCGAAAAAGAAGTTCTGCTTTCAAAATATGGTAGCCCATATTTTTGCGCAAATGCGCTTTTAATTGGCAGATTGCGAAATTAATTCTTTTTTATTAATGCAAATCCAAGTATAAAGGCAAGTGCAAGAATGCTTATAAAAGCAGAAACTATTTGCAATGTAGAGTCAAACCAGAAAACAATTCTATTCTCTCCTTTATCAATTTTTACTCCTCTGAAAATACCGAATGCTTTATAAATATTCACTGTTAAACCGTTCACACTGCATCTCCACCCTTTATAATTCTGATCCAATAGAATTAGCATTGATTCTTTATTTGAATCAACCGTAACTTCAACTCTATTTGGTGAATATTTTACGATGGTGACTTTGGACTCAAGAGGAGTGGAATCTTTTTTCAAACCGGGATCCTTATTGAATATTGCGTAAAAGTTGCCGCAATTTTCATCACTGTCAATTATATTCAAAACAGAATCAAAATTCTCCTCAATGATATAAGAATCTATGCAGAAAGCCCGTGGAAGATAGTTGACTTGGGACATTATCGCATAATTATCTACGCGACCGATCTCCTTAAATTTCATTGTATCATATAGGTTTTTGTAATAAAGTATGATATTCTTTGATCTGTCGTCATAACCTGCTGTGTCAGAAGGGATGAAAGGAACAATTGAATATTTGACATTCAGGTATTTCATCCGGTTCGGTACCATGAAGACTTTCTCAGGATTGAATATAACAGATTCTTGGTTGTTTAAAAATTCCTGATATTCTGCAAAAGGGGAGGGATGGTTTCCGGAGATTATCTCAAACCCGTGCAGTGTAAGATAATCATCGTTTCTGTAACCAAATGAAAAAACTCTGTACTTTTCTCTGTCCCGGCTGAGAGCACGCACTACATTATCCTCTGCAAAATATGTTTCAGGAGGGTCAATCGCTATGACGAATTTACTGTTATTAATCCATAAATCTCCGACCATAAGTATTCCGAGAGCGCAGAAAATATAAGTAGAATATTTACTGTTAATAAATTTGTATGAAAAGTATGCGATGACAGCGAATAGAAGAGTCTTGAAAGCACTGGGCGCAGACGCTTTCACTGCGTCCAATAGAGCGTTGTACTTCTGCCCTGCAGAACTGCGGAAGATATCAATGACCAATTGAGGGAAAATCAGCAAAATAACAGAAAAAATTCCAACTGTTGAAGCTGTGTAAATCAGAGCCTTATTGTCTTTTTCATTAAACAGCATCGCCGCAAGCACTACTGCTGAGAATGAGCCAATGAAAAATATTAATTCAGGCGCTCTGAATTTGTTTACGTATGGAAATATAAAGTAAAATATTCTGTATAAAGGAGTGTTGCCGCCAAGAGCCAAAATGAATACTGTTATAATGGAAACAGAAAAAAACAAGACGGCAGCATTTTTCTTTTTTGTAAACAGCATCGCCAAAGCTAAAATCATGGGAATTGAACCAATGTACGTGGAATGAAGTTTGAAAGGATTTTCTCCCCAGTAAGTATTGATTGAATTGAGATTCAATCCTGCGAAGCCTGATACGAATTGGTCGAAAATATCAGGAAATCCCATAGACCAGGAAGTTGCATAAGCATAATCTCTTTCAATGCCTCGCGCGGCTAAGGGGAGAAATCTGAAAATCGGCAGATATTGGACCGCGGAGAGCAAAAAAGCTGTGAAAATGAATAATGCAGCGTAAGAATAGATTTTTACAGAATCAGGATGAAGTCTTTTATCAAGCAAAATTGGAAACGCGAATGTTATGAGCAGAAAAACCGCGAATCCAAGATACTGATTTACCAATGAGAAAAGAAAACCCGTCAATATGGAGACCGCAAAAGAGTAATTTCTTAAATTGTGTTTGTAATTGATGTTTATATGATTGAATGCAATGTAAAAAAGCGAGAATACCATTGCATAGTAAGATGATTGAATGTGTCCTGTCAAAAGCATAAGAGACGCAGGTATAGATGCGAAAAGAAACCATTTTAATTCCAATTTTTCAAGAGCTCTGTCTATAAAATAAATCAAAATCGGCAGATATGAAATTACCATAAATCGCCCGTCATGACCGCCGTAAACCTCTGAAAGCATTGAGCTGGTAAACATGTAAACAAGAGAAAATACACCGGCTGTTAATTTTAAAGACGTTTTTCTTTTCAGATACAAGTACATTCCAAAACCGGCAATTATCATGTGAATGAAAAAAATCAGAGTCCACACCCTATATGTAGGGAGAATGTATTTCCATGGAAGAGTCAAAGGATGGAATATCTCTCCGAAAAATCCTTCTCCTGTAGGTATGCCGGCAAACTGATTTGGATTCCAAAGAGGTATCTGCTTGTCAACTTTAATACTGTTTTCAAAAAACGACCTCTGCATATATGAACCTGAAAGCCAGTCGGTTCCATAGAGCATTTTATTTGAAAAGATTACGTTTTTAAAAAACAGGAGACTTAAAAAAATCATAACAGCCAATAGAATCAGATTGCTTTTGTATTTCATTTTTTATTCCTCCATAGAGAATCGCTTTTTATGAGAGTCAGCAGGAAAAGAATCTCGCTTAAAGTCATTTGAATTCTTGAAAGCACTGAAACGGCAATTGCCTGATGGCTTGAAATTACCTGCGAAAGGAAAAATACCATCACTCCTTCTCGTATTCCTATGCCGGAAGGTATAAAGATAACTAAAAAACCAAGCACCCAGGAAACCGGATAAATTGCCAGCGTATATATGTTGTCAAAACATATACCGATGCTTTTTAAAAGAAAAAAGTATTGAAAGCCGAAACCGATCCACATGAAAATATATATTAGATTAAGAAAAAAAACATCTCTTACGGGCATATCCATAACAATAGATTCTTTTTTGAATAGTTTTAAGACAAAATTCATTAACCTGACAAAAAAAACAGGTTTTATGGAACTGACGAAAATATAAAATAAGGGAAATATTATAAGATACAACAGAGAATAATTATTTAAATATCGGAAAATAAAAACAAAAAACAATAAACCGGTCAAAACCAGATACACAGTCTCGATTACTACTGCAGAAAATGCTTTTCTCTTAGAAATGCCTATTCTTTCTGCCAAAAGAGTTCTTCCGACGGTAAACCACACTTTTCCGGGAATGTACCTGCCAAAAGTGGAAAGACCGATAATTCTCATAGAATCAATCATTGATATTTTTTCATTCATAGAAGAGAGTATAAATTTATACGCATAGGAAAGAAGCGAGAACCATAACGGAACAAAGAAGAAAGAAAGTATAAGATACTTTACGTTAAAGCTCAAAGTTTTTAAATTGATTTTTGAAAATTCTGAGGATAGTTTTTTAAATAAGAATACAAATATTACAAGAGTTAAAATTACGGACAAAACATTGAATAATGTTCTAAAATTGAAATTATTTTTCATAAGCTATATATTACTGATATCTAATTATTTTTCAATCCTATTCATAAATATAAATTCAAAAAATAACTATTGACAAATGTATTAAAATGTTTTAAAATAAATTCAACAAGGAGGATGCAATGAAAAAAGGTTTAATTCTTTTTTTTATGGTTTTGCTTTGTATTTGGGGATATTCGGAAATCAACAATTCGATTTACAATCCGCTTGATTCAAACTTTCTTTATCCTAAATCTCCAAAGGGCAGTCTGAATATGGAACTCATCTATTCATACAACTATGATATTGACAGAATGCTTGATGTGATAGCCATAGACACTTATTGTGTTGTATGTGACTTTTCAAAGGGCTTAAAAGTTTTCAGCATTGCCAATCAGGAGATACCATATCTGATAGGAACATGTGAAACCGGCGGATATGTTCAAAGACTATATATTCACGACAAAAAAGTTTTTGTTGCAGACAGAAAACCGGGAGTTTCAGTTATTTCAGTTGAAGATCCCGCAGATCCATTTTTACTCTCAAGTTATTACACGGGCGATTTGACATATGGAATCTTTGCTGAAACTCCGTCAAATAATGAGAAAAGTCTGCCTTCCACTGTTGATTCAACGTCAACTTTGTATAAAGAGCCTTTTCTGTATGCTGCTGACAGGTACGGCGGATTATTGCTTTTCAGTGTGACCAATTTCACGCCAAAGCTCATGGGGCAGTGTCTTGTCGGTTCGGATTACTGCAATAATGTTTGGGTTGAGAGGAGCACTGCCTACGTTGCCAACTGGAGTGACGGATTAAATGTGATTGACGTTCATAATAAAAACTATCCGATAATAATTGATAACATACCCACCAATGGTTTTTCCGCAGACCTTTATGTCGTAGATACTATTTTATATCTGTGCGATGGAGACGGTCAGCTGAGAATGTTTAACATAAGCGATTCATACAACATTATTGAACTTGGCACTTACAACACAAGAGGTCAGGCAATAGATGTATTCGTCATAAATAATACCGCTTACGTGGCATGTGAATATGGCGGGATCGCTGTAGTTGATGTTTCAAATCCAATGCTTCCTGTAGAGCTCGCATATTATCAAGACGGATCAGCGCCAAGAGGAGTCTATGCAGTAGGAGATTATGTGTATGTGGGGGCGCAATACAGCGGTTTCAAGGTATTAAAATACAATAAACCCGCTGAACAGGAAGAATACTCAAGAGATATTGAAGAAAGAATTAAAATGATAGATAAAAATGTTGCAATGAAGTTCAATAACAAGAATGGTGAGATAAAAATTAAGATTTATAATGCTTTGGGAATTAAAATTTACGAACAGGAGATTCTTTCGAAAGATATTAATCCTGGAGACGTTATAAAAAACATCAGCAAGTTGAAGAACGGGCTCTATTTTTATGAAATAGAAGGGTTAGAGTATAAATCAAAGGGGAAATATACTCTTATAAAGTAGCACCTTATTTTTTACTTGAATATTTTTGACCTCCATTATATAATAAGTATATGAGAACACTTATTATTATACCTACATATAATGAAATTGATAATGTCGAAAAGATTATCAATTCTGTTTTAAGCAGATCTCCGGACATAGAGATTCTGATCATAGACGATAATTCCCCTGACAAGACAGCTGCAAAAGTCAAAGAGATGATGGCTTTGAATAACCGCATAAAAATAATAGAAAGGCCAAGCAAGATGGGATTGGGCACTGCTTATGTCACGGGTTTCAAATATGCCATAGACAATGAGTATGATTTTGTTTTTGAGATGGATGCGGATTTTTCTCATGATCCTGCAGATATCAACAGGTTTCTCAAAGAGATAGAATCAAAAGATCTTGTAATCGGTTCTAGATACTCTGACGGAGTCAGCGTGGTTAATTGGCCAATGAAGAGGCTTTTGCTGTCTTACTTTGCCAACATTTATGCAAAAATAGTCACCGGAGTTCCTGTTGATGATCTCACAGGAGGATTTAAATGCTACAGGGTTTCATTTCTTAAGAACATTGACTTGAAAAAAATAAAATCCGACGGATATGCTTTTCAGATAGAAATTGACGTGAAAATCTTCAAGAAAAAAGGCAGGGTATCCGAAATACCGATAATATTCCGAGACAGAGTGGACGGTTATTCGAAGATGAATAAAAAGATAATATGGGAGGCTTTCTGGCTTGTCTGGAGGCTCCGTCTTTTATCTATCTTCAACAGACTATGAAATGGTAACAATAATAATTGTCACTTACAACTCCGAAAAATTCATAAGAAAATGCATTGAGTCGATTTATGACAAAACAAAATCCGTGGATTTCGAAATAATTGTAGTTGACAATAATTCAAAAGACAAAACAGCAGAAATTGTTTACAGGGAATTTAAAAACGTCCGCCTTATAAGAAATAAAAAAAATTCAGGATTTGCCGCAGCTAATAATATGGCTATTGAAAGATCTTCAGGAGACCTGTTGATGCTTCTCAATCCCGATACGGTATTAAACAATGATGCAATAGGAATACTTGCCGGCTACATAGAAAAAAATAAAAATATAGGATGCGCAGGAGCAAAACTGCTTTACTTTGACGGCACTCTTCAGCTTTCCTGCAGAAGGTTTCCCAATTTCATAAATGTTTTTTTTGGAAGGCGCTCCATATTAAGACACCTGTTTCCGCAAAATCCGGTGAGCAGGGATTTTATGCTCGAGAATATGAATTACAATTGCACTCAAGAGGTTGACTGGGTTATGGGAGCAGCTATGATGATGAAAAGAGAAACAATTGATTCCGTTGGCAGTTTTGATGAGCAGTATTTTTTATTTGTAGAAGATACTGACCTATGTTATCGCATAAAACAGAGCGGCAGACGGGTTGTTTATGTCCCGGAAGCAGTAATAAATCATTTTCATGGAGCAAGCGTCAGAAAAGGATTTTCAAAATCACAATTGCATCACAATATAGGTATGTATAAGTTTTTTAAAAAATATTCGATCAAGAAAAACAGGTTTATGGGATTGATTCTGTATTGCGCCATACTTGTCAGACTGATGGTGGTGTTTTACCTAGAACAGATTTCCATGATTATAGGTCTTTTAAAGAAAAACACGATAAGGGAGTATTGATGATTACAAGAACAATTGAAAATCATCTGATATCGGACAGAGCTGTGTACCAATTATCTGTATTTAAAGAGCACGAATATAGGATCATAAGAGAATATCTCAAAGATAAGACAGTGCTTCATTTTGAATGCGGAGACGGTAGCGGCACCGTTATTATCAGCGAATATGCGGCAAAAGTCGTAGGTGTTGACTCCGATCCTCAAAATATCAAAATCGCAAGAGAAAATTCAAACAAAAGCAATGCAGAATTTCTCACTATTGATGAAATAGGAAAGAAAAATCTGCCCCTGCAGGAATCATCATTTGACGTCATTGTCTCCTTTCAGACCCTTGAAGAACTTTCAAATCCATCTGAAATATTCAAAGAAGCAAAGAAGCTGCTTAAAGATGACGGTCTTCTGATTTTTACAACTCCAAACAGGTCTATTAGGCTGTTTCCTTTTCAAGCGCCGTGGAATTACCATCACAAAAAAGAATATGATTATTATGAAGTGGAAAACATGCTTCTGAAGCATTTTGATGAGTTCGAGATAAAATCTCTTACATACAAAGGAATGTGTCTTAGAAGAGAGCTTGGAAGGCTTACTAAAGTAAAAATATTCCTTGCTCCTTTTTCTGCGGTATTCATTCATGAAAACATCAGAAAGAAAATGCTTGAAATAATCTGGAATATATTCAAAGGTGATTTGCTCTTCTTTGTCGGTAAGAAAGAAAATTACAAAGCAACAGAGAGAGAAAAAAGGTATATTGAAAAACATATAGTAATTGAAGACATTTCAAAATCCAAGCCGCTTTATTTCATATGCTTCTGTAAAAACAAAAAGAAGAAACAATGAAAATATCAGTATCCGGAAAGTTTGCAAGCGGGAAATCAGCTTTCTGCGAGTTTTTCTCCAGAGGAAAAATTAAAATCCTTTCAGGAGATGAGATAGGAAAAGAGCTTTTAAAAGAGAATAAACAGGAAATACTTTCTCTTCTTAAAATAAAAGATGACGATTATGTTTTAAAAATGAAGGAATTGTTTTTGCTGGACGAATCGAAATTCATAAGGTACAACAATTGGATGTATATGCATCTTCCGGAAGAAATCATAAACAGATGTTCGGCTTTCGATGATGTTATTTTGGACGCCGCTTTGGTGTTTGAATGGCAGATAGACGAATATTTCGATATAAATATTCTCATAACAGACGGAGAGTTTGAAGAGCGCTTTGAAAGAGCATCCAGACAAAGAAAGAATGCTGACAAAGAGCTTTACAGAATGCTTGATAAGTATCAGTGGAGTGACTCCAAAAAGAAAATTTATGCTGATTTATGTATTGTCAATGACGGAAATCTTGATGACCTTAAGGTAAAAGCTGATGCAGTTTTTAATAAAATATTCAATAATCATTAGTTCTGCGCTGCTGTCATTATCGTCATGCGCCTCTCAAAAATATGATTCCGACTATGCGTTTTCCCTTATTGAAAAACAGTGCAGTTTCGGACCGAGAGTTCCCGGCTCCGACTCTCATGATGAATGCGTAAAATTCCTTATTCAAGAGCTTGAAAAATATGCAGACACTATTTATGTTCAGGAATTTGAAAAATCGATGTCATATTCCAAGAAAAAAATATCATTTAAAAATATCATTGCAGTTTTGAATGCAGACTCCGGCGGAAAAATAATGCTCTTTTCTCATTATGATTCACGACCTTTTTCTTCTGAAAAAGACACACCTACTCCGGGGGCGAATGACGGCGGTTCAAGCACGGCATTGCTTATCTCTCTTGCCAGATATTTTAAGGAAAACAAATACAGAGGACATTTGGAATTTGTATTTTTCGACGGAGAAGACGGAGGCAGAGAACTCTACTATGACGAATGGTTTGAGGGATCAAAGCATTTTGCTGAGAATTATAAGGATCCTTTGCCTGATATTGCAATTTTGGTTGATATGATAGGAGACAAAGATTTGTCAATATACAAGGAGGGAAACTCTGAAATCTCGAACCCTAAACTCAACGAGAAAGTGTTTTTAAATGCAAAAAAGTTAAAGAAGAATTCTTTCAAATCAAGCATAGGCTATTTTGTCGATGACGACCATATAGCTCTTAATTCAAAAGGATTCAGATGCATAAATTTAATAGACATGAATTACGAGTATTGGCACACGCCTTATGATACTCCCGACAAGTGCTCGAAAAAATCATTGTCTGATGTGGCTGAAGTGCTTATTAAAACAATAAATGAAAGATAAAATATTTTTGATTTTTACGCTCATAGTGACAACACTTTCTGCTTCGATGTATATGTTGAATGCAAGTGCCGATAATACCCGGCCGGTATTTAATGAAGTTCATAAGAAAGATGTTGTTTATGTTGACCTCAATACCGCGTCATTGGATGAGCTGATGAAGATCCCGGGAATAGGTGAAAAGAAAGCGAATGATATAATAGATATGAGGAACAGAAAGGGAAGAATAAATAAAATAGAAGAACTTATGGAGATAAAAGGAATAAAGGAAAATACTCTAAATAAAATAATGCGGTATATTTATGTCACAGACAAAGATACTCAGAATTGACCTTGACGAATTCGGAAAACTGTCAAAATCATTCAGATGCGGAAATGTTTTCGTAAGCAGTGAATATCTTAAATCTCTTGAAAAAATAAAGAATATTGAGTCATACGCTATTTATGAAAAAGACAGACTGATAGCGGGTTTCCCTGTAAATATAATCAGAAAAGGCATTCTGAAGATCTTCCTCAACCCACCGTTCACTCCTTACTTCAATATTGTATTTGAATCTATACCTTCCAAAGAAAGAGAAAGGTTTAGATTTTTTGAAGCTTCAGTAAAGAGCTATGCTGGGTTTTTAAAGAGCAGATTCATGTATTATTCTGTCTCTCAGTCCCCCGAATTGTCCGATTCAAGGCACTTTGTCTGGAGCAGGGCAAAAGTTTCATTGAGGTATACATATTATATGGAGAGCTCAAAAGATGCTCTCAATGGTGTGGATAGAATGATAAAAAACAAGGATATAGCAGAGGCGTCAGAGGAATATGATTTTGAAAAGCATTATTCTATGCTCGCCGAATCGTATTCAAAGAGAGTCCCGATTTCCAAGAGCGACTATGAAATATTGATGGCTGATCTGAAAAACCACGGACTGATCAGGTGTTTTTCTTCTAAGAGCGCATCAGTTACATTCCTGATGGACAGAGCTAACAGGACATCGTATGTATACAATATTTGCGGCGAAGACACTGCCCTTCTGATATATTCAGTGATGAAGCGCAACCTTCTTGAAGGGTATGCCGTTGACTTTCTCGGTGCAAATACAAAGAGGATATCAAGGTACAAATCAATGTTTAATCCTCAAATAAAAAGCTATTTCAATATTTCCGGAATCTATGATATCATTCATTAATTCAACAAAACTGGAAAAACTTAAATTTGATACTGTTGTTGAAAATATATTCCTCCATACATGCCTTATTCAGTCTGAATATGGAACAATCCTTAATTATATTGAAAAAATTGAAGATATTGAGAAGGGAGGCATATATATAATTGAAGACAAAAAGCTTTCTGATGGAATAATCACAGAAATGAAAAGCAGAGAAAAATATTTCATTCCAAATGAAATATTCCAATCAGAAGCTAATGAAAAAAATCTTTTCATAGAAAAGGACGGGGCTTTTATATGCTCATTTGATTTGATTTCTTTTATAAAATGTCTGGTTTATAACAAAGTGTCATTACATAACAAAAATCTGTTTCTTAAATATCAAAATTACCAAAGGTTTCCATTTGCAGAATATCTGCTTGAAAAATTTGCCTCTGACTTGAAAAATATAATAATTGAAAAGAAATTGGAATATGCAGAAAAACAATTGAATAAGAACTCATACTTTCTTCCAACATTTGATTATGACCGAATAAAGTATTTCAAAACAAAAAAAGATATATTCTATCCTATTTTAGACATTCTATATCATCCTGATTATACAAAAAAATACATACACTTGAGAAAAAAGCTTAAAAAAGACCCTTGGGACAGAAAAAAAGAAATTGCTTGTGTGTTAAAAAGCAAAGGGCTCTTCGGGTTGCATTTTGTTTTTGTTGAAGGTAGGGATATTTTTACATCAAGATATTCAATGAAAGAAGCGCGCGAGATAATAAGCCAAATCAGTGAAGGTTCCAACGCCGGAGTACATTTGACGTATGAATCATCATATAGTAGGCATGCCATGAATAGGCAGATCGCGAAATTTAAATCATTTGAAAAGAAGAATGTCTATTCCAGATTTCACTATCTTCATCCTATGAATGAAAAAATAATTGCTGTTTTCTCAAATAATAATATCATTGCTGATTTTTCAGTGGGATTGAGGCAGAGAATAGGATTTGCAAACGGATTCTCGAAGCCATACAGGCTTTTTCCGAACGGAACATTGGAATTTCCTGTTATAATGATGGACAGCGCTATAGTTTCAGAGAGAAAAAAAGAAAACTATCCGATGAAGAAAATATTTGAAGAGGTAAAGCTCATGGGAGGCGTTATGTCAACTATATTCCATCCGTCGTCTCTTGATGAGAATACTTATCCTGAGTACGAGGGCATACTTTCAGAAATGATTTCTTTGGCTGAAAAATATAAATTTGAAAACAGCAGAATTGAAAGCTTAACAAAATTGTTTTCAAAAAAAGTTCTGAAAAAAGAAGATGAACACCTTCTTCTTGACAAAGACGGCAAATCTGATATAAAATTATACAATCAAAACGATGATTTTAAACTGAAAGAGTGACTAAACATTCTAAAGGAGGAAAAATGAAAAAGAATGTAATTCTGATTCTTGTGAACAACAGAAGCAAATCTGCTATAGCAGTACAAAAGCTTCTCACTGAGAACGGATGCATAATAAAGACAAGACTTGGAGTTCACGACGGAGTGGGAAATGTTTGTTCAGAATGCGGACTGCTGATGCTTGAATTATCAGCGGGAGACAAAGAGGCAAAAGAACTTCACGACAAGCTTGTTTCAATAAAAGGAGTCGAGGCGAAACTTGTAAGCCTCAAGATGGTCTGATTGACACAAAAAAAAAGACTGATTGTCGCTACAACGCTGCACCGGGCAGACGACCATAGGATATATCATAAAGAAATTATTTCTTTAAAAGACAAATATGATGTGACTCTTCTCTGCCAAGAGGAAAAAATTCCTGAAAAATTCAAATCCGAAGTGAAAATCGTTCCTCTGAAAGGCGGAGAGAGCAAACTGTCCAGATTGCGTCTTATTGCTTCAATCGTGAAAATTCTTATCAAAGAGAGAGGCGCTGTCATTATATTTCATGATTTCGAACTGTTATACGCAATCTTGATGCTTAGAATGTTTAATAATGGGAATACATACATATTTGACATGCATGAAGACTATCCCAGCCAGATTCTTCTTACAAAGAAAATCAACGCTTATCTGAAACCGATTATATATGTATTTCTGATGATCTCGGAAATACTTATGCTTCCAATGTTTGACTGGCTTTTTACTGCGGATGATTTCTTAAAAAATAAGTATAAAAACTTGATGAAAAACAGAATAACGACTCTCTTTAATTTTCCTAATTTCAGACAAGTTTCCAGAAACTCACAAAGCAGTAAAAATCTTTCTTTGGCTTACGCAGGCGGATTGTATTTTGAGAGAGGATTGAAGGAACTTGTCAGTTTGGCGTCAAAGTTAAGAGAAAATGAGATGCACCTATTCGGACGCACTTTCACAAAAGAGGAAGATTTGTTTTTGAAAAAAGCGCTTGAAGATAATTCCAACATTAGGTATCACGGATATACATCCTATTCTGACCTTCTTGAGATTCTTCCTTCAATCGACATTGGCCTCGTTTTGATGAACGCGAATAAGAAATTCCGAAGAAACATATCCGTAAAGCAGTTTGATTATATGCTATGCGGAATGCCCGTCATAATAAAGAGTGGACTCGTTTCATTTGTTAAAGACAATGAAAACGGATTCAATGTTTCAGGCGCAGATGAAGCAGCAGAAAGAATAATTAACATGAAAAGGGATGACTTAAAAAGAATGAGTTTGAATAACATGAGCAGAATAAGGGAAAAATACAATTGGAATAATGAATCATTGAAAATGATTGATGGAATAAAAAAAGCAATCAGTCTGAAAGGTGCTTCTGAATCTCAAGAACCTCATCAAGCCCTGCAAGGAAAGCTTCAATAACTTTTGAGTCAAATTGCTTGTCTCTCTCTACCTGAATAAGGTCAAGTATTTTATCAAGAGGCCAAGGCTCTTTATATGGGCGTTTTGTGGCAAGAGCATCGAAAACATCAGCCAATGAAACTATTCTTCCTTCAATAGGAATGTTTTCACCTTTAAGTTTGTTTGGATACCCGCTTCCGTCATATCTTTCATGATGATTCAATGCTATTGATGCGGCGAATTTTATGAGGTGCTCGGAGGAGTCCTTTAGAATTTCATACCCCATGGTTGTGTGTTTCTTCATCATATCCCATTCGTCAGGGTCAAGCTTAGCAGGTTTTGTCAATATTGCATCAGGTATTCCAAGCTTCCCAATGTCATGAAGAGGGCTTGCGTAAAGAATAAGTTCGCAGTAATTTTTGTCGAACCCCATGTTTCTGGCTATAATCTCGGAGTATTTGCTCATTCTCTTAATGTGAGTGCCTGTATCTGTGTCCTTATATTCAGCCGCTACAGAAAGCCTGTAAATTGTTTCAAGATGAGCTCTCTTTATGCTGTCCTTCAATTGGACATTTTTGATTGCAACAGCGGCGATAGACGCAAATGATTCTATTATCTTTTCAATTTCATCTGAATAACTGACAGTTTTTTCATCTTGATCCTTTGCATTTATCAGCTGGAGAACCCCTATTACCTCTTTTTCATTATCCTTCATGGGAATAGTGAGCATAGATGTCGATTTATAATTATTATTCTGATCAAATTCAATATTGAAAGAAAAAGGATATTCTTTTGGGATGTTGTAAACATCGTCTATTCTGATTATATCGCCTGTAAAAGCCGCATATCCGGCTATAGAGTGCTTGTCTATATATATAGGATAGGATTTGAAATTCTTGTTAATGTCCTTCAAAGTATCATTTTGCGTTATTAGAAATATAAGGCGGTTTCCTTCTTTAAGGTAAAGAGAGCCGGCGTCTGAATTTGTAATATCTCTTGCTTTCAGTAAAACTGTGTCGAGAAGATCATTCAGTGTGGATTTGGAACTTATCAGTATAGAGATATTGATAAGTTCATTGAGAATGTTCTCTTTATTCAGCATATATCAATCATATCAATATTTGCCGTTAAGTCAAGTCTTGAAAGAATACATTTTCATTTGAATGTTTTAACAATCAATCAATGTAATCAATCTGTGATTTTATATTTTTTTTGGAAATGTCTTTAAATTTCATGAATATAAACTTTTTTTTCAAGGAATGATTTTCTTGAAAAATTATTGTGGGACTCATAAAAATAACAGTTGAATCAACTAAACACGATTTAATTATTCTTCTTGCCCTGTTGAGAGTATCAAGATAGCAGATAGCGAATCGACTGTCTTTGATAAAAAATGCATTGCGGATTGAAAGAGTCAAATCAAATTGATTAAGATTGGCTCTGACTGCAATGTTCTTTTTAAGAGTGAATTTGATGATTTTCACATCAAAATCGCTTTTTATTTCGCAAAAAGGAATACTGTTAAGAAAAATCATAAAATCAGATGAATCTACATTGAAAGAATATGCGGAAGAAACTAAATTGCCAGAAGATGCAATCTCTTCGGCCTGTCCATTGCGCCTGATATAAGGAGTTATATCAGTCATAAAGTAATCGTTTTTATCCATCATCGATTTTATTTGAACTAAATCAGTATCCGACCGGTTGAATTTAATTTGCCTTGATGAGATGTTTTCATTCATTGGCAAATCGGTTCTTTTGATAATATACATGAGAAAAATATCACCGCGTGCGTCTATGGAGACAGAAGATATTCTTGAAAAGCTTTGGTCCGTTTTGTTTTCAAACTGCTTTGAATCATTCAATGAATTTCTTAAACCGCTTTCAGCTAAAATTTCAGCAAACGCCCCAACATTCACTTTATTGACATCCTCAAGAAGCTTCTTTCGGGAAATCGTTTTTAAAGAAAAATACGAATAAAAAAGCATACCGTCTGCGCCCATAACTATAGGAGAGAAGAAACGCCATTTCATTTTTTCAAAACCGACAGAATTTTTACCTGATGATGCATAAGCGTCTCCGACGTATAGAATTTTCAGATTGAGAGAATCAGCCAGAGAGGATGCTTTCATAAAATTGGTGATAAAAGATGTTGTATATGAATAATCGTCATAAAAGAGGAATGAATCAGCGAAAAGAGTGAAATCGGCATTGTAGTCTGAAAAAGTAGATTTTTTTTCAGTATAAAAATGAACTGTTGACAGAGAGAATGGCACCTTGTTTTTCGACTTTATATAATCTCTTATTGATTTCTGAAGGTATCTCAATGTGTTCTTTTCTTTCTTAGGGAAGCGAATATCCGAATAAATTTCAGTGTGATATCGTTTCATCCATCTGTCGTGAAAAAACACTTCAGACCTCTCAATTTCATCTGCAGTATAAAATCCCAGAAGAGAAGCTTTTTTGTAACTCATTATCCTATCAACTGTTTTCTTTAAAACATTTAAGGAAAATTCATTTGAAAAAGATACGGATGCATCCGCTATTTCGGCATCTTTAATGTAAAATACGAAATCCAGAACGGAATCAATCCGTATTCCTGAAGATTCGGTTAATTTTCGGATATTTATCTCAAAGGGCTTGTAAACGGAATCTTCAATTGAAAGAAAAGCGGGATGCGATATAAGTATGTTGTTTTCAAACATTTCTTCAAAAACAAAACTCTTTTTTGAACCGTTTGAAGAAATCCCACTGTCAAGGAACAATTCCATATCGTGTCCGTTTCTTTTTAACGGTACTTTATTGGCGGCATCTGATGAAGAAAATATTCTTAAAGTGAGCGGACCTTTTTCGGAATCAATTTTAATTTCAGCTACAAACCATCCTTTATTGTTTAATAATCTGTAAGAAAACCCAAAAATATCACCATGAGAGTAAACGTAAGGGCTGTTTTTGTCCAACAGAATATATTTTTCATTTAAATCAAAAACAACATAATCATTTAATCTGCGAGTGTCAATGAAAGAAAAATATGAATAAACCGGGTATTTACTGTTCCTGCCGGTGAAGATTCCATCGCACTTCAAATTGCCGATAAAGTTATGGAGTGAATCAAATACTTCTATTGAAAACGTTGTTGTGTCCTGATTCTTTTCTCCAGGCGGAAATGCAAACAGCAATCTGAAAAGCGAC
>Ga0074195_1003116_pt1 | contig 16418 bp, 10 predicted proteins | sample EPASupsiteHSE623_FD_64525 | JGI IMG/M metagenome (GOLD analysis project Ga0074195, IMG submission 64525) | Bioremediated contaminated groundwater from EPA Superfund site, New Mexico - Sample HSE6-23 | ecosystem: Environmental > Aquatic > Deep subsurface > Groundwater > Contaminated ...
CGAGAGTGAAGTGCCTAAAGCAATTTGCTGCGGACTGAGATCAGCACCTGATTTCACAATTCCCGAATCCCACTCATTTTTACCTTTGATAAAGACACCGCCGGAATAATGGGCTTCGGCTATTCCTTCTGTTCCTACAAAGCGGGCGCAAACATCGCCAAAGGCCGGACCAATTTTTGACGACTGGACACCCACATTCACATCATCCGGATATTTGTAGATAACCTGATAGTTGGTCCAGGCATTCCCAAAATCCAAATGCCCTTTTCTTCCTCCCGAACCGAAAGCCTGCAGCGGTTTACTTTGCAAAGCCCAATTGCAAACATCAATCATGTGAATTGCCTGATCCAGGTAAATTCCGCCCGACAATTCGTTGAAAACAAAATGGTTCCTGATACGGGCTTCATCGTTCGACATACCTTCGTATGGCAGAACGGGAGTACCCGAGGAAAAATAATACAACTGGACGCAAACCATTTCGCCGATGTCACCGCGTTGAATACGCCTGACCATCTCCACATAAGGCGTTGCATAGCGGATTTGGAATCCGAGCACAACACTCAGTTTGCGGTTTACCGTTTCGCTTATTTTCATAACCTGTCTGCAACCGTGCACATCAATTGCCGCAGGTTTTTCGCAATAGGTATGTTTGCCGGCCGTGACGGCTGCTTCAAGAATTCCGGGATGGGCATAGGCCGGAGTTGAAATCAGCACCGCATCAACATTTTTATTTTCAAGCAACCGGAGATAGGCCTTTGACCCCTGGTACATATTTTCTTTCTGAATATCTGCAAATCCTTTATCGGTATTGCATTTCCCCAGATTTTTACGGGCGGTTGCCAGTTTGTCGTCAAAAATATCGGCCAAAGCAATAATCTGGCTATTGGTATTTTTTGACATGGCGGTAAGTACACCGGTACCCCTGTTTCCACATCCGATCATACCAATCCGGATCGCTGAATTGTTTTGTGTGCCAAATGCAATTCGCGGAGACAAAATCGTAAACGCCGAAGCGGCGGCTGCACTCTTCAAAAATGTTCTTCGCTCTATTTTTTTCATGTTCGTATTATTTTACCCAATAATGCTTAGTACTCAGTTTTTAATTTTCAGCAATTTTTCAATTGCAGAAAGCAAGATATCTTCCACATCCGCGGTGACAGGACTCGCTTTAATCTCATATCCTCCTTGTTCGTATGCCTCTTTTGTGCCGATGTAAAAAGGGCCATAATCACCGTACGCAGCCATTGCCACCGTTAAATCGGGGCGCATGGCTTTGGCGGCAAGCTGATATTCAACGAACAATTCTCCGGGCATGAACAAGATTCGGATATGGCCAAGCCCCAGACAGGCAATATCTGTTTTTTTACCTGCCTGCTCACGTTTCCACCATGCCAGTTTGCCCATATTATTGGTAAGCTGACGGGGATTCATGGTTCGTATCCTTTTTTCAATAGCGGCAAGTGAATCCTCTGCCGCCGGTAACTGAACAGGTACAATATTCCAACTCAAATCGGCAGGCGTGACGGGAAATTTTTTGCCTGACTCCCACGCTTGTTTCATTCCGCCGGCGAGCCGCCTGGCCAGAATTTCCCGGTTCACATGAGAGCCATCGTTATATTTTCCTGCTGCAATGTTTCCGCCGGCCCCGTTGAAATGAATATGCAGCGCACCGGGAACTTCCAGTTGCCGGTAAAAACGAGCCAGTCCGGGAAAATCAGGGTTGGCCACCTTTGTCAGATAATAACTTTGCGGATGGACGGCATAATAGCTCATCACGGCCAGCGGTTCCTGCTGGTTCCAGAAACTGATTACCGTAACAATTGAATCGATAAGCCCTTCGGGTTGGGAACGCAAGTTGGGATCACGGGTTGAGGACCCTCTCATGGTGCCCGCTTTTCCCTGTTCATTGAGTATCCTTCTGTTCGAGGCGACTTGCCTGACAGGGGCCTCACCAACTCCTACATGCGTTACCGGCTGAGCTTTTTCCAGGGAATTTTGCACAGCCACTTTCAATTCTTTTAAGAAGTTTCGTGCAAAACGACCATCGAAGCTATAGGTTTCCATTCCTGCATCCATCAAAATTTTTTCCGCCCCAAAATCGCAAATGGGGGCGTCATGCTGATGGATGGTATGCACCACCACCCGCCCTGGAGTGGTGTTGGCTGCTTCGGCAAGTGCTTCTTTGAAAACATCCTGGCTTTCATTGGCAATCCCGATCCAGTCAACAACACACAAAACGACAGGCTTTCCGGCTCCTGAAATCACAATTCCTTTTGCCCTTAAACCCAAATCCCAACGGTTTTCCATACGGTCATACGCGAGCATACTCCCAACCGGCGGTGTTGCATCAATATCAAAAACAGATAATCTCAGTTCCGAAATTTTCTCTCTGGCTGCAACTTCCTTTTCTGCACCTTCCGCTACCTTTCCGCCTCCCCGAAAAAAACAGAACAGAAGGAAGAAACACCATACCTGACAGTGAGTTGACCTGTACATACCGTTATCAGATTGTATTCAGTTTATCACGATTTTCGTATACTTTCGTGAGGGCATTGATCACATCGTCCATATCTTCTTTGGTGCCAAGCAACGGTCCCGATGCCCATAACATTAACATTTCTTCGTTACAGATCAGATCACATACCGGGCAGTCCATCTCTTCCTTAAATTGTTGCAACCTGTCCTTTCCATACATCTGCTGATATTCTTTCCTGTTTACAATATTGTCGATCCACAGTTCTTTGTGCAGGCCGTTCTTTATGTAAGGGCTCAGTGAGATACCCTCGGCTGCAAGTGCTTTAAAGTATTTTTCCCTGGGAGCTCCATGATATTCTTCCTTGTTGTAATTCATTGTATACAAGTAAAATGACCCTTCTTCCGTGCCATCATACAATTTCTGGGGAGTAATTCCCGGAATATCTTTAATTTTTGAAGTAAGATAGTTTGCATTTCTGTTGCGTATCGCATGGCGCTCAAGAGCAGTGGGAAGCTGGCCGACTAATATTGCTCCTTCAAATTCGTTCATCCGGTATTTTGGCCCGATCGTCTCAGTGCTGCCTTTTCGGGATGTTCCATGGTTCTGAACGGTGTAGCACCGTTCAATTAATTCGGCATTATTACTGATGATACTGCCCCCCTCGCCACACGCGATGACCTTGGAGGTCTGATGGCTAAAGCAACCGATGTCGCCTAAAGTCCCCAGCATTTTACCCCTGAATTTTGCAAAATGGGCCTGACAGGCATCTTCAATGAGATACAGCTTATACTTACGGGCTATTTCAAGGAAACGGTCCATGTCGGCAGGTTGCCCCATCATGTGCACCGGCATAATGGCTTTGGTGTTTTTATTAATCCTGCGCTCTACATCGTCCGGATTGACCTGGAAGGAATAACGGTCGATGTCGGCAAGCACAGGAAGCGCCCTGGCCGACAGGATGGCTGCAATGGTGCCGGGGTCGGTATAGGGAGAAGTAATGACTTCGTCGCCGGGGCCCAATCCAAGCGCTTCGACTGACGTATGGAGTGCCTGGGTGCCGGATCCGACAGCAACACAACTTTTTACCCCGATCATTTTTGCATACTCCTCTTCAAAGCGGGCGACTGTCCCGTTTTTCGGATTATTAATACGGCCCCACAAACCACTTTTGGCCGTTTCGGTTAGCTGGGCAATCATTTTGTCATCAATGTGCGGCCATTGTGGCCAGCTTTTGTTTTTGCGTACCGGCTCACCTCCCAGAATAGCCAGCTTACCTGAATTGCCGGATGTTTTTCCAATAACCGGTATAGCGCCCGATGCGGCCATGCCAACTGTACTTAATGATACTGTGCCAATGAAGTGGCGACGGGATAAGTTATTTTTTTTCATAGTAACGATTATGAAGTAATGATGATTTATAATTGCTTATCTAAATTATGCATTATCAGGCTATTTGCCAATACGAATCCGTAAGAACCTGTTTTCTGCAGCCTGTTTTTATTCTTTTTGAGCAACTGCATATATTTTTACATGATCGAGGGTTACATGAATGGTTGAGCTTCCTTGTTTTGTACTGCGAATACCGACGTTTCTCACATCATCTCCGAGTTCGGGACTCTTAACCGACATGGCCGACAACGCTATTCCCGTCATATTAAGCTCGTAAACAAGATTGTTGTCTTTACTAACCGAATCAATATCCTTTAAAATCGGGTTATTTGAATAATCTTTCAAAAAAGGGTGCGGAACCGCAACAAGAGCCGTATTCATAAAATGAAAAACGGCTTTTCCGTCGTGGAACCTGATCCTCACTGCCCATCGCTCATCACCCGAAAGCTGTTTTATAACCGGTTTAAAACTTCCATCACGAATAAGTTTGGCTAATGGATCCGAACTGATTACGCTTTCGATCAGAAAAAGGTTCTTAGGCTTTATTTTCAGTAACTCGGCCGATAATGGCATTTCCCTTTTACATCTTTTTTCGTCATGCGTGCCGAAAGGCAATGACAACCATGCCGTTCCTCCTTTCGAAAGATATGTTTTAACAGCCTGAAATTGAGCGTCAGATACACACCCGATGCCATCCAGGATCAGCGGAGTATGTTCACGACATAAAGCATCAGCATCGGCAAGTTCTTCGCAACGAACAAAACGATAACCGATATTTGTTCTCACCAGTTTCTCGGACCATGCAGCAGCTTTGCTCCATTGTTCATATCCATCTGCTCCTCTCCATCCGTTATCACGGCAATAGCGACTGTTTACAAGCCTGACCTCCGCGAGGTCGGAACCATTTCTGTAATCGAGGTTGCTATTCTTTATTTCCCAATTATTCAGAGGGCCGACAATATCTTCTATTTCCATCATATCTTCGGGGTCTTCTTCAATTCTTCCGTTGAGGGTACTGCTCCAGTTTGCTACTCCCCAAAAGCGACTTAGTCCCCAGCCCAGGTAACCACCCTTTTCGTAGATGGTATAACTGCATGCCATTGCGGGAGCATTACCTCTTTTATGAGCCATGTCTTTCTGATGCATCGCTTCTGCGTCTGCCCTCACCCATGATACGCTTTTTACATTTATGCCGCAGTTCTCGAGCATAAATACGTCGAGATGGGGCGACATCCGCTCCAGATTCAGTGTGATCGCATTTAAAGACATGGGGCCGGAGGAAGAACAGCAGGTCATCAACGATTTGTTTTTAATGATCCCTTTGATTATTTTCAAATGATCTGCAACCGAATCGGCCCTCATGTTAATCCAATTTCTAAATGCGGGATTTTCATAATTTCCCCATGCCGCTACATTTTTTATTTTCGTATCGCCCCAAAAAGAAATATCGTCCAGTGCAGGAAGCTCCAGTCCGTACTCCCGTTTAAACCGATCGCGGCAATACTTGCACCCACAAGTTGTAAGACCGGCATAATCACACATGTCATCAATCTGAAAAGCATCAAACGGAACTTCGCGGACAAGCCGCTGCAGATACTTTGTGTGCATATCGAGAAAAGCCGGATTATTGTGGCAAAAGGCCTCCAACTGATATTGTGGTGCATAACCCCGGTTGCCGTCACGCAAATCAACCTGACAGATGTCTTTGAAGAAATGTCCCTCGTATGACGCATTTTCGGCAGCAACCGGGTCGTGGAACAACAATACGTGGTGCCGGTGGTTGCGGTGTAATTTTCTGAATTCAGATTCTCCTCTGGGTCTCTCTACGTGGTTACATGAATAATGATCCATGAATTGTATACCACGCATGTGCAGCTCGTCGCACACGTTGGCATAATACCCGTGCAACTGGCCAAAGTAATTGGAATAATCGAATCGGATGTGAAACCCGAAATTGATTGCCGTATCGATTTTCGCATTTGCAAATCCTTCGGCCCTGCGTTTTATTTTATCAACAATTTTCTTTTGTGGCCAAAGAAGATCTTCGAGGGTACACCACCAACTGGCAACGCGATTGGGAATGAAGGCCTCATTGCCGCTAAAACCACTACTCATCCCGTCGTTATCATCAAAAAGAATTTGTCCAAGCGCCGGCATGCTGCCTGCTATTCCGATTGTACTTATTGCTGACGCTTTTACAAAATGGCGACGGGATAAGTGATGATTTTTCATATTAGCGGTTTATGGTATTTTAGTTAAATCCTTTTTTGATTACCTTATATTTTGCCGACGATTTTTTAGGATCCTGATGACAGTAAATAAACACACCATCAGCGAATTGACGTCCTGCCTGTATGACTTCGCCGACATACTCAGGGGTAGAATCTCCCAAGCGGCTGTGGGCAGTGGCATAAATGTCGAGAAATACCGGACAACCTGGTCCAAACAGCTTTCGCAGCTTGTCAATTTCCCCTTCAACATATTCCGAATCCTGTAAATTTGCACTGTGCGATTCGGCCCGGTACGGGAACAGTATCCCATGGAGCAGATGGCCGTAGTTTTCCGCAAATGATGGGGTAACCTGCTTATAATAACAACATGGAATAAAGGCCAGCTTCGGGTTTACTGACGACGCGCTGCCCAATATCTTTTGCAGATATTCGGGGGTATAAAATTTTAGGTTGTGTACAAAATCGTCGATACTCCAGGCAACCAGGTTGGGATATTCCATACTCAGTAATGCGATTTCCTTTGCCCAGCGTTCGTAATCCAGTTCAAACGGTTCGGAAGAGTATTTTGCAATCGGCTTTGACTCCGTCGGAGGAACGAGGGTTACCCATACCCGGATGTTTTCTTTCTTTGCCAAAGGAAGAAAAAGTTTCAGGTCATCCCAGTCGGTCGGTCTTGTCCAGACCAGCCAGTTGTAAGTATTGGCATGAATGTCGCGAAGTTCCCGGATAAGCTTTTTCGCATCGACACGGTTGTTTGCCTGAAGCGGCGGATTGGCATAGGTGCCAAGCATTCCCTGAATATCCGGTTCACCTGTCCCGGCAGAAATATCTTCCTGGGCACAGGCGATATTCCAGAGCAGGGAGGTGAAAACCAAAAAAAGAATGAGAAAATGTTTCATATACGTATTATTCAGTTACCGTGATTTCAAACGTTTTAACTAACTCTTTGGTGAAATCAATTGAACTATTTGACACAACGAAGTAAGCCTGGTAAGTACCCGGTTCAGAATAGGTATAACTATACTCTTCGGATTCGGTCTCTTTGCTTTTTATAGCTGTAGCTTTATCGGGGCCTAAGTCAACTTTATCGATAGAAATAGGTGCGCTGACCGCCCAGTTTTCGCTCAACGGATCGTTATACGGACTACTGTGATCGTAGGGAACAAAAACGGGCAATACAGCATTCGGATCATAGTCGTCACTTTCAGGATCATAGATCGGATTTTCCGGATCGTAGATGGGGTTTTCCGGATCGTAAATGGGATCAGCTGGATCTTTATAAATATTTCCAAGCAAGGTAACCCTTGAGGTGGTAATTACTGATCGGGCAGGGGCGTTCTCCGGGTTTTCGTCTATAATCCGGAATCCGGCATATACCTGGCTGCTAACGGTGAGGTTCGTGGTACCCAGTTTTTCCTTGCTCAGTACCGTAAAATTCTGAATCATCCAGGTACGTGCCCAGCCGTTTTCAACCTGAGGCCTGTTAACGTATTTAAACGCGAAATAAATGGGTTTACCCGACACGATCAATTCAGAAATATCGAATGAACCCGACGCCAGAAAGGTGGCGCTTGTTCCCAATACAAAATTACTGGTAATATCAACCCATGTGGCCGTCTTTACGCTGGCGAGATCGGTATAATTCCCGTTGAAATCGGTCGAATACAATACGGACAACTGGTTTGCCTGGGTGCCTCCGCTTACCGCTGATGTAAAAGATACTTCCGCCCCCTTGTTGGCAACGTCTACTACTCTGCCATTCCGAAAAGCATAATCTTTAAATAATTCGCCCGAGTAGAAAGAGATATTATCCGCCTGGCCTGTAAAGCCGAAAACAATCTCCTGACCTGCCTGAACCGTGGTTGATTCTACTGATACATCAATAGTGGGTATATCAACCTCCAGTTCCATACTACAACCAGCAGTTAGGATCAAGCCTGTAAATAAACTGAATATTTTGATTTTCATTATCCTGCGTTTTAAAAATTTAACACTGAGATTACTCCCATCCCGGGTTTTGTTTAATTGCCTCGTTGACGGTCAACTCAGAACTTGGTATCGGCATTAAAAGATGCTTGGGTTCTGCATTCGAATAGGCCCTTTTATAGACTGCAGTGGGAGCCTGTACCGCAATCACATTTCCGACATCCTGCATGGTTTCAACAAAAACACCCCATCGGATCAGGTCTGATTTACGCATCCCTTCGAAATTCAGTTCGCGCATCCGTTCATTCATAATCAGCGTTCGGAAACTTTCTTTGGAAGCGTAATCGGAAGGTTTAAGGTTGGCCTCTTCTTTCATGTATATTTCAGTTACAGCCTCAGCTCCACTGCCGCCACCCCCGGTTATTGAGATAATCGGAGGAGACGGGTAATTGCCCAGTTTATAAAATGTAGCGGCATCGCGGGCCAGCTTAATTGCCGTTACTGCACCGCCGGCAACTGTAGCCGTAGCCTCGGCTCCTCCATTTCCTGAAAAAGTGACCGTAGGGGCGCTTGTGTATCCCGAACCGCCATTGGTGATGGTAATACTTTTTATCCCCGAAGCCCATGCCCGTTGGCGTACCTGGTTAACAGCGGCAATTGCCGATGGGGTCGGGCCGTTCAGCTCATTCTCTGCTTCGGCATACATCAGCAACACGTCGGAATAGCGCAACAGCGGAAAATTCTGGGGCGTTGTCGTGGCATGTTTCGGCAATAAAACTTCATGCTCTCTTCTCCATTTGGCCGGGTACCGGGTAAATTTATGCGCTTCATTTGATGATTCAGCCGTAAATGTTTTAGCCCCGTTGGCTCCTGAAGAATTATAGGTAAAAAATGCGATGCTCCAGAATTTTCGCAAGTCGCCGGGTTCAAAAATATTATACATCTTTGACGTGATATACATATATGCGTCTGCCCTGCCCGTATTGGTTTGGGCTGAAGAAACTGCCGGGCCGTTGATCCACCCGATATTACCGGTTTCAACATAGCTGTCCAGCCGGTTGCCCCAAAATTCAACTTCCCAGATACTCTCTTTAATATCATAAGCATCAGCAGAATAATTAATAAAAACTTTTGAAAAATCGGGATTTAGCGAATGACCCGCCACCGCATCGTCCATCACCATCTGTGCCCATTTTTTTGCGTCGGCATATCGTGAAACATCATTCACAGGCTTTCCGGCCATATACAGGTTCACCCGGGCTAAAAGCCCCCTTACTGCAGACTTGCTAACCTGGCCGCCATGGCCAATCTCCGGAATATCCTTCACCAGTTTTTCCGCCTCCGTCATATCCTGTAGGATCTGTTCATAGATCTTTTTGACGTCCACATTAGGGCTGTCCACGTCTTCAACAGATACAGTGGGCTCCGTTTTTAAAGGAACCGCTCCGTAGTGCTGCACAAGCATAAAATAGTAATATCCCCGGAGAAACAACACTTCTCCCCGTATCTGGTCGCGAAACGACTGGCTTAATTCCTTGTTATTATCGACATTGGCCAAAACCACATTGGCCCTGTTTATCCCATAGTAGAGGTTCCTCCAGAAACGCAGATTATAGGCGTCTGTAGGTACGTGATTGAGGTTCCATGGTCCAATATTTAGCGACGACCGGTTCATATATCCCTCATCGGCGGAAAAGCCCAATAAATAGTTTGCAATTGTACCCCACAAATCAGAAGTTCCAAGATGATGGTAAACGCCGGCTTTGGCATAGTTCAACTGTTCTTCCGTCTGATAATAGGTTTCAGGCGCCAAAGAATCATACGGGACCGTCTCCAGAAAATCCTTGGTGCAGGAGAATAAGAGTGTTGCCGTCAGAATCAAACAATATATTTTTTTCATATGTTTATATTTTCAAATTAACTGTGTATAATTCTCGTACTAAACTTCATCACTTTTTTAGTGAACATCGACGTATGGAACTCGCCAATTATAATCATCATTCTGTGTGGTAGTTACGACTCTCATGGCTCGTTTCATCTGTATACAGTTTTAGATCTTGTGATTAGAATGTTGCTTTTACTCCAAACACGATGGTCTGGGGTTGAGGATAGGCTGAGAAATCAAAACCCGGACCCAGGGTTTTGTTCCCGCTGACAGATACTTCAGGATCAAGCCCGGAATAATTGGTCAGGGTGTACAGATTCTGTGCTGAGACATTCAGGGTCAGATCTGTCATAAACAGTTTGCTGCAAATTGAACGGGGAAGAGAATAATCGAGCGATACCGTTTTTAACCTCAGGAAGGAGCCGTCTTCCACGACGCGGGAGGAATGGTACCCAACAGGGCCGGGACCACCGGCCCTGAAGTTCTCACTGTCCTGGTTATCCGGCGACCACCGGTCGACATAACTGGCAAACTGGTTCATGTTGAGCCGTCCGTTGCTGTTTCCTTCCAGGGCAAGCCGGTTGGCATTGTAAATATGATTCCCGTACGACCACTGCAGAAATATATTCAGCGAAAATTGTTTAAAAACCAGGTTATTCATGAACCCGCCAATATGAATAGGCTGGCCCCTGCCGATAACGGTTTTATCATAGGTATTAACAACCATGTCTCCGTTCGTATCCTTATACTTGATGTCTCCGGGTTGAATGGATTCCCGTGCCATTCCATTGGTCGTCACTGAATTTTTGAGAAGATATACCCCCGGCGACGGATTATCGAAATCATCGTACTGATAGTTCCCATCCCAGACATAGCCATACATCATCCCGGAGGGATTGCCAATTTCAGAAATGTACAGGGGGGTGTTGTATTGTGACTCGTATGCCGCCACATAAGTTAAATTCTGTTGTCCTCTGGTCAGTTCAATGATTTTGTTTTTATTAAAGCTGATATTAAAATTACTGGTCCACCGGAATGAACGGCTTTGTATGTTAACGGTATTCAGGGTTATCTCCAATCCTTCATTTTTCAGACTTCCAACATTTTTGATTGTTGAACTAAATCCGGTAGTAGGGGGCAGGGGCGAGTTTAGCAGGAGGTCGGTGGTCGTATTCCGGTACAAATCAATTTCCAGGTTGACCCGTTTATCAAACAGTCCGATCTCATACCCGATATCGATCTTTGTCGTTTTTTCCCATTTTAAATCATTGTTTGCCATAGCAGAGACATATACTGCTCCCGTAGGGGTTTGATTGTTATAGGAATAGCCGTCGAGGCTTTGCGTCAGCCGGGCAAAGCGGGCGAAATCTCCCACCCGGTTGTTCCCGTTGCTCCCGTAGCTGAAACGTATTTTGGAATTACTGATAAAAGGAAATGCCGATTTGAAGAAACCTTCCTGATCCATATTCCATGCTGCTGAAACGCCGGGGAAATACCCCCATTTATTGTTGTCGGCAAATTTGGAGGAACCGTCGGCCCGGTAGGTTACACTGAAAAGGTATTTCGATTTATAACTGTAATCCCAGCGGGTTGCATATGAGCTGAGTGAACTTTCCGAGGTAGTTGAAACAGGATCGAATGCCACGCCTTCATCCATTCCGCTGATACCCAGCGATTCATTGGGAAGCATTTTGCTGGAATAGCCGTTGCTGTCCGATTTATATCTGTTCAGACTAAACAAGGCCAGACCGGTTAATGCATGATCACTGGCAAAGGTTTTATTATAGGTAAGGATATATTCATTCATCCAGGCGTTTGCATTGGCCGTAGACAGACTTCCCCATATTCCGTTTACATTATTGGGATTAGCCGGGTTTCCCTGGGCCGTTTTTGAATTGTAGAAACGTTCGGCTTGTGTCACCTGCCGCCTGACGCCTCCTGTAATTTTTAAGTTAAGCCCTTTTATAATTTCGTAGTTAATGTATCCGTTAGCTTCCAGCAGCCCCACGTCGGTAACCTGGTGCTGGTTCTCAAGGTCGACAAAAGGGTTAACCCTGACGTCGCCGCTATAAATGGCGTCCTCATCCACATCTTCATACAAAATGTCGGTTGAGAGATCCGGGGTAACAGGACGGTATACCCATGTCCGGAACAAAACGGTACTCGATACACTATTGGCAGAGGAAAAAGCAGAAACGGATTGACCATAGGAGTTAACGCCGCTATAATTGGCCGTTAAGCCAGTTTTTAATTTCGGGGAAATTTCCTGATCGAGCGTAACCCTTCCGTTGTAACGTTTCAACCCTGTATTGATGATAATCCCTTCCTGATCATAAACAGAACCTGAAATCGAATATTTGGTTTCTTCGGTACCGCCGCGAATCGACAAGTTGTATGTCTTTACAGCGCCGGTACGAAATACCAGGTCACCAACATAAATCCCTTCCACATCCCGGTAATCTTCAAGTGTCTTGTCATTTAAAAAGTAATCTTTCACATATTGCTGGGTAGGATGAAGTTCACTGATATACTTAACAAACTCATACGGTCCCATTAAATCCATCTTTTTCCGGTTATTCTGGATACCTACAGAAGCATTGAACGTAATTACCGGTTTGCTTACCATCCCTCTTTTTGTATTGATCAGAATAACCCCGTTGGCTGCCCTCGAACCGTAAATAGCTGTGGAAGAAGCATCTTTAAGAACAGTCATTGTTTCAATTTCTTCGAGGTTGAGCGTAGAGGGATCCAGGTTTTCAACGGGAAAGCCATCAACTACAAAAAGAGGGGAGGTACTTTGAGTCAGCGAACTGGTACCCCTTATTAAAATATTCATGTCCTCTCCGGGTTGCCCTGAGTTTGCCGAAACCTGCAAGCCGGCTACGCGGCCGGCCAGGGCCTCCGCAAATGAGCCCACCGGAGCTTTTGCCATGGATTTCACTTCTACATTTCCGACAGAACCGGTCAGGTCGCTTTTCTTAACCGAACCATATCCGATGGCAATTACTTCTTCTATTCCAACCGTTTCTTCCTCAAGAGCTACATCAATCACGGTTCTTCCTGAAACGGATGTTTCAAATCGTTTCATTCCTACAAAAGTAAAGACAAGAGTAGCATTTGAAGATACTCCCGGCAGGAAATAATTTCCATTTGAATCGGTAATAACACCTTTTGTAGTGGTTTTAACGAGAACAGTAACCCCGGGTAATGGAAGCTGATCAACAGCATCAATCACCCGGCCTCTCACCGTCACCTCCTGAGCCGTCAGGCTAAAGGGTAACAGGAAAAAAAACAGGATCACACTGATCCGGTTTTTCACTTTTCGTTTCAAGAATTCGTCGTTCATAAGGTTTAAAATCGTTTAAGAGTCATTGTTGATCCCTACAAATTTAAAAAAAGAAATTAAATACGCAATCGTTTGTGTAATTATTTTCGCAGTATTTTTCTTCCTGCAAAACAGTGCCCAGCTACAAACGGAAGATGGAGAACAGTTAAAACCGACCGGGCAACAGCAAATCAACATCTGGCTGTATTACATCTATATAATGCAGTATATGCAGGAATAATAAAGTAAATAAAATATTTTTGCCCGGGGAAAGGGAACAAAATAATCGGAGGAGAAGTAAATGCAGGATTAAATAAATCGAATCAGCCATCCTCCAAACAAGGAGTAGTGAATGCAATCGTTTGCTCAATATTGTACTTATAAGGACAGACCCTTCAAGCTATGCTCAGTACATTTTCTAATACCGCAAAAAAGCAAATAAGGCGATCAGCCTGATCATCCCATTAAATTCCTGTTAAAAAGGGTTCCTGCCCGATGGCAGAATAAAAGAATTACTATTTTTACCCTATGCTTCTGACCGATAACATAGGGGAACCGGAATTGACCGAGCGCATCTGTAAAGGCGACCGGGTGGCCTTCGATGTTGCTTTTCGCCGTTATTATCCGGGTCTGGTGATTTTTGCTTCTCAATTTACCGCCGAACAATCGGTAGCTGAAGAAATTGTCCAGGATTTTTTCGTAAGACTCTGGGAAAAAAGAATGGATCTGGTTTTTACCGATTCGATGAAATCCTATTTTTTTACTTCAGTTAAAAACCGGTGTTTCAATTACCTGAAACACCGGAAAATTGAGCTGGAAGTCATTGAAAGGCTTAAAGTAATTTCCCGGCAATCGCTCCTCTTCGAACCGGATGTCTATCTTGATTCTGAATTGCAGGAAAAGATAACCAGGGCGGTCAATGCCCTTCCTGAAAGGTGCCGTGAAGTGTTTATCATGAGCCGTTTCAAGGGGATGAAAAATGACGAAATAGCAGAGCAACTGAACCTGTCCAAACGTACGGTCGAAACCCATATCTCCAATGCTATTGCCTCCCTCCGCCGCGATTTAAAGGAATATGCAGGTCTGGTTATCCTGACCTGGTTCCTGAGCTAAGATGCCTGTGATTTTTTTGGAAAAAAAATCACTTTTACTTACGTGTATGATTCTCCCCGGTTGTCTTATTCTCAAATTTCAATAAATGCGTGAACTCACAAACCGGCGAACTGCAGAAAAATTAAAACAGCATATCCAAAAGCTTGAACAGTTTTCGGATGATCAGGAAATCATGGAAGCTTATCTGTCCATGCAAAAAATAAAAGAGGTCGGTACGGAGACTGCCCGTGGAAAGGTCTGGTCCCGGATTGGAAGAGAAAGCCGGGCCCGCCAGGTTTATACATGGTTCAGCCGGGCGGCCGCCATCCTCGTTTTTCCGTTATTGCTGCTTGCCATCTGGAGTATTACCCGGCAGAAACCTGTATCGGGAACAGAGATGGTGACCCAGGAGATCACCGTTCCCATGGGTATTCGTTCCCGGATTGTTCTTCCTGACAGCACCCGCGTTTGGCTGAATTCTGGCAGTTCGATCCGGTACCGGCTGCCGTTTACCAATGGTTCCAGGGAGATTAATCTTTCGGGAGAAGCCTATTTTGAGGTCACCCATGATCAGTCCAATCCTTTTTCGGTTCACACCGGAAGGAGTAAGGTTGAAGTGCTGGGTACGTCCTTCAATATCAAAGCTTATGAAGAGGAACCGGAGGTAGAGGTAGTCCTCATAGAAGGGAAGCTCCGGTTCAAGGCAGGAATGAAGGAAGAAGAGGTGGTGCTGAGTCCGGGAGAGCGTGCTGTTTTTGAAAAGGACAAGGGAATTACCGTTCGTCGCGAACCGCTTGAAAAATATGCCGCATGGCGATTCGGGAAACTGGTCTTTGATGAAACGCCCATGAAAGATGTTGCCCGCGATTTGGAAAGATGGTTTGGGATAAAGGTGATCCTGACCGACCCCCGGTTAAACGAATACCGGTTTACGACCACGTTCGAAAACCAGTCGCTGCAACAGGTTCTGGAACTTCTGGAGTTAAGTTCGCCGATAAAATCGAGCTATGTACCCGCTACGGTCAATATGGATAACCAGCCAGGAGAACCCGCTAAAGTCCATTTCAGTTTCGAAACCCAAAAAATGATCCGATGACAAGATAGTTCGTCAAAAAAAAGAGGAAGATGCGCCAACACCTTCCTCTGCGCCCTGAGGGCCAAAAATGTAATTAATACTTAAAACATTTCAAATTTATGCAAAAAAACATGAAACTGCTATGCCTGTTCGGTAACCGGCATAGGAAAATCTTAAGAATTATGCGTGTGACACTTTTTGTTTTATTTGTCTGTACGTTTCAGGCGATAGCCGGATCAGGCTATTCACAAAATGCCCGTTTGAGTCTGCACTTCAGGGATGTTTCAGTAAGGGACGTACTCGGGGCGATCGAAGAGCAGAGTGAATATTATTTTTTGTATAACAGTGAACTGATCGATGTACAGCGGAAAGTGAACCTTAATGTGGAGAATGAAACCATCGACCAGATACTGAACCGGCTGTTCCGGGAGGGAGAAGTGAAGGTAGTTGTCCGTGACCGGCACATTATTCTTACCCCAACCGGAAAAATCATCCGGCAGTCCAATAAGCCTCTTCAGGGCACAGTCAAAGCTTCTTCCGGTGAACCGCTTCCAGGGGTAAGCATTTTAATAAAGGGAACCGGAAGCGGAACCATTACCGACACTGACGGAAATTTTTCCCTGAACAACGTGCGGTCTGACGCAGTGCTGATCATCTCCTTTATCGGCATGCAAACACAGGAGATCGTCGTAGGCGAAAAGACGGTTTTAAATGTGATCATGGAAGAGGAAAGCATTGGTATTGAAGAAGTCGTTGCAGTGGGCTACGGTGTTCAGAAAAAGGTTAATCTGACAGGGTCGGTGGCCGCGGTTCAGGGTGAGATCCTGAAAAGCAGGCCTGTAGGTGCTGTCGGTGCCGGCCTGCAAGGATTGCTGCCCGGGGTAACAGTCACTTCTTCTTCGGGACAGCCCGGAAGTCCGGGAGTCAATATCCTGGTAAGAGGTGTCAATACGATCAACAGTCAGACCAATCCTTTAATATTGATCGATGGTATTGCCGGAGGAGATATCAATCTGGTG
>Ga0074195_1003117_pt1 | contig 16415 bp, 11 predicted proteins | sample EPASupsiteHSE623_FD_64525 | JGI IMG/M metagenome (GOLD analysis project Ga0074195, IMG submission 64525) | Bioremediated contaminated groundwater from EPA Superfund site, New Mexico - Sample HSE6-23 | ecosystem: Environmental > Aquatic > Deep subsurface > Groundwater > Contaminated ...
GGTTGGGGGGGGGGGGTGGTTGGGGGGGTGGGGAGCGGGTCACCTGAAGTTCTTTTAATTTTTTTTGATTTTTTCTGGATGGAAAAACGAGGCTTTTCTTTTATTTCGTTAAAATTTCGGTGACTGGTGATTATCCCGGAAAGCCGGAGTGCCTTGTCAGATTATAGGTTTATAGCCGGGGGTGGCCACTCCGGGTTTTTTTATGGATCCGGGTTGACGAAATTTTTGTCACCAGTGCACCAGAGTTAGTGTTGGTGGCGGGGGGAATAAATCTATGCACATTTTGTAAATTTTACTATAATTATACATTGATACCTAAATGTGCATAATCCCAATTGGGATGTATGGCGGAGAAGGAAAATACTGTCAAGTCCCGGTACCATTACGGATCCAATTCTCTTGACCTCACGATTCCTTCCGAAGTCGTTACTTCCAAGGGGATTAATCCTGGAGATATTTTCCGGTTGATTGTCAGGGAAGAAAAAGGCAATCTGGTTTTACAATACGAGCGGGTGTACAAGACGAAAACGTGAGTGGGTTGAGTAAAAAAATGATATTATTGATTTAAAAACTGGTTGATTTTATCTATAGTGAAATAAAAACCGTATGGATCACGATTAACTTTTCTCATTCCGATTTTTTTATGGAAAAATGCTTTTCCTTCGCAAGTGTCGGTTTCTACCCACAATGACTTCCTCTCTCTCAAAGCTATTTTCGATATTTCTTTTATTAATTCTGTTCCAAGCCCCTGCCTATTGAACAAAACGCCCATATACTCTATCCATATCTTATCAAAATCTTTGCGTTGGCTGAATGATAACGCACCCAATATACGCCCATCGCGGGGTGTTTTTATGATAATTAAATTCGGTTCAAAACTTTCTATCGCTTCCATTGCTTTTTGATATCCTGACTCGGATATAAACCTCTCACGACCGTCGACTAATATTGATATTTCATTTAATTTTGCACGAAGAGGATCAACATGTCGATTAAATGTTGCTAAATCGTCCAATGGTCGGTTGATATATGAATCAATTTCACAATCATCTCGTAATCTCATTCTAATATCCGGCATCAGCGATTTTTTAAAGCATTCTTATTTTCTTTCACCAACCAGAACCGGAACGATCCCCAAATATGTTGATAGGAGGCTAGAAGATTGTAATAACGATTTTGCAATCTCCTCCTTTTGGGGAATTTTTGAGAAAGGAATTTTTTCTATCTTCTCAATAGATTGAGGTTCCCAGTACCTAGCAATAAATGATAAAGTCCTTTCTGATAATTCCATTGCGAGTTTATCAATCGGTTCTCGTTTTTGCTCTAAACAGTATTTTTTCAAATCTTCCCCCATAATGGAATTTTTTATTTCAGTAATATGATCTGAACAGAGGAGGGGTCTTTCGTTGTTTTCTTTGAATTCTATGAAATGTTTTTCAGTTACATCAAATCGCTCGGGAATTAATCTCAACGGAATGCTACGGCAATGCATCCATATTTCATTATTCTGTGCAGCACGGTAGAATGTCCTATTATCCGTAATTTCCGGTGCAATATAGAATGTGCCAGGATATGTATAAGACCAATATTGTAATTGGAAATGTTGAGCGTAATGATTATGCCTATGAAGATAAATCCTGTAAAATGGTACGGGATACGGTTGAGGATTGCGATCTCTTCTCCGAGGATGGAGATTGACAATATAATGACTCTTTTTAAATTGGTAAAAAAAGATTGCAGATCTTGTTGGTAAACATGCATCAAATCCCACTTCCCCTTCTTCAAGGAGACTTGGTAATATGGGTAATCCGATCATTTCCCCCTGAAAAATCATCTGTTGCTCATGCAGGAAATTGTATGCAAATGTAAATTCTGAAATTGCTAACTCTGGTTTTCGTCTTGGCATTTATCTCAACTATGAATGTATTTCATATCATCTACGATAGTCTCTTCGGTAAATAATTCCGGTAACAACAAATCGCGGATCTGGGAGAGGGCGATATATTCATCATTAATATATCGAATCCGTACGATTGTTGCGTATTGGGAATGCCTTTATGGTGTGTAGGTTTTCCAATGAGATCATTCTTGCTTTAACGGGTTCTTTGGATTATCTTCAGACTGGCGTGATGTTGCGCTTGGGCGGCTGGCGGAGAAGTGCGGGGGGATGATTGAGGAGCGGGGGTTTAGTGGTGGGGGATTGAATTATTTTTTCGATAACGGTGTTTGGTAGGAGAGATTCCGCTCATTAGGGCTCCGCCCCTTGCCGCGTTGGCTAGCCCCGGGGGAATAATGACAAAGATAAATTCCCTGAACTGTGATTTTCAAGAAGATTGTGTTCGCATAAAATACTGGGATGGGCAACTTGCTTCAATTCGTTTCGCTTCTTCAATGTCATCGATGAAGGCGTTAATATTCTTATAATTTGGTATAACGTCAAAAATGGCTTTTCTGATGATAACCCCAAAATAGCCACCCTCTTCAAAAAAAACGCTGTCACGTCTGCATTGTTCACCAGTCAAAATACGATGAAGTATTCGTCCGAGATTGTAAATATCACTTGAAAAGTCGGCATTTTTTATAGATTTCAAGTCCCGATATGGAATATATCGATGTGTTCCATGCCACCCGGTGTCATTTCCTTTGGCATTTTTTACATCATCAATATGCATTGCAAGACCGAGATCTGAAACCTTTGCGTTAATAGTTCCGTCATCGCAGACGAAAATCAGGACATTGTCAGGATTAAGATCGAGATGTAAAATTTTCCTTTCATGTAGTTCTCGCACACCTTGAACAATTTGTTCGAAAAGCGCGATTTCTGAATATCCATTTTTTTCATGTAAATATTCTCTCAAATTTTTGTATGCTTTTGGCATTATATAATATGGTAGAGGGCTAGCGATATCGAAATCAATTATTGGAATGAGAAAAGGGGATTTAATTTTGTGCAAAAGAGCTATTTCATTTAAAAAACGTTTTCGTTGATCCTTATCGGCACTCTTCAAAAGTCTCTTCCTGATGAAAATATTGCCTATTGGATCCTTGACTTCGAAAATATCTGCCGATTCTCCATTAGAATGGATCTCATTGATTTCTGTATATCTTTCCATATCTTCACACATATTAATGCATTAAAGCGATCGAGGAGACTAGTTGTTTCCTATAGAAGTATTGATAAATATATTTTACAGTTCTTTTATCTTGTCGGTGAACCAAATATGGAACCTGAGAATCCGGTATGAAGTCTAAAATTTCCTTTACCAGTGCAACATTCGGATCACGGTTACTTGAAACAATCACTGAAGGCCTCTATGACGGCAATGTAAATTGTCTAAGAGAATATGTGCAAAATGCTGTTGATTCAAAAGCGAAAAATGTTGAAATTTTTTTTGAAAACGGCAACCGGGATTTAATTATAAGAGATGATGGTCATGGTATGACCGCGAATAAATTAATTGATTCCTTAATGATCGGAAAATCGGACAAAAAGGGTTCCGATGTTGGATGGAGAGGTATTGGAATATGGAGCGGAATATCAGCCTCAGAAAAATTAGTAATCTTGACAAAAGCAAAAAAACATCTTCCCCTCAGAATTGAAATTGACAACGACAAAATTAGAAGTGAGTCACATACAAATCGAGATGCAATTGACATTCTAAATGAGTCGGTGAAAGAATTTGAAGAAGTCGATTTAGGAGAAGGCGAGTCTCTCGAAGATTCCCACTATACAATCATTCGGCTAGAATCAATTTTATACCCTCAACAATTCTTTTTTACTCCGGAAAAAATTGAGGATTATCTAGCTAAAACAGTACCATCTCCGTTTGCGGACACTTTTTCCTATAGGTTAAAAATCAACACATTGCTAAAACAAAATAGCGTCCCTTTCCCGAATGTCAATGTTGAATTTCAAGGAAAGAAAATATTTCGACCGCCGTATAAGGGAGAGTTGTACTCGGATGAAATTACGGTGAAAAATTTTTTTGTTAAGGATGAACTAATTGCGATCGGATGGTTCCTTACATCGAGTACTAACGAGAGGAGAGATTGGCCGGATGCAGGAATTCTATTTAAGAAAAAAGGATTCACAATAGGAGATGAAACGTTAATCACCACAATTTATAAGGGTGATTTAAGCAAGTGGCAATTTGGAGAAATACATATCTTATCGGATAATATTCGGGAGAATGCGGGTCGCAGCCGGTTTGAGTATAACACGGGCATCGTGCATGATTTCATAAAATCGATCGAAGATTACTTTAAAAATTTTCAACAATTTAACCAATTTAAATCTGCAAAGAATCCTGAAAGAGCCATAAAAAAAGCGGAGAAAGCATTAGGGAAAGGAGATCTGAAAACAGCGAAGGATGCAATAGAAAAAATCCGAAAAAGCCTCGAAAAAAGTCATTCAGTACCTTCAGATGACTCATTCAAAGGAATAATTTCCGTAATCAAAAATGAAGGAAAAGCAAGAGCTGGGTTGCTTAAAAAACTGGATGCAAAATATGAGAAAACCTTAGCGTCAAGCAAAAGTGAACAATTGAGAATAAAGAGAGAACACCTCATAGAAACAATGGGAAATTGCCGACCTGCGGTCAGAAAACAGTTTGAGAAAATTAATAAAAAACCGATTGGCAAACTCGAGATAAATGTGATGGAACCTGTTAGAGATCTCTTGAAGAGAAGAACGGGATTAAAAATTAATGAATTTAAAGATCTTTCGAGGGAGGCATTTGGATGGGGCGGGGTATCGAGAGGATCAAAGGACCCACTACTAACAATTGACCCACAACTAAACGATGACAAAACGAGCAAATTGCGGATGGAACGAAACCTACGCTTTGGTGTATTAGTCTACGAGTTACAAGACCTGTTGGTCAATATACCAAAGCATGAATCTGGCACAGAATCCTTCAAATGGTTTGAAGGTGCGACAGAAGATGAAAAATATAAGATTTTGAGTGAGATGGCTGCTGTTATTGATTTTGTATATCGTTTCGTCGAAAACGCAAAAGATTTTAAATAAAATCTATTTAAAAATTATTTTGTGTTGCATTTTGAGTCCGCTCAAATGCTTGAGTAACTCCTTTTTCACTCAGAATATTTTAGTAAAATATCATGTGCCTTTCGAACGCCTTTCCCCCACCCCGGGCTCCCGAGCGGGGGATTCGTGAGCGAAGAAAGCCTCAACCTCGTGAAGAAGCTTCGGCTTGCCCGGCAGAGGGCGAACCGGGAGAGGAACCGAACGAAGTGTAGGAAGTATTACCGGAACCAGAATTTCAAAACGATCAATACGACTATCGAGCGCGAGATCAAGGACGCGATTGCTTTCGATCTCTTCGGAACTTCCTACCTCGCATCACTCGACGCAATTAGGAAGTACCACTATTGATACTTTTCCAGGTAATACTATGAAGGTCTATCGCGGTGAATAAAATAATATTTTAACACACTATCAACGGCAATGTCTCCCGTTAGGTTTTTTTCCTCAAATTGATTTTTAGCCACTATCTCTTGTAATTGATTGAGCTGCGTTTCATCAAGTCTTTTAAACAGATCCCACCACTCGGCAGTCAGATTTTCTTTGTATTTAAAACGATGAATGATAAGCGCTTCCGGCATCCACAAAATCTTGTGAAATCCTTCTATATCTTTTCCGAAAGCCTCATCGAAGAATGACTTTCCGCGACCTATCTTTCCCTTAGTAGCGTTAAGAACCGCTTGAACTGACCGGATAAATTTACGATTCCAATGTTTGCCAATATATTCTCGATTATCAAAATATTCTGGATCGTCAATGGGGTGATATTTCATGGGGAAAGAGTATATAGTCACATCAAGTTCATCGCATAAATCGACGTTGAGTTTCATCCGATAGTACAACTCATCTGGCTTTTCATCGAAATTATAGAGTAAATAATTGGATAAGTTGGTGATTCCATTCTGGACTGCAAGATTGATTGCAGACAAATATTTGTCTTTCATTGAATAATGGTCAAAAGCGATGCGCAGTGGTCGAATGTTGATTTCAGCCAATTTTTTCATTTTCTTATCGTTCACAAGGCGAGCGTCCACGCCCTGATTGAAATCAATAATACGCATTGACAAACGTTTTGGCCGTTGGATATATTTCTCATAGAGTGGCTGCGCTATGGTATCGAACCGGATTATTGCTTCAGGACTTGCCACTTCGGCATAAAGAAGATTCTGTTCTTCCCGCATTATGTAAAAATCCCCTTGTTCAGATTCTGGAAGTTTTTCGGAAATTCGATCATACAGTCTGATGATTTTTCTTGTATAGCCCCTCACATTATATTCATCTTGGATATTTTTTATCGCGATGTCATAATCGTTTACGGGATTGTACATGGCGCCGTGTTCAAACCCACATTTTTTGATTTCGTCAATAATTTTATCAAAATGTTTGGATGCTAAAATATTGTTGTCCATCAGAAGCAAATCTTTTTGCGGGCCAAATCGCTCTGAAGCTTGCTTGATTTGCTTTTTCAAACTTATATAGTCAATATATTGGGGCTCCAAACGAGGAACGGCACAAAATGTGCATTTGTTCGGGCAGCCACGAGTCGTATATGCAAAATAAGCGTTGTTTGCCGGATATTGATAATCAATTTCTTCCAAGATGGAGTAATCTAAGGGCATTTCGTCAATGATATCAATACTATCGGCATCCAGTATCCCCGGTTTATCTAACTGCCCGCGAATGGGGTCAACTCCGGTTTCTTGAAGAATTCTATCATAAAGTATGGTTGCAGCAATTCCACCAACAAATATCCTGCCAGTTTTTGAACAGAACTTTTTTGCAAAGTTAATCGTATCGATTGTTTCGTGCCAATAAAATGTAAAAAGGGTCGTAACGTGAATCACATCGAATTTAGGGAAATCCCCATCCCGATAACGAAGACGATATTCTTTTAGAAGAGTTTCCTCTGCGCTTTTCCTGAAGTCCGGAATTGCATCGATTGGAGCAAATTGTCCTATTTTTATATGCTTAATGAGTTTGGGTACATGCTTTCCAAATTTTGGCTCATTCACTTCCGAAAGAAATTCTTCACATAACAACTGAGCAGCGAAAAATTTTAGGTCCCCTTTAAAGAAGCGTACATCATCACCTCGATTGCGGTAATAGGTTGCCAGCTTCATAAGGCCCATCGGAGGATATTTATTTCGATAATTCGGCTCTATTAAGAGAACTTTTCGGCTCATTAGAGTTTTTCCTCTATTTTATTGATGATTTGCTCAGCCGTTTTGGCATCTGTAGCGGCTGAAATAATGCGGAAAATTTTTGAAATCAGCTTACGCTCATTATCATTGTACTTCGAAAGGTTGTTTATTGGGCAAGAAGGTTTGACATTTTTGATAGCGCCTGCATTTAATGTAACTGACTTGGGCCGCTCAGCTTCTATATGAGAAATTATTTTTTGCGTTAGATTGTTAGCTTTATCCTTTTCTTTTTCGATTCGTTCTTGGGCGTTCTCAGCTTCTTTCTTTAATTCTTTAACAGTTTTTAACTCATTTTTGCGATGAACAGCATCAGCAAAGGCTTTATTGTTTTCTTTTTCTTTGAATTTGGCATCTTTTTCATTATAAGAATCAATTTTCTTAATGGCGCTATTAACGGTAGAACCGGTATAATAAATGTTATGAAGCTCTTCGTGAAAATATTTTCTTAGCTCACGTTCAAATGCTGTTCGTGCTTCGTTTTCATTGAAATAATCTCGCTGCGAATTAGGGATTAACTCCTTGTCTATGGCAAAAACTTCACCAACAAAATAGCCATTGCCGCGGTCTTCTTTGAAGAGGTTTTGGAGTGAACTTTCTTTGCCAATTTGGATATTCTCTTTACGCAGCCGCAGGCCACGCATCGGGTTGGCTTTCGGCGGAATGGATTTTGTAAACTTCGAAAGACCGATCCACATCCACGCGAGGAGTTTACCGTCTTCGCTCTTGAAGTCCTTGAAATCTATGTCAAAGATATCATCGTATTTATCACCACTTGATTCCTTCAGCATGGTTGAATATTTTTTAAAAATTGGTTCACCGTTGAGTGTGATATTATATTCATCTATATTGATTCCCAGGTCTTTCGCATGCTTATAGATTTTTGTACGATAGTGAAAGCTGCTCTGATAGGGAGCAGGAGCAACAAATGAAAGATAATCCTTAACTTGCTGAAAGTCAAGAAGGTCAGTATTCTCGCTGTTTATTTCGATAAGCTCTACTCTGAAGAAATGGGAGTCAACATTTTTTTCTTTCTTCTGCTCAAATCGGTAGATTGACTGAAGTACTTCGTTTGCCGTGTGTTTCTTGCCGCGTGCATGTTCATCGATAAGCCTTCGCATTTTCTGTGCATCGCACACCAGAATTGAAACAATTTTCTCCCCCTTGGAGGATGACGTAATAACAAGCTCTTTGCAATAACCCAAACCACATAGTCTTCCAATGCCGCGGAAACCTTTATTTATACCAATTCTCTTGTCCGAGTCAGCAATATTTAATAGAGTGCTTTCAAACTCCTTTTCAGGAATACCCGTAGCGTTATCTTCGATGACAATGGTGCGCCTCTCACGATCCAACCATATATTGATAGAACCTTCACCTTTTTTCAGGGTTCCATCTTTGATAGCGGTATCAATCTGATCACAGGAATTTTGTATGTACTCGCGATAAATTATTTTAGAATCCTGATACATCCCTGTCGTGAGATTTTCTAGAATGTTTGCCCCAAAGATAACATCTTTCATGACACATCACATCATTGTTTAAATTGTTTGTAAATGGGTTTCGGGAAATTTATTTTTAAGATTGAACGGAAGATTGGGTTCTGAACCAGATAATCCCCTTGTTCCAACCGTGTCAACATGTTTTTGTAAGTGTTCGGAAGGCTACTATAATCCTTAGCCGACGTTTCGATGGAGTTTGTTCTTCCATAAGCATGTGTAGCGCAGTTGCCAGTTACACGGGCATGGATAGCCGAGCGGAATTGTTCAGCGGCAAAGAGAATAACGCCCAATGACCGTCCACGTTCTGTCACATCCAGTATTTCACGCAGAATTGGTGACGTCTTCGGGACGTCTTTTGAAGCGTATTTGTTCAGTTCATCGATGAAAATGATGATTCTGGACGGAGGATCGATCGACGACTCGGTGTCATACTCTCCGAGCTTTAAATTATAGATCGTGCGCACGGCGTCACCGAAGACAAACGCTTGTTTGTCTTCGGGTAACTTGGCAATGTCGATAACATGTACCTCGTTCTTACGAATCAGCTTTAATTCATCAGCTAAGTGACATTCCGCTTTCGACGAATTGACCCCGTTAGCAAACATATCGTCCTGAATGGCCTTGCGTACCACCCGTTTAAATTTTCGCCAACTCAATACTGAAATGTCGCCCTTATCTCCGGGAGAGCCCTTTTGGGCTTTTTCCGTGACTTTTTCCATGAAGTCGTCCCACGTTGAAAGACCGCCGAAATCATTATCCTCTTTATCAATGATTTTGCTGATTATGGACTCCATTGTCTGGGTCGGGTCATCAATGTCCGCAAACATCATCTCGATGTTCTCTTTATCGTCGGAGTAAATGTACTTGAATTTCTTTAACTGACCGGTGCCGATATTGTCCTGGATTTCCCCCTTTGTTAAATATGTGCTCTGTTTAGCGGAATTTGAACTTGTGTAAGGGATGTAATATTTCACATTTTTGAATGGGACGGTTGACAACCCTAATGCCTCGTACTCCGCAAGAGTTCGCTCTTTTTCACCCGGGCTGTCAGACGAAAAGTCATTCGGCCTATCAATCGCCATCAGGTCCTTGCCCTTAACGTTAAAGATAACAAAGGCCACGCTGGCGCCCACATCGTTATGATATTGGTCTTGGATGGCTTTCATGAGAAACATCGCGTACGATGTCTTCGCTGCGAGACCGGAAATGCCAGAGATGTTTAGGTGCGCACCTTCCGGGCCTAGGATAAATTTCGAGTTCAAGTGTACGGGGAGTATTACCTCCTCAGGAGTCCCCTCATACATTTTTAAAGACCCGCAAACCAGCGGATTTTGTATCTTATCAAGGCCTAAGGCCATCGTGATCTCTTCTGCGGTGGCAAGATACACCTTAGCGTTATTATGCACCGGGGTGTACAGATTACCGCTGTTGAAGGAGACTTTGGCTTTAGCATAGTTCATGCCAACTCGCAAGGTCGGTTCATCAATATTTACATCGCCAAAATCACTGGATATGAAGTTAGTCAAAAAACTCTGGGCATCCGTGATATGGGAAATGTTCTCGATCACGCCAAAAGTATACGACTCATCTATATGCTCAACCTTGACGATATCAAACGCGCTGAGTTTCAAGTCCGAGTTCGTCCAAAAATTAAATTCATCAATTGTAGTAGGGCTTTTTTCCGTTGCCAAAATCCGTCCAATTAGTGTGCTCATATCACCCCTCCCTTAGAATAAATGGAGAAAACTTTCCGTACTCAAATATCGAGATTTAACAAAGGATTCTGTCAGATAGATGGGGTATAAGTGATTCGCCCAACGAAGATCTGATCCGTAACATACAGGATTCCTTTCGTTCATCAGATAAGCGCTCAATGTATCAACGAGATCGCTCTCTATACCATGCTCATTCTCTTCTTCTGTCACGAGAATTTTTTCCACTTTAAGAATTCCATCGAATGGAGTTCGTGTCCGTGTTTTATCCCGCAATCGTATATACCACACAGCAAATTTGATGTCACCGAGCATCGGATTCTCATACTCCGCCACAGGTGTACGGTGGTAAAGTGGCAAATTTGCGATAAATCCGGGGTTTGGCTTACCACTAACATCCATACAAACTTCCGGATTAAAATTTTTTGATGCACCAATAACCCAGCTAAAGTTGTTCTTGAAGGTCTGGTATTTTTTCTTGTCGGCGTTATCTTCCTTAGTCGGACGATATTCCAAAGACCCATCCTTAACTAAGTAGTTATCTTGATTCAGCTTGCCTTCGCGGACGAGTTCTGCGACTAAATCTTTCTCACGCTCAATCATTTTATCTTGGATAGAAGCCGTGGCTCGATCCTCGTACTTTTTATCATCGTTTTTAGACGTCTTGTACGGAAGAATAGTTGAGAACACTATTCCGAGTCTTTTTAATTCATCGCACTCATTAATTTTTTTTACCGTCGCTGGCCAAAATCCTGATTTTCTGTCAGCATCTGCCACATCGGGCATGGACAAAACAAACTCACGTTTGAACTTAGCCGGTACCATTTTTTTGCCAACACGACGGCAACATCCGACTCCTATCTGCCCGGCTACTACAGGATAAATCACACTTCGATTACCCGACTGTGAGAAAGCCATATCATCAACTTTAAAAACTCTGCGCGAACCGTCCAAGAAATAGCTCAAAATCTGATCGTCCTGACCGGCGAGCTTCTGACATCTGTCAGATAAATCTACGTAAGTTTTATGCAGGGTAGTCTCCGCTCTTCGTTTCCAAACGATCTCACTTGAGCCATAATCTACCGAAGGCCGTTCTGAGTGGTCAAGAGCATATTTGTGTGCCTTGTAACTTGTACCGCCAGTTACATCGGCTAAGAGGTTCATGACTTTGTTGTCTTTTGGTTTGCAAACTGGCTCAATCATAAAACCACTATCTTCTGCACTCATACAATCTTTCCAGCATGAGTCGATAAACCTATGGAAATGAAGTCAGAATTGAAGTTGCGCTTCGAATTCAAATCTCTTGGGAAGAAATTGCTTCTTGGAGTTGTGGAGTTGTCGACTATAGTCTGCGATAAACATTACCTCTCTGTTCACCGAAATTCAAACTAGATGAGCAATGAAGAGATTTTTGGCAAAATCCTTCAAGACGAACGAAAAGCCAAAAAAATATCTCAGGAAAAACTTGCCAAACTTACAGGCCTCGACCGGACCTTTATTAGCCTTATAGAGAACGGCAAGCGTAATCCCACATTTACGACGATTTTGAAGATAAGTTCAGCGCTGGAAATCGAGCCATCGGAACTCTTCTCCATCTATGAGAAGAAGGATCCGGATTATCGAGTGAAAGGCCGTTAGTATGGAAACTGAAACAGATCCTGCAAACAAATATTTCGCCGAAAAAAGATTTCTGGTGGTCCCAAAAGAGAATGCCGAACTCGAATCATATTCGTGGAAAATCCTATCCAATCGCATTGCAATCAAACAAATGGACAAATCCTCTTTCTTACATCACGGAACAGGAATTCCCATTGAAATTCGTTCATTCTTTGGTATTGACTCTATGAGTGTCGGCAATAAAAGAAAAATTGCCCTGTTTTTTAGAACAAAAAAATTTGTTGCTCATTTTGGGATGGTTAATGAGAAGAATCCAAGAACCCGATTGTTATGGAAAAGCGATTTTCAAAAATTCATCCAAACGAAATTTCCCGAATGGGTTGATTATTTCAACCAACGTGGCAGAAAAACAAGCGACACTCCTATACTAAAATTTATGAAAAAAAACATAGCAAATGAATATGATGTTGAATTCATCGATGAGTCATATTCAGAAACATCTTCGGATGACGATTCTAATCCTGAGCTTGAATTAATCACCGATAATTGTATCATTCTCAAGAGCTCGGATAATTCAATAACCTATCTTCAAACAGAATCACCGGATTGCGAACCAATTGTCAGTGATTCGAAGCCAAGGAAATTTGTTGGAAGAAAAATGGATTATATAACAAAAAATCAAAAAAATACTTTTATTGGATACGCGGGCGAACTTGCGGTGATCGAGATTGAAAAAGCAATTCTCCGAAAAGCGAATGTTCCCCGCATGATCGAGAAAATTGAACACGTTGCAAAAACTCAGGGAGATTGGTTAGGATACGATATTCAATCAGTCGCACCTGACGGGAAGGAAAAATATATTGAAGTAAAAACCACAACGAGCGGAAAATCCGAACCATTCATCCTCTCCAAGAATGAGTTCACTTGTTCTCAAGAAAATGCAGAAAAATATTATCTTTATCGACTTTACGATTTTAATAAGACAAAGACTTTAATAAAATATTTTGTAATCGAAGGGGATTTGACGCATCAGACTTCGCGAAAACCCATTCAATTCAGTTGTGTTCCTATCATCAGGAAATCAAGAGACAAAAGCTATCCTGAATTTCAAGGAATTACCAATCAGACAAAATAAAAATCGGGGGCAAACCAACGCGGCAAGGGGCGGAGCCACGTTGAGCGTCAAATCCCTTCCCCACCTTCTGCATATATCACGCCGAAATTTCCGCATCCAACCCCCATACAATGCTCATCGGCTTACTCCCTTCATGAATCACATATCTTGCCGTACCTAAACACACAAACGGCAGTGAGAAAACAGATGCGGTACAAATTCCTCTCACCCTTCAACCCTCAACCCGGCTATCATCGATAAACATACCGACTCCCCCAACTGGAATCACTTCCCTCACCCCCGCCCCCACCAACGCCGCGTACGTGCTCTCCATCCCAACCTCCTTCGGCACAAAAATAAAAAACCCATCCCGGCCCCGGGTCAACAATACCCGATAACTATTCACCCGCAATCGGTGAGGATCGTGTGCCTTCGATCGTGGGGCAGCAGGACTCCTCCATTCAGAATCCCACACAAAATCATCCCCCCAACAAACAATCGGGAAATCCAACTCCAACCCCTGACATGAAAACTCCGTCGCCACATCCCGCAACGCACAGCAGGAGTTGAGCGATTTTGGCGGATCGTTATACCACGGACCTTCCCGCATGTTCTTGGTGTAATTGTATTCATTGTGGATGCCCCACCGGGGGAGATTCTTGGCCTTCGAGGATGCGAGCAAGCCGTAGCGTTTGTCCTCTTGGCCGTGGTAGCGTTCCTTCACATAGTTTGTTGCAATGTTGATGTCTTGCGTTATGTACACGTCAAAGCCTTGACTCGTGACGCGTTCCGCAAGATTTTTTGCCTGCGAAAGGTCGCCGGCAAGAATCGCGGCAATCCATTGGGCAACATCCTCTGCAAGATGCGAGCGGAGCGTGATGGAAAGATCGAGGACATTATTGGTGACGAGTTTTTTGACTGCGGGGAAGGTGCTCGCAATCTTTTCGGGGCAATGTACGACCCATGATTTCTGCATCCTCGTGAGGGCATCGTTCCATTGCGGCAGACCGGATTCCTCCCCCAGATGGATCTCCTGGCCTTCGCCAATGAGAGCAACCATCAAGACCCACGAGTTCATCCGCTCCGCAAGTTGGAGGAAATCTTCCGGCTCGCTCGTTGCGTGGCCGCGTTTCTCCTGCACGCGATCTGCATCCCAGGCTCGCTGGGCCTCATCGTAAACCCAAATATGTTCGTGGGGGGTCTTGGCAGTCGAGCCACCATACTCTTTCAAAAATCCGTGAACGTCTTGGACAAAAATTTTGTACTTCAGGGAATGCTGAAGCACCTTCACCAGCGGGCCATTGCCCGAGAGGAAGACCGCGATATTCCGGGAAGAATTTTTTGGATCACGCTTCTTCTCGCTATACGCGAGCTCGCCGGAGTCAGCAACGGCATGAGGTGGAATTACTTGTGTCAATGCTATTGGAGAAGTTGCTGTGGGACAGAGAGCGGGGCTTTGAGCGCTCATGTCGAGATGATTCTCATACACCAATTGAATTCCGACAAGCGTTTTTCCCGCTCCGGGAACTCCCGTCACAAGAGCGAGATGCAACTCGTTCTTCTCTTGGGCGTCTTTTGCGATAGTGATCAGTTCTGCGATGGTCTCAGGAATGCCGGCACTCATAGCTCGTTTGATCTGGGGGAGCGGTTGCTTGTCCCAAATGATCCGGGCGGCTTGGATCAAGGAAGGCAGTGGACAATAATCAGCAGCGATCCAGGCAGAAGGATCAATCAGTCTGCCGGTCTCTAATTCAGATTCAACGGCGAAAACATCAGCAATCCGATTTGGCGAGAGAATGATTACATCGTCGTCTCGTTTGATCAGTTCTTTTGCCCGAGCTAAAACAAGGATCGGAATCACTGTGGACTTTTGGGAACCGGCATGATAATGTTGCAGATCCCGAGCATAGGCTGAAACCTGATCTACGTGTGCCGGGAGAATTTTGGCATAATCTTTGAATTCGAGGACATAGATCGAAGGCCCTAAAATGATCACATCGGGTCGTCGTCCCCGTTCACGAGGCAATTCATATTCGAAAATTATGGTGTATTCGTTTAATGCGGGTTTGATCTGGAGTAATTGCTTCAGCTCTTTTGCAAGAAGATCGAACTCGTGATCCCACGCGAGCAATTGACTTTGATCAGCCGGGCCGTTCATGCACCGTTGATGATGTTCTTGTAATGCAGCGAGCCAATCGGCTTTTGTGAGGGTGAGAAAATCGTGAATGAGGCCAGACCAGCCGCAAGGGTTTCGAAGATCCATTGAGAAAGCAACTCGTGATGAGAAGTAGTTTGCCTGGATTGATCGATAAACGTTATCAATTGAACAAAGCATTTTATTCTTTAGACAATTTTGAATTGGATGACCTATGGAATCAGATACAGGTTGGATCACGTACCGTAACGATCTTTGTAAGCCCGTTGAAACGGATCTTCTTGGGTATCCTGTGCAGAATAAAGAACGATTAATTAGTGCGATTATCAGCAATGCGCTATTAAACGAAGCAGTTCCTTTTCAAGAGCTGAAAAAAATCAAGGTGGATACAAGTTTAGAGACAATGGGTGATTTTATTCTAGACTTTTTAATTTTCGATAATTTTGCATTGAAAGGTCATTACACTGCTAAAGAGATAGATAACTTTCGTCAATTATATGGAGGAAATGATATCCTCCATTGCTTTTCAAAAAAATGTATCAAATTGCAGGATTTCATCCTCTGGGGTTCCGATGAAATAAGATTGAAAAAATGGAATCAAAGAAATACGGAACTATTAGCTGATCGTTTTGAGATGTTAATAGCGGTTATTTATCTTGAGAATGGGATTGATGCTGTGAAAAATTTCTTAAAAAAGCATAATTTCTTCGAGGAAATTGATACAATAAAAACCAATAAAGAATGTGGATTTCTAAAATAATACATTAAATTAATGATTCTCCCAGACATTATACGGGGTTTCCAGTTCCAGTGAGGCATAGATCTCAAACAAAGCCTGCTCAGCAGGGTCAATGATTTCTATGACCCTTACTTTCATTTTCGAAACTTCCTCTTTTTTTTCGAGATATTTTTTCGCGAACTTCTTATCCATCTGAAGGTCACGTCTGGATCTGATTATGCCGGTTTCCTGAAGGTTCAGGTTTTCTTTTGTCAGCATAAAGGCAAATGTAGCGGATTCATGACCGGAACTTGGGCGGCCGTGTGCAAGCAGACGAGGCCTCATCCGGTCTGAT
>Ga0074195_1003118_pt1 | contig 16410 bp, 19 predicted proteins | sample EPASupsiteHSE623_FD_64525 | JGI IMG/M metagenome (GOLD analysis project Ga0074195, IMG submission 64525) | Bioremediated contaminated groundwater from EPA Superfund site, New Mexico - Sample HSE6-23 | ecosystem: Environmental > Aquatic > Deep subsurface > Groundwater > Contaminated ...
ATATCTTATACCGCATTTGCATCATGCTTTTTGTATAGTCCGTTTTTAGTTATTTGTTGTCAGTATAATATATTAAGCTGCTTTATTGCTTACTGTATTATACCACACGCTGTACAACGTCAGCTGAACCTCTAAAAAATTCTGAACTATGCAATAAATTAAGTAAATTGTGTTATTCTATTACTATGCTAACCGGTAAATCGAATTATTCCGAAGGGACACCAAATAAAGGATATATTTGGCCCCAAAATTAAAAGTAAATTATAAAAAATATAGAAATAATGAGAGTTGCGATAGTCTACCGAGGGAAAACTAAATTACAATTGCTTCTTAATTATATTTCATTTGCAGTGATAGGCTCTTTATATACACGTAATCTTAGCCATTACTTCAATGAAGTGCTAGTATATCAGATTTCTTCGATTTTTATGGCAATTCCTGGCAAATTTTATGAAAAAATTCATAAAAAGCTACTAGAAAGGAAATTAATGTGCTAATACGCTTCTTTGATATTTTCTTCTCTGGCATCGCAGTAATTGTTCTTTTTCCTTTCATAATTCCTATTATGATAGGGTTGAAGCTTACTGGTGAGCATTATATTTTCTACCTACAGCCGCGTGTTGGAAAGGGTGGAGAAAGTTTCAATGTTTTTAAATTTGCTACGATGCTCAAAAATAGCCCGAATCTGCCTGGCGGCTTCATTACAAAGTCGAAAGATCCAAGGGTTTTACCTATGGGGCATTTTCTGCGTAAGACGAAGATCAATGAGTTGCCGCAGCTTCTCAATATTTTCATTGGTCAGATGAGTGTTGTCGGGCCCCGACCGATTGTCGCGCAGCATTTAGCGCTTTATCCGGAGAAGACAAGGGAAGCGATATTGACGATGACTCCTGGCTTGACTGGGATTGCTTCTTTGATTTTCCGGGATGAGGAAGGTGTTCTCGATAGAATGGGCGGGGATAGGAAATATGTTCACGATAAGGTGATTGCTCCTTTCAAGGGGGAGCTTGAGCTTTGGTGGTCCAAGCATTGTACGGTTGGTAACTATTTCAAGATCATATTTCTCACCGCGTGGGCGCTATTCAGTCCTCGCACATCCTTGTGGAAAAAATGGTTCAAAGATTTGCCCGAGCCGCCTAAAGAGTTAAATTTGGGGGTCTGACCCTGATTTTTAACTTTTGCTAGGGTGTCGGGCGGCGAGGTGGTGATAGGGGATGTGACATCGTTCGAGGATTGGGCGATGGATCCTGCCGATATCGAGGCTAAGATTACGCCCAAGACGAAGGCGGTGATGATCGTGCACTATGCGGGGTATGCCTGCGACATGGACGCGATCGTCGATATCTGCAAGCGGCACAATCTTAAGCTTATTGAAGACTGCGCGCATTCGAATGGCGGGTCCTATAAGGGCAGGAAGCTCGGTACCTTCGGCGATATTTCGGCCTGGAGTTTCTTTTCCAACAAGAATTTGGCGGTGGGCGAGGGCGGTATGGTCGCTACGCGGGATCCTGAGTTGTTCCGGAAGTGCAAGAATTTGCGTTCCCATGGAATGACGGTCGCCAGTTTCGACAGGATGAAAGGCCGCGCGGCTACCTACGATGTCGTGGAGCCAGGGTTCAATTATCGTATCGACGAAGTCCGCTCCGCTTTGGGACTTGTGCAGCTCGCTAAGTTGCCCGAGGCGAATGCCGCCCGCGCGGCGCTTGTGGCGCGGTATTTTTTCAGGCTGGACGCGATGAAAGAATTCTTGAGCGTTCCGTTCCGCCATTACGATAGGGGAACTCCCACCTACCATATCATGCCGGTTCTTCTTTCCAAGGAAATCGATAGGGCCGCGCTCATCGAGCGGATGAAGGAGGATGGCATCCAGACTTCCATCCACTATCCTTCGATACAAAGCTTCACCGCCTACAAGGACAGGGTTGGCCCAACGCCCAAGAGCCAGTACATCAGCGAACACGAACTTACGCTTCCCCTCTATCCCACCATGACCATAGCCGAAGTAGACCTAGTCTGCGACTCCCTAAAGTCACATTTGGGGGTCTGACCCCAATTTTTAACTTTTCCTGAAGGAAGAAAAAGTAGTGGTATAGATTGTTGTCGCTGAGATAAATATTGATGAAATATATTTTGTAAAATTAGTATGATTTGTGGTTGACATAGCACCAATACGTAGTAAATTAAGAGTGTGGTATAAAAATACCACACACGGAGGTGCTGATGTTTGGCAATGAAGTTAAAGACTTGAGGATTTCTAAAAGTATTTCCTTGCGGGAATTCTGCAAGGCCACGGGGGAAGATCCAAGCAATTGGAGCAAGATCGAAAGAGAACTCATGGCTCCACCCACCGACCACGATCGATTGGAAAGAATTGCTTTGGTAGTGGGAATTCCACCCAATTCCATTCAGGACTTCATAGCAAAGGCGGAAGTTGCAGCCGGGAGTATTCCAAAATTCATCATGACGAATGAAGTGCTTTTAAGCCAGCTCCCCGCTTTCTTAAGAACGGTGGACAATGTAAAGCCTACAGAAGAGGATTTTAGAAAGATCATCGAGATCCTTTCGAGAAGCACTGATGGCGAATGAAGATCTTTGCCCTCCCTTCATGGAGGACGATGAGATAAAAGCCAAAGTAGAGCATTTTAGATCTCGTTTTGCTCGTTGTAGGAAATTTCCTATCGATATCGAAGGCCTTTGACTTTCGAACGATGCATGTTGATGAGTATGAATACATGGATGAACGTTATGTGAATCGCCTTCGTTTTTCCATGGCTCATGAGATAAGTCATATCATCCTTCATGCGGAGCTTTATCCTAAACAACGATTTAATGATCTCGACGACTATATTAATTTCCATCGCTTAAAATCAGATAAAGCCCATAAATGGTTCGAGTATCAAGCCAATAATTTTGCGGGCAATCTCCTTGTGCCTGCGCTAGAGCTTCGCCGCTTCTTCGATGAGCAACGGGTTGCATACCAAAAAACGCATGATCCGGTTATCACGGTGCGATCTGCTGAATATCTCAAGCGAGTTATCGCAGATGCCGCCATGGAATATTTTGGAGTGTCTGAAAATGTTGTTTCTAGAAGAATCAGCGATGAGAACATCTCTTCTCGACAGTTAATGACCGGGGTCTGACCCCATTTTTTAACTTTTTGCCCTAAGCGATGTAAGCCATGTTGTTACCTACACTTTCGTATAGACAATCGAACCTAGAGAACCTAAGCATTGAATTGACGGGGCTATTTCAAGATACGCTGTTTATCATCGGCAATGGTTTTGACCTGATGCATAACGTGAAGTCTAGCTACTATAACTTCCGTGATACCATCAGTCCGCAACACATAATTAGATTTACCCTTGAGCAGTATATCCATAAAACAGATATATGGGGAGATTTCGAGAATAACTTAGCGTACCTTGATCGAGAGATGATGATGGGTGTGCTCGATGATTGGCTCCAAAACTTCAATGTACTCGATGAAGATGATGATGACTTCTCGGCGGCTGATTTCTTTATGGCGCAAGATACCGCTACTGAACCTATATACGTACTTACCCAGGAATTGCCAAAACAATTCCGAAAGTGGATCAACACTCTGAGAGCGGGCGATATCGTAAGGCCGCTAAAATCGCTAATAAGCCCTGAAGCGTACTATATCAACTTCAATTATACGGAGTTTCTTGAAACGATATACGGAGTGCCAAAGGAATCTATTACATACATTCATGGTGATAGGAGAAACAAGAGAGAACAATTGGTCCTTGGGCATGGACGAAATGAAGACGAAGTATTTGAAGAATGGTATCAAGCGAATATAGATAAACCGGAGTACAAGCCTATAAGGTACGGTCGGAAGGGGCGAAAGTATCGTAACGACAACCCAGTCTACCTAGCTTATTTTCTCAAGGACGAGAGCGAAGGCAATTGGAAAAGCCAAATGCGATATGACGCTATCGACAATACTAGCGGATTGATTGAAGAATATTATTCCAATTCAGCGAAGAAAACTTCCGATGTTATAAAGAAATATCGATCTATATTCGATGGTTTTGCCCATATACATCGGATTGTGGTAATTGGGCATTCCTTGTCAGATGTCGACTATCCATATTTTAAAGAGATTATCAAGAATACCCATAACCTGAGTTGGAGTTTTGGCTGGTTCGATTCCAGGTCGTTAAAAAGCATAAAAACTTTTGTTGAAAAAATGTCGATACCTGAGGATAGGATATCTGTGTTTCATACATCCGGTGGGGTCTGACCCCGTTTTTTAATTCGCTCTTGTCATCCTGTAGTCTTGTGATCTTGTCCAATTTTCCTTTTCAAAAAATACTACGATAAGGTGCGCCATGGATTCCATTCTTGATATCATTGGTAGAAAGGAAGAACTCTTCGCTGCCGATCTGGCTTTCCGCGAGGTTGAGCTGTCGCGCTTCGTCAAGGCCTCGCGTTTTCTTGTTATAGGCGGCGCTGGTTCCATTGGGCAGGCGGTCACGCGCGAGATTTTCAGGCGCGATCCTAAGCTGCTTCATGTGGTGGACATCAGCGAGAACAACATGGTCGAGCTGGTGCGCGACCTGCGCTCGTCTATCGGGTATTCTTCGGGCGAATTCGCCACCTTCGCCATCGACGCGGGCAGCGACATCTTCGACGCCTTCATGAAGAACGGCCCCGGCTACGATTACGTGCTCAACCTTTCCGCGCTGAAACATGTGCGCAGCGAGAAAGATCCCTATACCCTGATGCGCATGGTCGACGTCAATGTGTTCAACACCGACAAGACCATGAGGCAGGCTGCTGCTGTAGGCGCGAGGAAGTATTTCTGCGTGTCGACGGACAAGGCGGCCAATCCAGTAAATATGATGGGCGCCAGCAAGCGCATCATGGAATATTTTCTTATGCGCCGGAGCCTCGAGCTGCCCGTTTCCACCGCCCGTTTCGCCAATGTGGCCTTCTCGGATGGAAGCCTTCTCTATGGTTTCAATAGACGCTTGGAGAAAGAACAGCCCATTTCCGCTCCCAACGATGTCAGACGCTACTTTGTCACGCCCAAGGAATCGGGCGAGCTCTGTCTGATGTCCGCCCTTCTGGGCGAAAACCGCGATCTTTTCTTTCCAAAACTCAACGCGGAGGCCAATCTCATAACGTTCTCCGAGATCGCGGAAAGATATTTGAAACATCGGGGCTATGAGCCAGTGGAGTGTGCGAGCGAGGATGAAGCTCGCGCCCGTGTGGGCGAATTGAAAGCGCAGGGCAAGTGGCCCGTTTTCTTCTTCGCGAGCGACACGACGGGCGAAAAGGACTTCGAGGAGTTCTTCACTGAGAAGGAAAGCCTGGACATGGAGCGATTCGAATCCATAGGCGTTATTAAAAATGATCCTGCCTATGATGCTCCCGCTCTTGAACGATTCGAGTCCGAGATACGCGCCATGCGCGAAAAAGGCCATTGGACGCGCGCTGAACTCATCGCTCTCTTCAACGCCACCATCCCCGAATTCGCCCACAAAGAAACCGGCAAATTCCTCGACGCCAAGATGTAAGTTAAAATTCGGGGTCTGACCCCGTTTGTTAACTTTTTGCCCTAGCCCAATACCAGCCTTGACAAAAAAAATATGAATACTTACTATAAAAGTATGAAAACTACCGTATCCGAACGAGGCCAGATAACCCTGCCCAAGGCTATACGCACCAAGCTGGGCATCCGTCCTGGTACGATCATCGAATTCGAGCTGGTACAGGGTAAAATCATCGGAACCAAGAAAGAACCTCAGGACGCGCTGAGAACATGGCGGGGTAAAGGGCATCTTCCTGGGGGCATCTCCGATGTCGATGCGTATTTGGACGAGGTTCGCGGATGACTACCGCTGTCGACACATCGGTGCTTCTCGATATTCTTACCGATGATCCGCGCCACGCAGCGAATTCGGAAGCTGCGTTAGCTGAAGCCCGAGCTTTGGGCAGGCTGGTTGTCTGCGAATCTGTTATCGCCGAACTGAGGCCAGCGTTGGCTTCCGACCAGCAACTCGCGGCCTTCCTGGGCGATGTGGGCCTTGAGTTCCTGCCCGCCTCCCTTGAGAGCGCCACGCTCGCAGGCTCGATCTACGCTTCGTACCTGAAAAACCGCGGCCAGTCCCGACGCGTTCTGCCTGATTTTCTAATCGCTGCCCACGCGCGTTTGAATGCCGATCGTCTCCTGGCTCGCGACCGCGGCTACTACCGCGAATATTTCCGTGACCTCTCCCTTATGGATCCTTCCGCTGGGGTCTGACCCCGTTTGTTAACTTTTGCTACCAGCCGAATCCCATCATCCATAAAGGGATTACTCCCGGTACGGGATAATCCGCGCCGTCGCGAATCACGAAATTCGCCTTCTTCCGAGGTTTTCGCGATCCGCCAATCTCAATCAGAAAAGAGTCATCCACGAGGAAATCACCTTCCTGTTCATCCCGAGCGGCGTAGACCCTATGCCCCGCCGAAGAAAGCGCGCAGGCCACAAAAGCCTCCCGCGCGTTGCCTTCCTTCCCGCTGAGCGCCAGGTACAGGGATGGATCAGCCAGAAACAGCTTGGCGCCGATCGATCGCGCCGCGTGATCGCTCGGTTTTCGCACAATCCTGATCAAGCCTGTCTGCTCCATCGCCTGCAAAAGCGCGTAGAGCTTCTCTTTTCCAACATTCCACTCGCGGCAGAGTGAATTTACCTGCACCACGGGAATATTCGTCTGCGACAGATACCCGAGTACCGCGTTCATCAGGCTGAAATGATTCTGAGCCACCATTGGCACGATACGGGGAATATCGGCTTCAAGCGTCTTTTGAACAACCTGTACTATCCTGGCGGCGTAGCGGTCTTCGCCTTCCATGAAAAGTGGACGTAGGCCCGACGACAAGTACGTTTCGAAAAGTCCAAGAATATTGCCTGCCGCCATGACCTCCGTAACCCATGTGGTATCGGTCGAGAACGGATCGTGGATGCCGAAATCCTTGAATCCTTTGAGAACCAGAAACTCCCGAAACGACAGAAATGGCATGGCTATGCCGATGTAGCGTCGCGAAAGATCCCCTATTCCCGATGACAACAGGAGCGAATCCGATCCGGAAGCCCAGATGGAGCGATCAGGCCACGCGTCGTACAAGGCCTTGAGATCCTCGCTCCAATGTGTCGCGTAGTGGATTTCATCCAGGCAGACCTGCATCACTCCTCGCTGAAACAGCGCTTCCGCGACAGTATAGACCGATAGGTTTGCAAGGGCGGGATGATCCATGCTGAGGTAGACGGCTCCCCTCGCTTTGGCTTCGCGCACAAGAAAGGTTGTTTTACCGACCCCGCGCGGACCATAGAGAAGCATTGATCTGTCTTTCATGGCCGCGCCGCCGCGTAGCGCCGCGCCGCCTTGCCAAGGCCTGGCGGGCGTCTTGAGCGCATCTTCCAGCCGCGCCTGAACAATACGAAGGGAATCAAGGATTTCATACGGTGCATTCACAAATCGAGTCTACCGCAGAACCGATCCTATGTCAAACGGTTCCGCGATAGAACCGGGGTCTGACCCCAATTTTTAACTTTTATAGCTTTCCTGTACATTCTGGCGGTCCTGGTATCCTGTCCAACAATGTATCGAAATCAAACTTGTCAACTTGACAAACAAAAATAGTATAGGTACGCTTTGGGTATGAAAACACTGCCTGTCGGTGAGCTGAAGGCTCAATTCTCGGAAGTTCTCGAAAAGGTACGGCAAGGCCAGAAGTTTGGAATTCTCTATGGTAAAAAGAAAAAGCCCGTTGCGATGATTGTACCCTTCGAGGACCTTGAAGAGAAGAAAGAAAGGAAACTAGGGATTCTTGACGGCAAGTATACGGTACGATTTTCTGCTGATTTCAAGATGACGGAAGAAGAGCTCGTAGGTCTGGAATGAAGTACCTGCTGGATACCCACGCATTTCTTTGGTCGGTCACTCAGTCCAAAGCCTTGCCGGAAAAAGTGCTGTCGGAACTCAAGAATCCACACAATGAAGTCTTTGTTAGTGCCGTCACTTTTTGGGAAATCGCGATAAAGACAAGGATCAAAAAACTGGATCTTGGTGGCCTGCCTATTGAAGACTTGATTTCTTTAGCGGAGAAGATGGATTTTCAGCTTATCGACCTGACTCCCGAGGAAGCGAGCAGTTATGTGAACTTGGCCGAGAATACGCACAATGATCCCTTCGACAGAATGTTGATCTGGCAATGTATTCGAAGGAATATTACGATAGTGAGTAAAGATGGAGAATTTGAGAGGTTCAAGGATTTCGGCTTAAAGATTCTTTGGCCCAAAAGTTAACAAACGGGGTCTGACCCCAAATTTTAACTTTATTGAATTTTGATCGACACTAGGTTACACTTAGTGTAACTTGCCGCTTATCAGCAGTCGATCGGAGCGGAAATGCAGCCAGTCAGGATCTTTTCTGAGACACTCGCGCGGCTTGCTGACCGCGAGCACTACCTTTTCTCCCTGCGCGATCTCCACGCTCTTTTGCCCGAGTCATCCTACGATACCTTCAAGACCCTCGTTTCCAGGGCATCGAGAACGGGATCGCTGAAACGGCTATGCAGAAATCTCTATATCTACGAAAAGGTGGATTACCCGCGGGATAAAGTGCTGTTCCATGCCGCGGCCCGTCTGCGAGCCGAGCGTTTCAATTATCTGAGTCTTGAAACGGTGCTGTCTGACGCGGGACTCATATCCCAGATTCCATTTTCCTGGATTACGGTCATGAGTTCGGGTCGATCCGGAAAAATTGAGTGCGAGGGCTTTGGCACTATCGAATTCATCCATACCGGCAAAGATCCTTCGCGCCTCGCTTCTGAGCTAAGCTGGGACGGGCAATGTCGACTCTGGCGGGCTTCGATCGCCCTCGCGCTTGCGGATATGCGTTCGGCCAAAAGGCCCATGGATCTTGTCGATATGAGTCTCGTTGCGCAAAAGGATGAAAGATGAGCCTCTTTGACGCGCTCGTCGACGAAGCGATCCGCAATAGCCCCGAACTCGCGGTGCTTCGTCCTGTCGTCGAAAAGGAGTTGCTCCATCACGATATCCTGCGATTGATGAGCGACGCTGGCCTGTTGGTCCTGCTTACCTTCATCGGAGGCACCTGCCTTAGGGCTTGTTACGGTTAGGGAGGCTGGGAACGTCGATACGTGGAAGGTGATAGTGCGGACGCGGCCGGAGCGGAAAGATCTGAAAGCCCAACGTATCCATATCGATATCTGCTCGATCCCTAGCCACGAATCCCGCCCCATGATGCTTCGCAATCGGTACGGTGTGGAAATGGGAACTTCGGGGCTCATCCTTCGCGCGCGGAGCCGGGAGGAAATACTCGCCGATAAATTCCTCGCTCTGGCATTCAGGCCGAATAGAATGAAAAACCGCGATCTATGGGATATTGCCTGGCTCGAGCGACAGGGTGTCGCGTTGAATACCGATTTTATTGCCCAAAAAATACTAGATCACCATAAAACGACGTCAGGATTTTTTGACTCGCTCACGGCGCGTATCGGGAGTATCGGCGCTGACGCTTCGATCCGGGAAGACTTCCGGAACGAGATGCGTCGCTTCCTCCCATTGGGACCGATTGTCGATACCGCTCTCTCCGACTATTATTGGCGCTACCTCCAAGCCCTTCTCGCCGATGACCTTCAAAAGTTAACAATCGGGGTCTGACCCCAAATTTCAACCTTTAGGACGGCCCATGCCTTCAGTGTCTACATTCGCGCCAATGCTCATACGCCTCTTCGATATCATTTTTTCCTCTGTCGCCATGCTCATCCTCTTCCCCTTCATGCTGCCCATCATGGTCGGCCTGAAGCTCACTGGCGAACACTATATTTTTTATCTCCAGCCCCGCGTCGGCTTTGGCGGCCGCGACTTCAATGTTTTCAAGTTCGCCACCATGCTTAAAAACAGCCCCAACCTGCCGGGCGGCGTCCTCACGCAGAAGAATGATCCGCGTATCCTCCCCATGGGCAATTTTCTGCGCAAAACCAAGATCAACGAACTTCCCCAGCTCGCCAACATTTTCCTGGGCCAGATGAGCTTCGTGGGTCCCCGCCCCCAGGCGAGGCGCCATTACGAGCTGTATTCGGCGCAGGTGCGCGCCGCCATCGACGCCGTGCCGCCAGGTCTCACGGGTATCGGATCCGTGGTTTTCCGCGACGAGGAATCCATTCTCGACGAGATCCAGGGCGACCGCGACCATTTTCATGATACCGTCATCGCTCCCTACAAGGGCGATCTCGAGGTCTGGTGGACGCGGCACAGGAGCCTCGGCAATTATTTCACGCTCATTTTCCTAACCGCGTGGTCGCTCGTAAGCCCACGGACGCAGCTGTGGAATACCTGGTTTGCGGATCTGCCTAAGCCCCCTGCCGAGTTAAAAATCGGGGTCTGACCCCAAATTTTAACTTTTTACGCCAGCCTTTGAATCTTTCACCAACCCTCTTTGCGTATTGATATCGTACGCGGAGGTGCCTGGCCATGTCGCGATTGCCGCGAACGAATCGCATCGGCCTCTACCATGTAATCAATAGAGGCGTCGAGAAGCGAATGATCTTTCTGGACGATTCTGATCGTCTGCGATTCCTGAGTCTGGTTGATGCGCAGAAATCGGCCTTTGATTTCGATGTTGTCGCCTACTGCCTTATGCCGAATCATTATCATCTATTGCTCGAGATGAAGGCTGAGAATCTTTCGTTTGCGCTCAAGCGCTTGGACCAGGACTATACGCAATATTTTAATCGTAAATACGACCGCGTCGGTTCTCTCTGGCAAGGTCGTTTCAAATCCTGGTTTGTGCACGATGAAAAGTACCTTAACGTTCTTATAAAATATATCGAGCGTAATCCCATCAAAAAAGGCATGACATCGCCGATCGGCGAATACCCCTGGGCGAGTTCGGTCACGAAAAATCCTGCGCTAAGCCAGGATGAAATCGCCCAACTTACAGAATTCTTCAGCACAAAGTTCCTGCCGCGAGCCGAAGTCGCCGGAGTCAAGTCTGCTGATGCCGAAGCCCCTGACTCCTTGAGGCTTGCCATGTGCAAATCGCTCCCGCAGCATTTCCTTATAGCGAATTTAGCGCGTAAGCGTGATGGTATAAAGCGTGCAGCACGCGACGAAGCTATCGAGAGCGCCCTTCGGGATGGTTACAGCCAATCGCAGATCGCCCGCTACCTCGGTCTCAGTCCAGCTGCCATCTCCAAGCGTAATAAGTTAACAAATGGGGTCTGACCCCATTTGTTAACTTCCAAGAAAGGGAATTCCAATGAGAAAATTGTCTTCAATACTTGTCACCGGCGGTTCGGGCTTCATTGGTTCGAACTTCATCCATTGGCTTTTCGCCCGGTCTGATTTCTCCGGACGCGTCATCAACCTGGACGCGCTCACTTATGCGGGGAATCCGGAGAGCCTTGCCGATATCGACGCGCGGTTCGGCGGCATAGGCGCCACCGCCCGTTACGCTTTCGTCAAGGGCGATATCACCGACCGCGGCCTCGTCGAGAAGGTCTTTGTCGACTATGACATCGACACGGTGGTTCATTTCGCCGCGGAAAGCCATGTCGATCGCTCGATTCTCGGACCCGAAGCGTTCATCAGAACGAATGTCCTTGGTACCTATACGTTGCTCGATGTCGCGCGAAAAGCCTGGAGCGTCGGTGCCGCAGGTGCCGCGTCGAACGGCGTCCGCGGCGATGTCCTCTTCCATCATGTGAGCACGGACGAGGTTTTCGGCTCACTGGGTGACTCGGGCTATTTCACAGAATCCACACCCTACGATCCGCGTTCGCCGTATTCGGCATCCAAAGCCTCCAGCGACCATCTGGCGAAAGCCTACTTCCACACCTACGGCCTCCCGGTCACGGTCTCGAACTGTTCCAACAATTACGGACCGTATCAATTCCCGGAAAAGCTGATTCCCTTGATGATCCTCAACATGCTCGAGGGGAAGGCGCTTCCCGTCTACGGCGACGGCAGGAATATTCGCGACTGGGTCTACGTGGAAGACCACAATGAAGCGGTGTGGACTATCATGAATCGTGGTCGGGCTGGCGAAACCTACAACATCGGCGGCGAGAATGAATGGGAGAACATCACGCTCCTGCGCCGTCTCATTGCCCTCGTCGCTGAAGAGAGCAACCGAAATCCAGCCTCCCTCGAAGCCCTCATCACCTACGTGAAAGATCGCCCCGGCCACGACCGTCGCTACGCCATCGACTGTTCCAAATTGAAAAATGAACTTGGCTGGAAACAACATTTCACCTTCGACGCTGGCCTTCGCGCCACCGTCCGCTGGTATCTGGACAATCAGGAATGGTGTTCGCACGTCCGTTCCGGCGAATATCGGAACTGGATAGAGAAGAACTACATCACTCGCTGAACAAAGTTAAAAATCGGGGTCTGACCCCAATTTTTAACTTTACCGCCTCAAGCAACGGCAAACAATTTAAATAATTACCATGGCAGTCTGTATAGTAGGAATACACAAGATGCTCGGCCAGGCCGCCTCATTGGCCTTTGGCAAGCTGCGTGTCGAGGTTATCGGTACTGGGCTCGAGCTTGCCGCTCCCAGTGCCCATGCGCTAGATGACCTGGAGGCAAGGCTCAAAGCGGCCCAGCGCCTCACCCATCTTATTTATTGTGGGGCCGACTTCGACCCCGATCGCTGCGAGCGCGAACCTGATAATCCCCGCTACCAAAGCGCCGTCCTTCCGCCCCTTCTGGCGGCCATGGCTTTGAGGCTCAAAGTCCGCTTTATTTCAGTGGGCACGCACTATGTTTTTTCGGGCAACCTTGTCTCCCGCGGCTACGCCGAATCGAGAAGCTGCCGTCCGGTCAACGTTCTTGGCCGGTGCCAGCTTGAGGGTGAGCGTGCCCTCTTGGCCGCCAATCCCTCATCCCTCGTCCTGCGCACAGGCTGGCTCTATGGCGACGAGGAGTTCGGCCCCTTCGCCAACCTCCTTCTTGGACTCATCCGCGCTTCCCTGACAGGTACCGATCTTGCCATCGTCAACGACGAAGTCGCCTCGCCCACCTGGGTCCGGAACCTTGCCGACGCCCTCCTCGGCATGGCCCTCCGCGAAAAAGGTTCCTTAAGCCTTTTCCCCGGCGAAAATACGCCTTTCTTGCCGATTTCAGGCGGCATCTACCATTATATTGATGATGGCAAAATATCCTGGGCCGGTTTCGCGGCCGAAAACGCCCGCCTTGCCTTGAAGTACCGTCTCATCGAGCGCCCGGTGGCCTTGTGCCACGTCCCTGCCGAAACCTCCCCCGGCAGGGCGCCGCGACCGCCCTGCTGTCACCTCGCCTGTTCCAAAATCCACGCGAGCCTCTCCTTCCCTTCCCATGGCTGGCAGGATTACCTGGAGTCCTTTTATGAAACCTGCACCTGTTCCCACCTGTTTAACAGGCTGCACGATCATCTGCGTCCCCAGACCGCTTGAAAAATTGATGTTTTGCCGTTTCTAGAAAACATCCACGATGTTTGTCACTATAGGAAATAAATAAAAATGATGTATTATACTGAACAAGCAACACCACGAATCCGGAGTTTGAAAGTGCCGATCAATAGAAGAAAAGCAATTGCCTTGACCTGCTCGCTCGCTTTTGCGGTGAGCTTATCCTTCTCAGCCGGCGCTCAAGCCATGGACCAAGCGGCGATTGCGCAGGCGCTGGCCACTCAGGGCGCTTCAGGTGGAACCGCACCGACCATAGCGCCCACACTGCCCACTGTGAACGCTCTCGCTTCCCCGGGGGCGCCGGCCGTAACCGCTCCGATCGATACCAGCCGCTCTCCCCTTGAGTCTATGTTCGCCGGCATGGCCACCGGACTCGGCACACCCACCCAGAACCTCGAACAGTTCGGCTACTCGCTCTTCGAAAAGCCCACCGCGCCTTCGCTCGCTTCCATTGGCGACGATTATGTGCTGGGTCCCGGCGACAGCCTCGTTCTCTATCTCTGGGGCGATCCTGTCGATATCAAGGAAATTTCAGCCTCCTATACGCTCTCGGTTGACCGCAATGGATATATCTTCCTTCCTCCCGCCGGACAGATCGCGGTATGGAGCCAGGATCTCGCCACGGTGCGGACCGTCATCAAGAGCATGCTCGATCGACGCTACAAGAAGCTCGAAATGAGCCTCACCCTCGCCACCTTGCGGCAGTTCCCGGTCTTCGTTTCGGGCTATGCGGGGAATCCCGGCACGGTGCTCGCTTCCGGGGCCGATACGATTCTCACCGTCCTCTCCAGGGCGGGCGGGATCAAGAAGACGGGTTCGCTGCGTAAGGTCGTGCTCACGAGGCAGACTAAGGGCGTATCCGAAAAATTGGAAATCGATTTTTACGACAGCTTGATGAAAGGCCTTCCCATAGACTTGCGCATTCGCGAGGGCGACTCCCTCTTCGTGCCGGGCATAGGTCCCGTGGCGGCCTTGGCTGGCGAACTCAAGCGGCCGGGCATCTATGAACTGAAAGGCGACACCAGCATCGCGACCGCGCTTGGGCTCGCGGGCGGAGCCTTGCCCTCGGCTCGTTCCGGCGGCGTGACGCTGCTTCGCTTCTCCGAATCGGGCAAAAGCCTTGTCTCGGGCGATCTGTCCAACGCTTCCTTCTCCTCAAAGCTCGCCTCCGATGGAGATTTCGTCTACTTCGGCAAGGTGACCGAGCTTCTCGTGGGCCAGGCACAGGTGAGCGGCCCCGCCAAATACTCTGGACGATACGAGATCGCTTCCGTCAAATCCCTGGGCGCCTTGCTCAAGCAGGCGCAGCTTCTTCCCGAGACCAACCTCTTCTACGGCCGCGTGTACCGCATGGATCTTTCCGGCAGGGACAAGTCCTTCGCCTTCTCCCCCCGCGACGTTCTCGCGGGCGTCGTCGCGGGTAGCGGCGATATTCCCCTCGCCGAATTCGACAGGGTAGTGCTTTACCGCTACGACGATGTGGGGCTCGACCCCGATTTCGACCGCTTCGCCGATACCCTCGTGGTGTCGGGACCGGTAAAATACCCCGGCTTCTATCTCTATAAGGAAGGCTCGACGCTCTCAGGCCTCCTTTCCAATAACGCACTCACCCTCGACGCCAACCCTTTCTATGGCGAGATAATCCGAAAATCCGCCTCCGGCGCCGAGGAATACTTCACCTTCTCTCCGCGAGAAATTCTTTCCGGGGTGAAGGACTTTACGCTTTCTAGGCTCGATAGAGTGCGCTTTGTGAAGCGTGGTACTGACGTGACCGCCCATGATTTCGACAAATTCCCTGACGCGGTGCAGCTCACAGGCCAGGTTTCACGGCCTGAAGTGTACGCATTGGGCTCGGGGCTGAAGCTCTCGAAGATCCTGACGAACGATCAGGCTCTTCTGGACACGAACCTCAACTACGCCGAAATAACGCGGCTTAAGGCCGATGGGAAGAACGAGTACGTGACCTTCAGACCCTCCGAGGTTTTGGACGGTTCCTGGGATTTCGATTTGGGCGCCCGCGACGTGGTGAAGCTCCTAAAAGTAGGTTACGCTCCCGCGAAGCCCGACTTCGATCGATTCTCCGCCGCTGTCCAGGTAACCGGTCCCGTCCAGTTCGGCGGCCTCTACGCCTGGCGCGAGAATATGAAGCTTTCCTCGCTACTCGCGAAGGCCAAGCCCTCGCTTGTCATCAATCAGGTCTATGCAGAGATTGTACGCCCCTTGGGTGGCGACAAGTTCGAGTACCTCACCTTCTCGCCGAAGGAAGTGGCTGCCGGCATCTTCGATCTCTCCCTGAAAGCCAGGGATTCCGTCCGCTTCTACACCACGGTTCCTGCCGCTCCCCTCAAACAGGGCGTTGAGGTTCCCGCGGCCGTACCGGCGCCAGCCAAGCTGGGCGCGGATTCCGCCTCTACTGAGGCCGTCTCTACTGAGACGACTCCTGTCGGTCCTGAAGGTCCTGTTATCCTGTCCTCTCCGGCTCAATCCACGCCCGCTGCTCCCGCCGAGGCTTCTCCTGTCCAATCACCTGGATCCGCCCCCGCCGCGGCTCCCGCGGTTATGCCTTCCGCGCTTTCCGCCGAATCTCCCGCAGACCTGGGCATGTTCCTCGAAGTGGTGACGGTATCCGGGGCGGTTCGCTATACGGGCCCCTGGGCTCGCACGCCCACGTTGAAGCTCTCCTCCGTGATCAGCGCCGATCAGATGCTCGAGGAGACTAACCTCGACTACGCGGAATTGATCCGCCTCAAAGCCGATGGAAGCAGCGAATACCGGACCTTCGCCCCGCGCGAGGTGCTGGAGGGAAAATTCGATCTCGCGCTTCGCGCCAAGGATTCCATCCGCCTCGTAAAGAAGACAACCTTCGGCGGCACGCTGGCCGCCGCCAATATCGAGAAATTCGCCGACCTGGTGCAG